>MDSZ01084579.1_pt1 | contig 16911 bp, 13 predicted proteins | sample 811201 | NCBI WGS metagenome assembly MDSZ01 (sample SAMN05326647, study PRJNA326480) | marine metagenome | isolation source: seawater | place: Indian Ocean: North | collected 2010
TACTACTACTACTACTACTAAACGCCAATTTTCTCGCTCGTTCTACGCTCCATCTCGTCACGGACTCGTCCTCTGTCTTCATCAAGTCTCTCTTCAACCAAAACACGTTGGCCGCGAAGATGAACAGATTCAGCGAGACTATCAGCGCGAGAATTCTTCGCCCGATGTTGCGAGCTCGACGTCGATTCGCGTTCGGTTTCACCAGCGTCCCTAACGTTTCCACCCAGTGCCAAAAGCTCTCGACAAAAACGTCCCCGTGTTTGTTCACTTTGATGATTTTGGAGGACAGAGATGATGATGATTTCGGGGAGAACGTTGGGCTTCTTTGGTGCACGCCGCCCCCGAGCAGCAGTCCCATCGTCTTCTTCTTCTTCTTCTTCTTCTTCCTGTCTTCTTTTTTGCGTGCTACTTTACGCTCACCATCATCATCACCATCATTTTCTTCACCAAAAAGTACACAGAGGAGAGGAGTCGAAGAAAAGAATGACGACGTAAACGACGACGACCTTTTTTTTTTCTCCCTTTTTTTTCGCCTTTTTTTTTTGCAAAAATTTTTCCATCATCATCGAAACCCTAAACCCTAAATCGTTAGAGCATAAAATAAGCATATACCCGAAGGAAAGAAGAGACTTATTTGACGCTTCGGACGACGACGCGCGACGACGACGACAACCGAGAGAGAGAGAAAGAGAGCTCTTCTTTATATACACACATACACATATCGTCGAGGGAAAAGGGGGACAAAAAAAACGAGAGGAGGAGCGATACTATGAGGCGGCGGAGAAGACGAATGCATAAATATCGTCGAAGATGTCAAAGAAGTCCGCGTCTCAAAATCGCATTGACAACGTTGGTCGGGATGATGATGATGTGCGCGATTCTTTTCGCTCGAAGAAGCGTGGTCGAAGCGTCGAGCGCTTCTTTTGTTGGCGACAAAGACGACACCGGCGGCTCGACGAGACCAGACGCCCTAGTAGAAGCGACGAGCAAAACGACGACGACGAGGATGACCACCACTCCCCGGAAGGAAAGAAGAGAACGAAGCGCGGCGCGAGACGATGATGATTTTGATGGTGATGATGATGATGATGATGATGCCGTTGCTGCGCGTCCACAAAGAGAAGAAGAAAAGACGACGATGGTGCGAGCGCACGCATCCTCACCCGCAGATGAAGCCAAAGAAGAAGAAGAAGAAGAAGAAGAAGAAGAAAAGGGAAAGAAAGAGCTCAAAGACATCGGTGGTGGGGATCCAGAGGAGGGCGTGACGACGGGACCAAAAATCGACGACAACGCCGAGGAAGACGCCGAGGAAGAAGAGGAGAAGGGTGCGCTTCCGACAATCCACGAAAGAGACGAGACCACGACACTACCACGTGAAGAAGAAGAAGAAGAAGAAAAGAAAGAAAGAGAAGCACAAGAATCGGACGCTTTATCCATGGATTTGAGCAGGGAATCTGGTGAAACCGATGATGATACGGCGACGACGAGTACGGTTACGGAGACGGAGGAAGAAAGAGGAACGGTCATTTCGGAGATTGAAGCGGACGAGAAACTCTCTAAATACGACGCTTTAATGAAAGAGGAGGAAGAAAAAGAAGAAGCGATGAAGGAGAACGCGTCGACGGAAGAAACAGAACAGAACTCACCACCAGAGATTGAAGAGTTACCATCGCTAGACGAAGAGCAGAAGGAAGAGAAAAATACTCCTCCTCAAAAGCCAGTTGACGTATTCGGTGGAAAATCCGAAACAAACGATCCGCTGTATAAAGGTGGCGATGCCAGTGAAAAAGAGGAGGAACAGGTCAAAGAAGAGGACGCTCCCATGCAAGAAGCCGACGCGCTTTCTGTGGATTTTACAGCAGATGATGCCACAGCTACCAACCAAGTGGAGCAGAAGAAAGAAGTCGTTGTCGAGGAGACGCCCGCCTCCGCTGAGACGGCGGAAGAAGAAAAGATCGTCGAAGAAGAGCAAGTACCAACTAAAGAAGAGAAGGAGAAAGACTGGGATAAAGCGCACGAGATGTACGATTCAATTTTAAAGGCGAGTAAAAACAAGGGAAAAAAGGTATCGAATGCCGTTGCGAATGTCGATAAAGTCGACAATGACGCGACCGCTTCCAATGCTACTCTTATCAAAGAAGAAGAAGAAGAAGAAGAAGAAGAAGAAGAAGAAGAAGAAGAAGAAGAAGAAGAAGAAAATAAGAACGCGAAAAGAACAGCAAAAGTTCTCGGTGGTAACCCAAAATCGCTCGGTGTCGTGTCCGCGTCACCGCTCACGAACCCGTCTTTATCTTTTGCGGCGTTTCGCTTTTCCAAAAGACTAGGATACGCGTTCGCGCGTCCAGGTAAATGCATTTGTGCGGGTTCTTGCGAGTGTGCTGGCGCGTGCGGGAGCAGCATGGAATCGTTGGAAAAGCAGAGCACGGCTTTAAAAGACGCCGGCGTCGACGCCGGCGTTTCGGTCATTTCAGACGCGTCCTTGGTGTATAACAATGATTTAAACTTGGAGAGATGGATTGGAGAAGTCGCCGACCCGGCGGTGTATGGATTGGAGCGTTTATATGCAGCCGTTGAACATTACATATCGACGGATGTAGAAAACGAGGAAGCGACGATGTATGCAATCATGAATAAGTCGCCGTATCCAGAACTCGCGAAGTGCGACGTTTTTGATGTCATGTTTTCACAGCTTCGCGAAGACAGAAAGAACGGCAAAACAGTTAAAGTAAACGTTGACGCGAAAGACGAAGCTAAACTTGCCGTGTTAACTGCGTGCGATGGATTCGTGAACAATCCGCAAGCGACTAAATTTGGGGGTGGTACGTCTGCAAAGGAGATTGGGGAACGATTCGATGCGATAATCCCGGCGGATTCTGGATTGGATGGATTGATTTCTCTTACGTTTATGAGCGGCTTTGCAATCTCGGATTTGGCATACGGCGCGACCGACGAAAATTCCAAACAAAACAAAATGAAGAAAAAAATAGGCATCTCAGTCGATTTGGCCACCGAACCAGATGCAGTGTTAAAAAGACTGCGTGATTCGAACAAATTGGACGAAGAATTATACAAACAGTCCACGAAATGGTTAGATGGGGTCAAAGAGGCGCATCGCAAAGCGTTCAACGCGCACAAGGCAATCGTTGAAGTATGGATCGAAGAGAGCGATCAATATTGCGAATCTCCTTCTAGTAAAAAGTGCATTCAAGAAGGCTCGTCGTCGACGACGACCACGACAGATCAGTTTATGGACTTGCTCGGCTCGTTTCCTGAATCGTGTAAAGCGTCCGATCCAAAGACGCGCAGTTGCGTCGACGACTGGTGGGAGTGTGAAGGACCGGGAAGCGAGGGAAGCGCTTTTGCTGGCCAATTTGGAAAAACATCCGCGGCAGCTTCTTCCTCTTCTACCATGAGTACTGCCGATGGGGATAACTCAAGTGGTGGCAAAAATAAGGCTTCTGCGGTAGAAGCACTTTCTAACTTCAAGTACAAAGTTATGTACGATCGCGAACACCCTTTGAATAAAGCCGCGCAATTTGGCGCGCACCACTCGAAGAAATTCGCCCGCGGTACCATGAACGCCGTCAACGTCGGTGCTGGACACGCGGTGGCAAATTTCAAGAAAATACCAACGGGTGTGCACGCCAGCGTTGCGATTGTTTTCATATTCTCTCTGTTCGGCTATTACACGTACGTGCAATACAAATCCTTACGACCGGTGAGTTCGTTGGAGTTGAACACTTCCTCGGTGAAAGTTTTGAAAGCTTTCGAGGACAGGGAGAAAGCTTTGAAAGGGATTTCTAACATCCCCGCGGGTGAGTTGATGCGAGACGACGCGTTCTGGGGAGGAGGTTTATCTCAAAGCGAGATGGAAAGAGGTACGGCGGGAAGAGGAAGTTCGAGAGTTTCCGGTGGGAAACGGCGCACGAAGAGAGGTAGTAACAAGAACAGAGGCCCAATGACCGAAGAAGAACTGAATTTCTACGAAGACTTATCGGATTAAAATGTATGCGTAGTGTAATGCTGTTGATTCATATGATATGATGTACAATATAGACTCATTTTTACTATTTAAAATACTGCTCGTGTCGCGCTTTATACTTCATCAACGCCGTCTCCCATTCCTTCACGCCTAATCCTCTTGGCGTTCTTTGTATAGCCGGCCCTAACCCAGCTTTCGGCTCCACGCACTGACTTTCCACCGCGCCACAATGGTCTCCCCAGTTACAATCGTCAAAAAATAACATCTTGTGGTACTCGATGTTCGTAAACTTTCGTAAGATCGGAAAGTGCGTTTGCGCTTTGTTCGCGCTCAACGGCGGCGTCCGCCCTATTTGCATATTCCCGTCAAACTCCTTCTCCCACCCAATGGCAAAGACTGAGGCTGCGGACACCCCGGGTGCTATTTCTAAATTTCTCAACGCGGATTGGCCTATCTTTACTGCCAACGGCGTGTCCGCGCTCGACGCCGTCGCCAACCTCGCGCCCGGATATTTGCCTTCGTAATACTCCGTCAACGCTTTTCTGCTACCTTCGTGCATTTTAATGACCGTTCTTCCCGACACCGCTCCGACGCACATCCCGGTCTTTTCATCGATGACGTTATTTTTCGGCTCGCACACGTCGCGCAGCTGGTACATCTCTTGGTTCCAAAAGCACGCGTCCAAATCGAAAACGATCAGACGCGGATATCCGTTTTCATCCGCGTGCTTCGAAGCGTCAAAAAAATCATCATCATCATCATCATCATCATCTTTGGATAATGTCGACGCCATAATCGTTCGCACACTTCGTCTCGAAGCGCTTCTTCTTCTTCTTTTCCTCAGCAAAGTCGAAGAACAAGAACAGGGGCAACAACACACACGCCCCACCACCACCACCGAAGAAGAAGAAGACATCCAACGGTTTTTTTTTCTTAATTAAGGCGTCTGTTGTGTGTGTCTCCTGTGTCAGGAGTTGAAAGAAAAAATATGTACTCAATTTTTTGTGCAGTCTCACAGGCACAGTCGAACACATCAAAAAAAAAAAGAATCCAAAACCACACAACAAACGCGCAGAGACGCTCCTCGCTTTTGACCGCGAAGAAGAGAGGGCGGCGCGAAAGAAAGAAAGAAAGGATGAAAGTGACGGCGTTATCGCTGTGGAAATGGCAAGGGCAAAACGCGGACCCGGTGTGTTTGGGCAAAGCAGAAGACGTGGAAGAATTCGGCTATTTCCAAAGAGCCTCGGTGAGAGAGATGCTCACGTTTATATCTAAAACCATAGTCGCGAGAACGCAGCCAGGACAGAGACAATCGGTAGAACAGGATCAATATTTAGTACACGTGATTAATCGGAACGGGTTAGCGGCGATAGCGGTGATGGATAAGGAATATCCGTCGCGATCGGCGTTTTGTGTGTTACAGAAAATATGCGACGATTATTGCGACAAGTTTGGCGAGGAAAACTGGAAAACGATAACCGAGGACGACGCGAAAGGGAACGAAGGTATGGAAGAGGCTATAAAGAACTATCAAGATCCCATGGCGGCGGATAAAATTTTAAAGATTCAAAGAGAATTGGACGATACGAAAGTTGTTTTGCATAAAACCATAGACAGCGTGTTGGCGAGAGGAGAGAAGTTGGATAATCTCGTCGATAAGAGCACGGATTTGTCGTTAGCGAGTCAGATGTTTTATAAGCAAGCAAGGAAGCAGAATCAGTGCTGTAACTTGATGTAGAGAAAGAGGGAAGGAGGAGAAGATAACCAGGGGAAACCGACGTCTTCTCCATTTACGTGCGACGAATTCGTTCGGTTATAAACTAATAGTTTGGTTTGTAGCGTTTTTATGCGTTCTGCGAAAGAAGACGAGAACAAAAATTAGAGAGGCACAGAACCATTGATAGCAGAGACGAGAGAGAGAGAGAGAGAGAGAGAGAGAGAGAGAGAGAGAGAAGATGTACACACACGCGCGCGCGCGCTCTCATAAACGGGCGCGCGACAAATTTGAATACGAAGAAGAAGAAGAAGAAGAAGAAGAACCTTCTTCATAGCCGTGCGCGCCGTATTTTATTCGAGACTTTCGGTATAGTTTTACTACAACACACTCAAAGTCGTTTTTGTTTTTCTCCCCTTTTGTTTTGGATGCAAAAGGACATATGAAAGGTCTCTCTCGTCTAAAAGAGGAGCCGCGTCGAGTCCTTATTTTTCGACACTTCTTCTTTTTTTAGTACCGAACGACTATACTAAGAGTTCATGTTTTTCTTTTTAATTGTGCCCTCACAAAAAAAAGAGAGATTCCCGGAATTGCGCGTGTGGTTTCTTCTTGTGCGCGTCTTCGCTTCGGTGGCTTTGAGAGAAAGAGAAAGAGAGAGACAGGCGTTCGTTCGTCCCTTTTTTTTTTCGTTCGTCGCGCTTTTGGGACGACCGTTTTCCATCGCTTCTGGAGCGGAGCGCGCGCGGGTAGAGAGAGAGAAAGAGAAAGAGATCCGCGCGACCTTTCAACCTTAATTTTTTACAAATTAAACAGCCAGACCCCTATCGTCCGTCCCCTTTTTCCGATCGGATTTATCGGGAAACGAAAGACCACGAGAAGAAGAAGAAGAAGAAGAAGAAGAAGAAGAAGAAGAGAGAAAGGGAGAGATGACCGCGCTCAAAACGGCGGGAAGAGGAAGGCGCGGTGGTGTCGTCGAGAAGAACGACGACTCCGAGTGGGACTGCGACAGCGAAGACAACCGGGGAGGACAACACGAGCCTGTGTCGAAAAAGAATCCAAAGACACCAAAAAATGTGCCCGAAAATGAAAAAGAAGGAGAAAAAGAGGACGCACAAAACAAAGACACCGATAAAAATATGAATATCACCACGACCGACGAAGACGAAGACGAAGAAGAAGAAGAAGAAGAAGAAGAAGAAGAAACATCGACGAGAGAAAACAACGCGGTAAGAATCGGCGAAGAAGGAGAAGAAAAAGAAAATCGAGAAGAAGGAAATACGACGACTGAGATCAAAACTGCCCCGCCAACTTCTACTAGTAATATAAATAATAATAATAATAATACGACGACGACGACGACGAAATCGAGTAAAGAGGGCGAAGTAGAAGGAAGTCAGAGAAGAAAACGAGGTCGACCGAAGAAGAATGACGTGTACGAAAGCGTATTGCAGTACGAAAGAAGACTGCAAGAGGAGAAGGAGAAGCGGGGAGCGATGCGAGCACTGTTAGAAGCAGCGGAGGAAGATACGGATGATCACATTCAGAAGAAAGGAAAGAAGATGACGGCGACGACGACGATGAATGGCAATAAGAAGAGTTTGTGTAATACCGACGTGGTGAATGATATTCATAACAACATCAACACTACAAATGGTGATGTTAAAGAGGAGTATCAACTTAAGGGAGGACCGGATATTAGTGGCATCGAAAAACTTGCCGCGGATGCTTTGGATAATATTTTACCGAACGCTTCGGAGAGCGAAAGAATGGCGCACATCAAGGCGTTCATGATGAGAGGAGCGAACGGGATAATCCAGGGAATGAACGGACAGGCAACAGCGAGTCAGACGTTGCAGCAAGAAAAACAACAAGAAGAGAAAAACGAGAAAAGTCACATTTCTCCGGGAAAAGACTACACGCGTCTTTTAGAAGCAAAGCGAAAAAATCTTAGCAAGAAACAGCCGGGGAAACGGAAGGAAGGCAATGTTCTCGACGATACCGACATATCTCCCGAACAAGCGAATTTGCATAAGACGTATAAAGAGGCTTTACAGAGAATGCGTCAGGAGAATGTTCGAAAATCTCGGGAGCAGAAACATCCATCGAGTAAGAATAGTAACGTGCTCAATACAGTCGCGATGGCACAATACAAGCTGCGAGAGAAGAATCTCGCTGCTGCTGTTCTTTCTGCTTCCAAGGAAGCGAAAAGACGGGAGTCCAGCCTTGTACAAGGAAAACTCCAAAAGAATCTGCAGCAGCAACTGCAACAGCAATTATGGCAACAGCAAGAGCTTTCTTCTTTTCCTCAGAAGCAAGAGGAATTCAAAAAGCTTTTGTCTCTTCAACAACTCGGATCGCAAGTTGGCCTTCAATCTCAACCGCAGTTCAATGCAAATGCAGGGTTGTCTTCACTCTTGGCGGGTGGTCAAGGTGGCTTACTTGGAGGTGGTACAGAACTTAATCAATTGACTCAGAATCTCCTCATGCAAAACTACGTAAACATGGCCGCCATGAACCTTTTGAATGGTCCCGGTTTGAATAGTGCTGGTTTGGATGGTGCTGGTATCTCTGCTGGCTTTTCGGCTCCACCGCCGAATATTTCTTCGTCAAAAAAGATGAATAACTCCTCATCGACGAAAAAAAGTGCCCGAGGAGGAGACAGAGATATGTCGTCATCTGTATTCATGACTTCCGTCAACTCCGCTGCGTTTAAGAAACACGTCGGTGTCATAATTGAAGAACACGTGAAGAAAGTTCGAAAGAAGATTGCTCTGAAACTAGAGCTTTCCGAGGCAGCCATCGAAAAAGAGTTGAAACTTCTCGAGGACGGCAAGGAGTTGCACGCGGCGTTTTGTTCCTTGTTAAGCTCTTTTTAATTGATATTTTGTATATAAAAAATGTGTTGGCTTTATTCATTCACATACGATCACACTCTTCTACCGACTAAAACTATACGTCTACGTTGCAAAGAACCTAAAACTTCGATTCATCACTGACAGGTTTTACTCTTACACCAATTCACTTGGACGGCTCTTCTCTTCCCCTTAAACGGCCGCAAACCGTGGATCGCTTCTTTTTGCCCTCGGACGTTGCGATAGTTTCGAAAGGCAATCATAGTGCCACCAAAGGAAGGCACGCGAGCGATGATGTTGGAATCGTCCAGACTTTTTTTGTTCTTCAAAAAGAGCAAGTCGCCACCGTGGTAATCGGAGTCGTCTAAAGTCTCCTCGTTTAGATAGATTAAAACTGAAACCGCTTTGGCTTGATGGTCTACATGAATGCTGTTCATGCCGCCGCACGAATTCGGTTCGCAAGCGCCGCGTAACGTCACTCGATTGTGCCATCCTTTCAATTTAATCCCTAGTTTTTCACCCACGGCATCTCTGAAAGCATCCGACTCGACGTCTTTCAACAGCTCTGCGTACGTCCCTTTCACTTGTCCAGTCTTCAAAACGTCTCTCTTCTCGACGTTTTTCTTATTCGCCAACGTCGTCGAGTCGAGCGCGGGAGGGAAGTCATTCAAAATCTCTCGCAACTTCTCCCGTTCGATTAAGCCTTCGACGATAAAAAACTTTAAATTCTCCGAGTTTGGCGTCAGCTCCGACCGTTCTATTTTCGCGATATCGAAACTGTTTAATGTCAACATCGACGATGCATTTTCTTCTTCGTCTTCACCAACACCATTCCTCTGCTCTGCATCCACCACCGCTTCTCCACTCGTCCTCTCTCCGAAACTGTTTACTCCCAACATCGACGATGCATTTTCTTCGTCTTCACCAACACCATTCCTCTGCTCTGCATCCACCACCGCTTCTCCACTCGTCCTCTCTCGTCCTCTCCCAAAATTATCGCGACGATGATACCTTTGGAAATCTCTCCCGTGAAACCCATCGACGAGAAACAAAACGAACAGCAGGAGCAAAGAAAATGTCCAATAGTTATTCACCGGTTTGCGAAACGACGACGTAAACGACGACGTAAACGACGACGTAAACGACGACGAAGAGTCATCAAAGCGCATCATCATCACTCGCGTCGTCGCCTGTCTCCCTTCATTCGCCAAACTAATTCTTTGTGTGGTTTTTTCGTGTAATAAAGGGTGGTACCACCACCTATATGGTCTCTTTGATGAAGAGGGAGTATTAATTGGAATTTAATTGGTTGGATTTTTTTTAGAGTCTTCCCCGATAGAATTTAATAATAATAAATTTTTTTTGGGGCTTTTTTTACGCCTCGAGATTGTGATAATATTTCTCTCTCTTTTCCAAAAGAAAGAGAGAGCTTTGTGGGTCTTAATGGTGTGGCTTTTGTCTCTCTCTCTCTCTTCACTTAAAACGCGCTTTGCGTCCGAAACCTTTTGTACCGGCGGCAAAAGAAAACCACCACCACCACCACCACTCGTACTACTCGTAATACTACTAATAATAATAATGGGATTCCTTCCGATTTCCGGCTCGGTGTCTCAAGCCGTCGTCCACCCGAACGTCATTTTCAACGTCTGCGACTCGTACGTGCGCCGCAACGACAACGTGGAACGAGTGATCGGCACGTTATTAGGCCACTACGACCCCAAAACGAACAGATTGGAAGTGACGAATTCGTACGCGGTTCCACACAACGTGCAACAATCAACCGGGCAGGTTTTATTGGACGTGGAATTCCACCGAGCGATGATTGAGTTACACACGAGAGTAAACCCGAAAGAGGTTGTGATTGGGTGGTATTCCACTGGGGACGGGATCGTGGCGGCGTCGAGTTTGATACACGAGTTTTACGCGAAAGAAATGGGGATGAACATTTCTGCGCCGTTGCATTTAACCTTTGACGTAGAGTTTAAAGATACGGACAAATTAGTGAGAGCTTGGACGGGGAGGAGTTTAGATTTTGGGGTCAGTTCGTTCGTGCGAAGACGAGAGTTGGAGAAGAAAGACGGCGGAAAAGAGGAAAAGAAAGAACAAAACGAAGACAACGACGACGACTCAGACGACGAGGACATGGGCATGTCTTCCGCGTGTTTTCAAGAAATTGCATGCCTGACCGATTTCGAGCTCGCGGAACGCGTCGGGTTTGACGCGTTGAGTGCGATGAAAACGGAAAAGAATGCCGAAAACTCCAGCGCCACCGAAGGCTTGAAGAAAACCGTGGAAAAGATTGAAAAGTTATTGGACGAGTGTAAAATACGCGCGGAAGAGAACGGAGGAGATAGTTCGGTAGTCGTTGGAAATTCTAGAGTAGGTAGGCAAGTTGCGGAGGTTCTCAGAGCAACGCCACAGTTGACAAGCGACCAATTCGCGAGAGTCTTTGGCGAGAGCGGCAGAGATTGCATGATGATTTCGTACGTCGCCAACGTCACAAAAATCCAACTCCAGTTGGCCGAAAAGTTGAACACCGCCAGCTTTTTGGTTTAACAACGATGAAATGAATTTCATAGTTTTAAGTAGCACGTTGGATAACAATTGCATTAGTACACAGTAACGTTTACCTTCCGAACTCTCTTTCTCTCGTTTCTTCGTTTCGCGGTATCCCTCATCGAGAGAAGAGAAAAAAACGCCATAATCGCACCCACAGAAACAAAAGGAAACGTCCTCTCATCTGCTTCTTCTGACGCGAGATGGGTAACGCCCAAAGCCAAGGAAGAGGACAAGGGAAGGGTGGAGAACAATCCCGCGTCTCTCCGGGAGACTCTCTCCAGGAGGAGATGGAATCTTTGGCGATCATTCCGGACGTGATTGTCACTCGGGACGAGTTGATGCGATACACTGGAAGCCAACACGAAAAGAGAATATATTTGTGTTGTAAAAATATCGTCTACGATGTCACTTCGGCGAGAGATTTCTATGGGCCGGAAGGACCGTACGCGAATTTCGCGGGGAGAGATGCATCGAGAGCGTTGGCATTGATGTCGTTGAAAATCGAGGACGTGGAGAATACGGATTTGTCGGATTTGAACGAAGAGCAGTTGAACGTTTTGAACGATTGGGAACGGAAGTTCAAGTCGAAATACAAAATCGTCGGGAGGTACCAGGCGTGAGAGAAAGAAAGAAAGAGGAGGAATGAACATATATATATATGTACCAGTGGTACGCATAAGTAGGTAGAGAAGAACAGAGAGAAAGATAATATAGGATTAAAGCGCGGGCGTCGTAAACAGAGTTATTTGTACAAATTAAAATCACCATTTCAAAGAAGCAAACGCTTTCGTCGCTTTCGCGACATCTTGTTGTTTCGTGCCGTCTTTTTGCTGCTGCTGCGCGTCTAATTCCGCTAAAGCTACTAAGCCTGGTCCGGTCATTGGAGCTTTCGGAGCGTTATAATGTGTTGTTGTCGTCGATGACGTTGTTGTACCTGCTGCCGCGGACGAAAAGAATGCGTCGTTCGAATCGTTTGCGGCATCGACGGTGAACAGTGAAGCGTCTAATCCTCCCGACTGAGAAAAAGAAGTCGGGGGAGGAGGAGGAGTCGTGGTAGTAGTAGTTCCGAAGAACGAAGCATCCAAGTCGTCCAATTGCTTCAAAATCTCGCTCGAAGATTTCTTCACCGTATCTTTCACCCCTTCCATTTCAATCGTCTTGCGAAGCGTTAACTTCAGGTTTTCGTCCGCTTTCAACGCGGTCTCTAGAACAGATGAGTCTCGCCAAGATAAGGCTTTAGAGATGCAACCCAGCGCTTTTTTCGCGCACTTCCACCCAGATTGTGCGTCCATGAGCTCGGAGTCGTACGCTAATGCTACTTTATCTAGTAGCGCACGAACGATTAACGACGCTTCTAATCCTTTCCTATCGACGTGTTCAAACAGTTGCGTCAGTTCGGCTTCGTCGGGGACGAGTTTCACTCCGGCAACGCCACACAACGAGTCGACTCGTTTCTGTTCCTCGGAGCCTTCCAACGGTATTAACGTCGGTGGTGGTGATTGTAGTACTGCTCTCGTAGGACCGGTACCTTTGAGCGTCCATTCCGCTTTCTGCTGCGTCTTTACTTTTAAATCGATTTGTTCTTCTTGGTGCGTCGTCGATGGAATAGCACTACTATTCGTCGCAATTCCGAAGAAATCCCCCAAAGGATCTGACGACGATGTTGTTGTTGGTGGTGGTGGTGGTGGTGGTGATGGTGTCTGCTCTACTTTTCTTTCTGCTGCTTTTGCTACTACTTCTTCTTCTTCTTCTGATCTGCCCCACGGTCCGCTCATTCCTCCTCCGCTTCCTCCTCCACCAACGCCTCGCATGGCATCTGCCAACGACCCTCCGGTCATTTCAGACTTATAGTACGTCTCGTCCACGTTCGTTCGATGTTTCTCTCTCTCCTTTGTGATTTCATTCACGTGCGCGCCGATTTTCCCTGCCACATTCATCGCCGTTCCACCCGCCGTGCGAAGTAAACCAGACGCCGCTTCGAGTCCGGTGAGCGATACGTTTGCGCCGCCGCCGCCGCCGCCGCGACCGACGACATTGCCACTCTTTCGTTGTTGATTCTGTTGTTGTTGTCCGGATATTCCAACAATTTTAGAAGACGTCGTCGTCGTCGTCGCAGAAGAAGAGGCGCTCGTCGAATTCCCAAACAAACTTTCCATGGCTTCTTTCGCTCCTTCGAACGTCTTCCTCCCAAAGTTCTCACCGTTATCGGTGACGACATCTCGTAAAATTTTCGCCGCGCGTTTGCTCAGGCACTGTTTCATCTCCTCCGGCCCTTCTCTGGCCAACACGGTTATAAGTTTCAACGCTTTCGTTCGCACGTTCGGCGAGTCGTGTTTGCAGCGTCTCGCGACGTGTTCCGCGCAGTCATCGATCGCGTCTTTTTTAATCGAGCGACACGCTTCCGTCGCGAATCGATGCATCCCGTGAATGTTCGGAGAGGTCACGTCGTCGACGCATAAACCGTCGACGGACGCGTGCACGCGCATCTTATGCACGATATCCATTTTCCCACGACCAAAGACCTTTTCTACATACAAAAAAAGGTGGTGGTGGTCGTAGTCGCTCCGTGGCACTCCTCTGTTGATGCTATTCTCTCGAAAGAAGAGAGTTTGATTGTGAGGGAAAGAAAGGTGCCTCGTCAAAGCCATTAAAAAAGATCGACGACGACGACCCCTCGGGAAAGGTATTTACGAGAGTCAACGCGTCAGTCAAACGGAGAAAAGATCAAAATACGACACGTGGTAGAAAGCAATACTATGTGCTACTAGTAGTTTTTTACACCTCTCTACGTATGTAGGTACTACGTACATCTACTCTCACTAACAACCTAAACGACTCCAGTGGCTCATTTTCTTCACGAGTTTCGCGTTTTCGTCCGCGGTGCGCGTCGCGCTTTGCACGTGCCCGGACGTTCTCTGCAGCGTTTCTCTTTGCCTTCGTAAGTTTTCCAAAGTGTCTCGTCCGGCGCGTTCCGCGCGTTCCGCGTGGTGTAAACTGTTTTCTAAAGCGATGGCGGAACGGTTGGCGGAGAGAGTGGAATTGCGAGCGGCGTTGATGTCGTAATTGTTCTTCGCGGTGGTAGCGTTGTTCGGAAGCGACGACGACGTTGATGGTGTTGGTGTTATTGTCGGCGCTATTTTAGCAAACAACGCTCTCCTTTGCGCGTCTTCGTCGTCTTTGTCGACGTTTTCTTCCAAGTGCTCGTCCTCGCGACTGCGCGCATTCGTACTCTTCGTACTCTCGTACCCGTACCTTCGCATGCGTCGAATCTCCTCCTCTTCTCGCATTTCTCGTTGTCTTTGGGCATCGCTGTATCTTTCTGTTTCCTTTTGCTGCCCCTTCGCGTCGTCGTAACTCTTACTCCTCGCGTATTTCTTCACCGCGTTCTTCGTCTGCGTCGCGACCGAGTCCATCTTCTTCTTGGCTTTTCGTAAGTACGTCTTCGCGGACGTCTTCCAAAAAAGAAACCCATCTTCCGGTTGATGTTGTTGTTGTTGTTGTTGTTGTTGTTGTTGTATTTTCTCTTCTCTCGTTTCGTCTTTTGTTTTCGGTGCTTCTTTCATCGGTTCCGGGATTAACTGTCGTCGTTCGCCTTTCCGAGCGCTTTCCGCGTGTTTGAGTACTTCTTCCACGTCTCGTCGCATCGTTCTCGTTTCCGTTCTCATCGCGCGCACGAATTCCTGTCTTCTTCGCTCTTTCTCCTCTTTGGCGTCCGCGTCGCCGCCGCCGCGATACGTCTTTGTCGAGAGGTGCGTCGTTTTCCTTTCGATTTCTTCGAGTGTCTCTTTGCACTCTTCGACCATTCGCTCCACGCGTCCCGCCATCGAGTGCATCATCATCTCGCGCGTCCTTTTCTGTCCATCATCGTCATCATCCGTCTTCAAAGCAGCAGCAGCAGCAAAGTTTTTGCGTGTGTCGACATCATCATCATCATCATCATCGAATCGCATCACGCTCGCTTCCGCGACCGTCTCCCTCGCGCGCTTCAGCGCGGCGTGGCATTTGGACAAGAGCAGCGAGAGCTCTCTTTCGCCGTCTTTCTCTTCTTCTTTCTCTTCTTCTTTGTCTTCTTTGTCTTCTTTGTCTTCTTCTTCCGTTTTTTTCTCGTCGTCGGCACCGTTGTCTTCCATGATGATGATGACGACGACGACGACGTAAACGACCACGCGACCACGCTCTTTCGTACCAAACTTTGCTGTATTCGCGTTCAACTCAACCAAGATTTCAGCAGCTTGATCGTTACTCAATGTATCTTCGTTCAAGCGTTGTTGCGTTAGCGATAGGAGCGTGTATGAGACGTATAGAGATGGTTTGTGTTATTCGGTGTTTAAAATGGAGACATTATTATTGTACCCAATTGCGCTTGATTTTCGACTTTTTGTCCCCAATAATCGCACTTTTTCACACATTTTTTAATACCCTAAACAGAAGGTCTCGTATTCTGTAGTAGTAGTACGTACGTAGTATATATCGAACGCTTTTTTGCACAAGGAGACAATACTACGACTAAAAGAATGAAGAGAAAACGTTGTGGAGTATTCTTTTCGTTAGAGTAGAGGAGTAAACACTACGCTTTGAAGTTGAACACACACACACACACACACACACACACACACACACAGTATGATGATGAAGAAAACGTGCATAATCACCGGCGCGAGCGCTGGGATTGGGTGCGAAACGGCTTTGGCGATGGCGAGACGGAACTACAAGGTCATCTGCGCCGTCCGGGATGGGAAGAAGATGGAACGCGCTTTGATGAGAATGCAGGACGACACATCAACGTCATCATCATCATCATCATCATCATCGTCGTCGTCGTCATCATCATCATTAAAGATCGAGATCGAAGAGATGGATTTGAGCGACCAGAAATCGATCGAGTTTTTCGCGAAGACGTTCATGGACTCGGAGGACGGGTTGGACGTTTTGATAAATAACGCGGGGGTCATGGCGACGCCGGAAATGAAAACGACGGATGGATACGAGTATCAACTCGGGGTGAACCATTTGGGACATTTTACGCTGACGAACATGGTGCTGCCGAAACTACTCCTCTCGTCGGGCGAAGAAGAAGAAAATGACGACAACTCAAAAGAAGCGGCGGCTGCGGCGGCGGCGGCGAGAATAGTGTGCGTCTCGAGCGAAGCGCACCGATTCGGCAGGCTGGAAAAGAACGATTTGTTTTACGAGAAAGCGGGGAGTTACAACAACTGGAAGAGTTACGGACAATCGAAATTGGCAAACATTTTATTCGCGAACGAGTTACAAAGAAAGGTTACAGAACGAGAGAAGGGCGGGAGGTCTCTCTCGTGCAACTCGTTACACCCAGGCGCGGTCAACACCGAACTCGGGAGATACTTATACGACACCAGCCAAACGCCCAAATGGTACGAGGAACTCATTTTCAACGTCGTGCGACAAACGATGAAGACGCCGGCGCAAGGCGCAGAAACGTCCATCTATCTCGCTTCCGATCCAAACGCCGACGCGTTTCGAGGGAAGTATTTCGACAACTGCGCAGAGAAAGTATCATCGAACGCCGCGAGGAACGAGGACGACGCCAAGTGGTTGTGGCAAAGAAGTGCCGAGTTGACCGGACTCGATTTCTTTTAGAATAGTTTTATAGTCGCTTTTGTACCATACCACCACCAATAATGTATAAAAACACCACATTTTTTTACCTCTCTAATCCTCTGTGCTCCTTCTTTTACTCCAACTATAATTCCTTCGTGTAATACATAAAGGGGTACGTATAAGCACGCGCCATTCATCCATATCCGTTAACAACAACAACAACAACA
>MDSZ01041759.1_pt1 | contig 16910 bp, 22 predicted proteins | sample 811201 | NCBI WGS metagenome assembly MDSZ01 (sample SAMN05326647, study PRJNA326480) | marine metagenome | isolation source: seawater | place: Indian Ocean: North | collected 2010
CAAAGATATGACACTATGAAATATAGACAGTTTGACAAATTAACAGACAAACAACTAGGTTTCTTTTGGAGACCTGAAGAAGTTGATATTTTAAAAGATTCTAAAGACTTTAAGGAACTTACTGATTGGGAACAACACATTTTTACAAGTAATTTAAAAAGACAAATACTTTTAGATTCTGTACAAGGGCGTTCACCCAACGTAGCGTTGTTGCCTTTAGTAAGTATTCCAGAATTAGAAACTTGGATTGAAACATGGGCATTTAGTGAAACAATTCATTCACGTTCATATACACATATTATTAGAAACGTTTATCCTAATCCTACACAGGTATTTGATGAACTAATGAATATCCAAGAGATTGTTGATTGTGCTAATAGTATTACAGAAGCATATGATGAACTAATTGAAAAAACAAAATACTGGGAGTTACTAGGACCAGGAACACATACCGTTAATGGTAAAAAAATAAAAGTTGATGAGTATGAACTTAAAAAACTACTTTGGAAATGTATTATGAGTGTAAACATTCTTGAAGGTGTTCGTTTTTATGTTTCATTTGCTTGTAGTTGGGCATTTGCTGAACTTAAGAAAATGGAAGGTAATGCTAAAATTATTAAGTTTATTGCTCGTGATGAGAATGTACATCTAGCAAGTACACAAACACTAATTAAATTGTTACCAAAAGATGATCCAGACTTTGCTAAGATTGCCAAAGAAACAGAGCAAGAATGTATAGAAATGTTTATGGAGGCAGTAGAACAAGAAAAAGCATGGGCAGAGTATTTGTTTAAAGATGGATCTATGATTGGTTTAAATGCTGAACTACTTTCTAAGTATGTTGATTGGATAGCACACAAAAGAATTCAAGCGGCAGGACTTACAAGTCCAATTAAAATTGATTCTATGAATCCTTTACCTTGGACACAAAAATGGATTGCTGGGTCAGATGTACAAGTAGCACCACAAGAAACAGAAATTTCAAGTTATATAATTGGTGGTACAAAACAAGACGTTGAAAAGAATACATTCAGCGGATTCAAATTATAATAGGATAGTTTATGATAACGGTATATACTAAAACAGTCTGTGGTTACTGTGGCGTTGCTAAACGTTGGCTTAAAAATAATGGATTTACATTTGAAGAAGTTAACATTGAACATGACGCTAGTGCCAGAGACCTGTTAGTAAAAAATGGATTTCGATCTGTACCACAAATCTTTTTTGGTAATGAAGTACTAGTAGAAGGTGGAGCAGACGGATTAAAAAAAGAAACAAAAGAAACACTTCAAGAAAAAATAAATGCTCGTTCAAAATAAATTTAAAAAAGACGATGTAATAAGTTTTCGTATCTCAACTGGTGAAGAAATTGTAGCCAAACTTGTAACAGAGGACATGACTCAATACATTGTTAGTAGACCACTAGCATTAATTCAAACACCAAAAGGAATTGGTTTGGCGCCTGCTATGGTAACTGTAGATCCAAAAGAGGATATCAGTTACAATAAAGCAAGTATTATTTCAATAGCGACTCCAAATAAACAAATCAAAGATTCATATTTCAAATCGGTTACAGGACTGGTTAGTGGTGCTGGAATTGATGCTGAAAAACTTAAAGTTTAATTATATTTCTTGACATCTTGTTGAAAAGATGTTATAAATATAATCGTAACGTTGAAGCGAACTCAACGCCAGACAGGACCCCGGGGCGGTACCGGGCGGCTCCACCAAAAACTTCGATCCCTCAAATTACATTAACGAGGGTGTGATTTGAGGGGCCGAACTAGGATCGACTGATGGTTATTAGGTTTAGTGGAGTTTCCGGTAGGCGATGACCGTAAATCAAGCAAACTTATAAACGCAAACGATAACTTTGCTAACGAGGATTACGCCTTAGCGGCATAATTGCTCGGGGTTACCTAAGCCTGGCAACAGAATTTGGAAGAAGCCCACTGCTCTGTAGTGGGTTTCTTTTGCATAATAAAAAAAGGAAATATAAAATGAAGAAAACAATTATTCCAATTCTAGCAACACTGCTAGTATCATCTTCACTGGCGGCGGCTGAACTAGACGTCTACGGTTCACTTAACTACAAGTTAAGTAATGATGATAATGCTTCTGGTGAAGCAGTAATGAAGGCTGAGAATAACGGATCTAAAATTGGTGTTAACTTTAGTGAAACACTAGTAGAAGGTCAAGACATTTCAGGCTTTGCTACACTGGAAGTAGGTATTGATGCTGACGACTCAGGATCAGACACATTTGATTCAAGATTAGCATTTGCTGGAATCAACCTAGGTGACTTAGGTGCTATCTCAGGTGGCCGTCAGGCTAACCCTGCTGACAGCGTCTCAAAGACAAATATCTTTAACGTCTATGGTGGAAACGCTGTATGGACATACGCTTCTCGTTCTTCGAACTCAATCAAGTATGAGAATACTGTTGGTCCATTAAGCCTTTCTTCTCTAGCGATTATTGATGGCGCTTCAGGTAAAGAAGGCATTGACGTGACTGACATTTCTGTATCAGGTGAAGCAGGACCGTTTTCATTAGCGGCTGGTTTCGTAGATGATAGAGTAAATGATATAGGTTATAATGTTGTTTCTGCTGGTATCACTGTTGAAGGTTTAGACCTTGGTGCTACCTACTCAATTAAAGATGCGGCAACTGATTTAGAAGGGATGGAGTATACTGCTTCTAAGTCTTTCGATGACACAACTTTAGCAGTTGGTTACGGAGACAAAGAAGGCACTGCTACATATATGACATATGGTGTCAGCCATTCTATATCAGATGACTTATTGACGTATGCTGAATATCAGCAAACTGACAATGATACAGGTGTAGATACTGATCAAATGGCAGTTGGTTTGAAATTCACATTCTAATTTAACTAGGGTGGTTCACTTAACGTGTTCCACCCTTTTTTTATGGCTAATTACTGTTATGATAGCCTACTTTCAATTTAGAGCCGGCCTAGGCGGCCACTTTTTCTTAAGAACACTTTTATGGAGATATGGCTTTTCTCCAAGACCAATTGCTAACAGTTATTGGAACGAGTATCATTTTCCTATAACATTGTGGGAAGATCCTAATTTTAAAAGGATACCATGGGATAATGATCATGGCGAAAAATGGTATGATTGGGAAACAGGTGAAATTACTGAATACACTGATGAACCGTTGAGAAAACATTTTCAAAGGCCTAGTGTTCGAAGAGAAATAGCCAATGTTAAAAAGGATGGTTTTCTTTTAGAGCATGGATTATATCCAAAATTTACTAAAACATTTCAAGAAGAATTTGGACAAGAATGTGCTACTTTTTCTATCAGTTCTAGAGATATAAATGTTGCCAGGTTTGCTAGAGCAATAAGAGATGTTAAAAGCGATTGTAAAAACTATTTTGGTATACGAGAAACAACACCAGAAGCAATGAAAATTAGAGAACAAGAAGTTTGGGTAGATAATGGGCCTTCTATTTCGGAAATGGTACAACCATATAGTTACAATGAAGATCAAGATAGATATCTTTTAAAACAGTGTGAATTAGAAAAAGAGCATTGTGATTTTTATTTAGACTATGAAAAATTATGTAACGGAAGTAAAGAACCTTGGCAGATGATTGATGAGTATTACAAAAGAGATTCATTAGTTTTACATAATGAAGTGGCTAGGCATTGTCAAGCATATCATTTAAGAAATTTGGAGATATATAAATTTAAGGTTGACAGAGTACCTATAATGTAATATACTATGGATAACAATGTTGTTGTACACAAAGAAAGGAATACCCTTCAATGTCCAGTTGGTATAACATTGGAGATGAAACGTAACATAACAAAGGAGAGGTTTGCTTTTATAGTCCAACTGTATAAAAGTAAACCATTTACTAAAAATGGATAGGCGGGCGTAGCTCAGTGGTAGAGCGATTCGTTGCCAACGAATAGGTCGTCGGTTCGACCCCGATCGCCCGCTCCATAAATACAAGGCAATGGTCCATGTATTTTTATTAATGGTGTACTTAGGTACTGGAGATGATAGAAGATTGGTTAGTGGAGATATGTACTTTGCTGACATAGAACGTTGTAACTGGTTTGCTAGTCAGTTAGCAAGACGTTATGGCAATTACAAATATAGTCAATATATGGATCCAAAAGATAGAGTTACTTCTTATTGTTTACCAAAATATGTTGACGAAACAAAAACTGTTATATACTAATGGATTGGGAAGTAGAAGATTTTAGAAAGAAACCAGAACCACCACGTTGGCGTGATTGGTCACCTTTGTTACCTGTACGTTATATTGTTGGTATGATTTTCTATTTGTTTGTTTTGCCTTTTCTGTTTGGTTTTAGTTTTACACCTATGGGACTTTTGTTTAATTGTATTTTGATAGACTACATTTTTTATAGACAAGACTTAAGAAGATATGAATAATTGTTTCCATAATTGGGGCGAACTTAAAACTGTACTAGTAGGTGATATCCTTCCTACTGAAATATACGAAGACCTTCCTACAAATATTAAACAACCATTACAAAAAATTACACAAGAAACACAAGAAGATTTAAACTTTATGTGTGAAACTCTTATGAGTCATGGTGTAGATGTTATAAGACCAAATGTAAAATCATATATGGAAACAGATGGTTTTACTAGTGCTGGTGATCATTTAGATAAAAGACAAAAACTTCCTGGACAACCTTTTGCTGTTAGAAATCATTTGTTAAGATGGCATGATAAAATATTTGTTGGTGCTAATTTTGTATGGAAAAATTACGCTGAAGAAGTATTAAAAGATTACAGAGAGAACATTGTACTACATGATAATTTTTGTGCTAGTGATATTTTCAGATTAGGCAAAGATTTAATTATAGATACAGAAAATCAAAATCATCAGTTTGTTGACTTTTTAAGAAAGTACAGAGTAAAAACAGATTTAGACGTAAACATACATACAGCAAGTATAGGAGGACACAGTGATTCAAGTGTATGTCCAATTAAACCTGGTTTAGTATTAACACGTTTTGAAGTAAGCCTTTTTGAGAACAGTTTTAAAAATTGGGAAATACACAGACTACCACATTACTTGCCTAACGATCACTACAAGTTTCATAGGTTACATGAAGATTTTAGTTTTAAACTTACAAACGAATCTACAGAAGAAGCAGTAGATTTTGTTAAAAAATATCTCACACACTGGATAGGATATAGCGAAGAAACTACATTTGAAGTTAATATGCTACATATAAATCCTACTACAGTAATCACTAGCCACGTCAATAAAGATGTTGTAAATTTGTTAAATACACATGGTATCGAAGTTATACATTGTCCACTTCGCCACAAATACTTCTGGGATGGAGGTAGCCATTGTGTAACATTTGATATCCAAAGAAACAGTGAACCAGAAGACTTATTTGGTTATAGCACCGATAATGATTTTGGTCAATTATGGAGTGATATCAATGTTGTGGATAGATTACGCGATTGAACAAGCAGGACCACACTTTAGAATAAAAGGTGAATGGAATTCTGAACTAATCGAAAAAGGCTTATACAAGCCGGGCGATGTTTTCATAGTAAATGAAGATGGATGGTTGATAAAGTCAACAGGGTTACCTGCTGTGCTTCACGAGTACGAGCAACAAGAAAGTGAAAAGTAATGTACGAATATAGAGTAACGATTATCAAAGTAATAGATGGCGATACAGTAGATGTAGACATCGACTTAGGTTTTGGGATCTCGTTAAACAACGAACGTGTAAGAATTATGGGCATTGATACGCCTGAATCTAGAACGAGAGATAAAGTAGAAAAGAAATTTGGACTAGCATCAAAGGCCAGACTTAAAGAATTGCTAGGTAAAAAGTCAATCCTCAAAACACAAATTAATAAAAAAGGTGAGGATATGAAAGGCAAGTTTGGTAGAGTCTTAGGAGACTTTGTTACTGACAGTGGCAAAATGGTTACTGAGATAATGATCAAAGAAGGACACTGTGTTCCGTATTTTGGTGGTTCAAAAGAAGACGTTGAAAAGCAACATATGAAGAACAGAAAACGTCTAATAAAAGAAGGAAAAGTTAAAATCTAAGAATTTTACTTAAAAAACCCAGCAAAATCAAGCAAAAATAGACATCCTGTATCAATAATAGCGGTTGACAAAATCGCCAAAATGTAGTATTATATTACTATAAATGATAAGGAGCAGAACAATGAAAAAGATATTTTTAGCGATGATTTTGATTTTTACTTCAACATCAGCAATCGCGACAACAGGAGCAGAGTTAACTAATCAAGCAAAAAATATTTTATGGCAAACTTTAGCGTCTGAAGGTGTAGCAAAGAAATACCATTCAGAGGTTATGTGTTTAGCAGAGAATATTTACTTTGAAGCAAGAGCAGAATCATATTCAGGTAAGGCGGCCGTAGCAAATGTTACAAGAAACAGAGTAAATGATGCTAGGTGGGGTTCTACATATTGTGAAGTAGTTACAGAAGGTCCTATTAGAGAATCATGGAAGACTAGAGGTAAAGATGTTCCTGATTCTGAAAGAGTTTATTGGCCTAAAAAACATAAATGTCAATTCAGTTGGTATTGTGATGGACAAAAAGATGTTATTTGGGCAAACTACAAAAGTGGACAAGAAATAAAAGGTAATGCTAGAGCATGGAGAGAATCTGTAGAAATAGCAATATACATTTTAGAAGTAGGTAAAATGTCCATAACAGATAACACAAGTGGAGCAGTTTATTATTATGCTCATAACCTTGTTTACCCTTATTGGGCTGATTCTAAAAAATTTATTGGTGTGTTAGGTAATCATACCTTTATGAAATAAGGATAAGTACTAGTATGTTAATACTAGAAATAACAGATCCAGAAGAAATAAGTCTTGCCCCACTCGCCAGAGAGATCAGGGGCAAACAGACTTTTAAGCAGATAGCAGAGTTAGTTCGTAAACATTTTCCAATGACTACTGTAAAAGTTCATATGTCAGATAAGATTGAATCTGGTAGCATGAATGTTGGTGCTCATTATGATCCAGAAGCAGACGAAGAAGGTGAAATCCCAATTCATATTGATTTATTCTTTAGTGATAGTGATGAAGGATATTTAGAATGGACTAAAGAAGGCAGAAAATTTTTCCTATATAAAATTAAAGATGTTATGAAACATGAGTTACTTCATTTGAAACAACATCGAAATAGAGATTTCCATCCAGGCCGAGACGGCTATGTAGATGATCAAGGAATGGAATATGAATATATGAGTAGGCCAGATGAAATTGAAGCCTATGCTATGAACATAGCAGATGAACTCAAAAGAGCAGTTGGAAAAGAAAAAGCATTTGATCTGTTGAGATCAGCGGCCAAAACAACAACACTTAAAGACAAGTTTGATCATTTACTTACTCCAGACCTAATGGCGTATTTCGTTTTATTCAAATACGATCCAACTCATCCAGTTTTGAAGAAACTGTTGAAAAAAATCTATATATATTTAAACAAGTAGTCAAATAAAAGGTTGACTTACTCGTGCTATTTTTAGTATAATAGCATTATGAATACAGTTATATCAGACAGTGTAGTTTCCCTCCTTCCTCCTCGTCGTAAGACTACGCCATCTGGATGGACGAGTTTTGATGCTCCATGCTGTGTTCACAATGGCGAAAGCCAGGATAAGCGTGGTAGGGGTGGTATCATTACTCAGGGAGATGGTACTGTTTCCTACCATTGCTTTAATTGTAATTTCAAAACAGGTTGGAAGCCAGGCGGACATCTTGGGTACAAGATGAGAAAACTTATTAGTTGGCTTGGAGGTGATGACAATTTAATCCAAAGGTTAAGTATTGAAGCAATCCGTTTAAGAGATGAGATTGGCATTTCTGAAGAAGTACAACTTGACGAAAATATAGAATTTGATGGACACAATTTACCTGAAGGTAGTTTAGAACTACAACATTGGGCAGATAGACTTAATGAAGAAGATATTAGTATTTTTGAAAAGTGTTGTCAATATTTGATTACAAGAGACAGTGAATATGATTGGCCAACATATTGGACTAATTCTAAACTGTTTAAGAATAGAGTTATTATTCCATTTACATGGAAAGGACAAATTGTAGGATACAGTGCTAGAAGTGTAGTAGATGAAGTTAAGCCTAAGTACATGGCACACAGACCAGCAGGTTATGTATTCAACACAGATAGGCAACACAATGATAGAAAATTTATTGTTGTAGTTGAAGGTGTATTTGATGCTATTGCTATTGATGGTGTAGCAACATTAGGAAACAACATTAACGAAACTCAGGCAGATATAATTGACAGTATTGGAAAAGAAGTAATTTGTGTTCCAGATAGAGATCAAGCAGGACAGGAAATGATTGACTATGCTTTAGAATATGGTTGGAGTGTAAGTTTTCCAAACTGGCATGATGATGTGAAAGATGTTAGTGATGCTGTTGGAAGATATGGTAAATTATATACGATGGCGAGTATCTTAGAAGGTAAAAAAACAAACAAACTTAAAATTAACTTAGCGAGGAAGAATCTTGTCTGAAATAGAATATTCAATTGACGTACAAAAGTTATTTTTAGAAATGATGTTACATGACGCTCAAAGTTATGTAAGAGTACAAAACATTTTTAATCCAGAAAACTTTGATAGAAGTCTAAGAGAAACAGCAAAGTTTATTATGGACCATGCTGAAAAACAAAGCACAATGCCAACTATTGAACAGGTAAATGCTGTTGGCAGAGCGAATTTAAAGCCAGCACCAGAACTTAATGAAGGACACTATGATTGGTTCTTTAGTGAGTTTGAAAACTTTACTAGACGTCAAGAACTTGAAAGAGCAATTCTTAAAAGTGCTGATCATTTAGAAAAAGGCAACTATGGGCCTGTAGAAAAATTAATTAAAGATGCTGTACAAATTAGTTTGACAAGAGACTTAGGTACAGACTATTTTGAAGATCCAAGAGCAAGACTATTAGCATTAAAAGATAACAACGGACAAGTAAGTACAGGTTGGCCTGGACTAGACAAGAAACTTTTTGGCGGATTTAACAAAGGTGAACTTAATATATTTGCTGGTGGTAGTGGTAGTGGTAAGAGTTTGTTCTTACAGAACTTAGCAGTGAACTGGGCAGAGAAGGCACTGAATGGTGTTTATATTACATTAGAATTAAGTGAAAATCTTTGTGCTATGAGAATTGACAGTATGGTATCTGAGATTCCAAGTAAGAATTTATTTAAAGATTTAGATACACTTGAAATGAAAATTAAAATGGCACAGAAAAAATCAGGTTCTTTGAGAATAAAATATATGCCAGCACAAAGTAACATTAATGATATTAGAAGTTACATAAAAGAATTACAAATACAAACAGGAATCAAAATGGATTTCATGTGTGTAGATTATTTAGATTTGATTATGCCAGTTACAGCAAAAGTAAGTCCAAATGATCAGTTTATTAAAGACAAGTATGTATCAGAAGAATTAAGAAACTTAGCAAAAGAATTGAATGTAGTTTTAGTAACAGCATCACAGTTGAATAGAGGTGCTGTAGAAGAAATTGAATTTGACCATAGCCATATTGCTGGAGGTATCAGTAAGATCAATACAGCAGATAACGTGTTTGGTATCTTTACAAGTAGGGCTATGAGAGAACGTGGCAAGTATCAATTACAATTAATGAAGACTAGAAGCAGTAGTGGTGTAGGACAAAAAGTTGATTTAGAGTTTGATATTGATGCTTTAAGAATTAGAGATTTCTCTGATGATCCTAATTACAAGCCAAAATATCAAGAACAAAGTACATCAATTATAGAAGGTCTTAAAACAAGAAGTACTGTAAACGAAACAAATACTGAAGAAGCACAACCTGAACAAAAGGTCTCAGCAGAGGTTCAAACGAACAAACTTAAGAGTATGCTGAGCAATCTCGGTGACGAGTAATGGAAAAACCAGGTAAATACAGTATGGTCTTCGGAATATTCATATTAGCCGTCGCTCTATGTATATCGGGTGTAGCGGCATATTACAGCATTGTTGGTCTAGTAGCAATCTTTGCCGCGGCCGCTATTCCTATCATTGTGATGGGTGGTGTGCTAGAAGTTGGTAAAATTGTTACTACAATATGGTTACACCAATATTGGCATAGTGCTAAAACATGGATGAAAACATATCTAAGTTTAGCAGTAATACTTTTAATGTTTATTACAAGCATGGGTATCTTTGGATTCCTATCTAAAGCACATATTGAGCAAACATCAGCAGGTGATGAAACTGTAGCAAATGTACAACGTATAGAAAGTGAATTAGCAAGACTAGAAACTATTATTGCTAGAGCAGAAGAAAAGATTGTCAAAGCAGAAAACAGTGTTACAAGCAATGACGATAATATTCAAGAACAAATTGATAAAGAACAAGAACGTATAGACGGTGCTTATGCTAGACAGCAACCTGCTATTGATGAACAAAATGCTATCATTGAAAAAGAATTAAACAGAGTCAACGAAGCATACGATCGTGTACAACCTGCTATTGATGAACAAAATGCTATAATTGAAAAAGAAGAACAAAAGTTATTAGAATTACTAGCACCTTATACAAACGAACTTAAAGCCATAGATGAAAAATTAGTCGCGGCAGAAACCTGGCAAACCGAAGGTAAGGTTAAAGAACTCCAGGCACTTATTGGTGTAACAGCAGACGGCAACTTTGGCTATAGAAGTAGAACAGCATTAAAAAGGTTCAAAGAAGAAACTGAAGCAAAACGTGATGAAGTATTAGAACAAATCAATACTATAAAAGCAGAAAAAGAAAACAACCCTATAATTACAGCCGCTCGTGAAGAAATAAAAAGACTTCGTGGATTAGCAGAATCAGAAATTCAAAACTCAGGCGATAATCCAATTATCGTAGCGGCCAGAGAAGAGATTAAACGTTTACGTGGTATAGCAGAAGAAGAGATTAATAATGCTAATGAACTTATTAGTAGATTACGTTCACAGTTAGGAAAAGATACTGATGTTGATGTAGAAGAAATTATTGATGAACAGAATGAAAAGATTAGAAAAGCAAATGATGAAATTGATACACTTATTGATGAGAAGTTTGCTTTAGAAAAAGAGTTTAGAAAACTCGAAGCAGAAGTTGGACCAATTAAGTATATTGCTGAATTTGTTTATGGTGACAAAGCAGATCAAAACTTATTGGAACAAGCAGTACGTTGGGTAATCATAGTTATTGTTATTGTGTTTGACCCACTAGCAATAATGCTAGTATTAGCAGGCGTACAAACTATAGAATGGGGTAGAGGTATATCCTATACTAGACCCAAAAAACAAAAACCAGTTGATAACACAGCAGGAGACAGAGAAAAGGAACTTGAGATGAAAGTACAAGAATATACAGAACTCTTGCTAAGATTGGAAGAAGAACTGGACAAAGCCAAAGCAAGTGATAATATGTCTAAAGCAGAATTAGACAAACTTCAATCAGCATACGATAACATGGTTGAAGAAAAAACTGGCTTGGAGGCAGAACTCGCTGACCTTCAAAAAAAAAGGCTGAGGTTCAAGAACTAGCACAATCTAGCAAGGAAGAAATTGATCAACTCAAACAAGAGAGGATCGAATTGCTAGATAGAATAGAAGCATTAGAAAACAAAGAGCCAGAGATTAGAGAAGTTGAAGTCGAGAAAATAGTAGAAGTTGAAAACACAGATGGTATCGATGCTCTTAACAAAGACGTTATTAAACTACAAGCCGAAGTGGCAAGTAGAGATGCCGCGATTGAACGTATTAGTAAAAAATATGATTTGGTTGATAAAAAGGCAAGAACAGTCATTGATGAATCTAGAGGTGCTAATGCTACCTTTGGTGAAGGCTTACCGGCAAATCCTGAAAAAGGACAACTTCACACACTTACAAGTGTTTACCCTCATCAACTTAAAAAATGGAATGGCAACAAGTGGATTGATGTTGACAAGGATGGTACTACGGCTTACTTAACTACAGATTACATCAAACACCTTGTAGATAGTTTAGCAAGAAACGATACAGATGTAGATGAATTAAGTGTAGAAGAAAAAGACGCTGTATCAAAATACTTGACTAGAAAGGACGTACTTGGACAATAAGGTTGTAGTAGTAACAGAACCAGACTACTGGTTTGGACATCCTAATAGTGTATTTCTGTTAGGTGTTGATAATTGGACAGTAGAGCAGTTTATAAAAGAACTTCCACTATTTGACAATTACAGTTTACACGTCGGTGAAAACGATAGCAGTATAGATTGGATAGTCAATACTGCCAAACGTGCCGGTACAACTATAGTAAGTACAGAGTACACAGATAAAATTGTATTAGGATACTTAATGAGTTTAGATACAGTTTGGTGGTGTGCTGATACAGATTACACACCAATCAACAGCAGGAGGTTAACAGTTCCTGTAGATTGGTTATTACAAAAGAGGCTTAAGAATGGAACCGAGTCAACAAGTTAACATTGATCATTGTAATTTTTGTGGTAAGCACAAAAAAGATGTGTTTAAAATTGTTATTGCTAATGACGTAGGCATCTGTGATGAGTGTATTAGTCTGTGTAATAAAGTTTTAGAAGATCAAAAAGCAAAACAAAGTAAAACAAGTTTACGCCCTAAGACAGCAAAAGAAATATTTGAATACTTACAACAAACAGTAGTAGGACAAGATAAAGCAAAACGTAACATGGCTGTAGCAGTCGTTAACCATTACAAGAGGTTAATGCATGATGACTTGGGAAAAGTTGAAAAATCAAATCTATTAGTAATAGGTCCTACAGGAACAGGAAAGACTCACATGGCAAAACAAATTGCCAAGTTCTTAGATGTTCCTATTGTTATTGCTGATGCTACAAGTTTAACAGAATCTGGATATGTAGGTGATGATGTAGAAAGCGTTATTAGTAGTTTGCTAATGAAAGTTGATTATAATGTAGCAAGGGCAGAACAAGGTATTATATTTTTAGATGAAATAGATAAGATTGCTCGTAAAGGTGAAAACGTTTCTATTACAAGAGATGTATCAGGTGAAGGTGTACAACAAGCATTACTTAAACTAGTTGAAGGTACAAAAGTTAGAGTACCACCACAAGGTGGTAGAAAGCACCCTCAAATGGACAACGTTGAAGTAGATACTAGTAAAATATTGTTTATTGCCAGCGGAGCATTTGTAGGATTAGATAACCAAAGCAAAACCAACACAATTGGATTTGGAAATAACACACAAACTGATCATGTTTTGGTCAGTGAAGAACTTAACAAGTTTGGTTTGATTCCAGAGTTTATAGGAAGATTTCCAATCGTCTTTCGAACAGAGGATTTAACCAAAGACGAAATGAAACAAGTATTAACCCAAATAGATAATAATTTATTGGAGCAATCCAAATTTTATTTCGAATTGGATAATATTAAACTTGAATTTTCGGATAAAGCACTTGACAAGATCGTCGATCTTGCGTTACAATATAAAGTTGGTGCTAGAGCCTTAAAAGGTATAGTTGAAGCAACATTGTTAGAATATCACTTTGAAGCAGATCAATTGGCTGGCTCAACAATAAAAATCGACGAAGAAAACATACAGGAGGTTTAATGAAGTATCGTCAAAAAAACTTTGAAAGAAGGGATAGTAGAGATAACTTTCCTAGAACACCTGGCTTAATGGTAGAAGTCAGAAATAATGATGTGAACAAGGCTTTACGAAAACTTAAAAAGAAAGTCCAAGCAGAAGGCATTCTACAAGAGTTTAAGGACAGGCAGTATTACACAAAACCTAGTGAAATCAAAAGACGTGCCAAAAAGGCTGGTAAGAAGCGTTGGTTAAAAAAACAACGTGAAGATGCTCAAGTATGGGGCGGTCCTATCCACGATAAAAGTTATAAGCATAGAGACTAACTATGAGGCAGGTATTAGAAGATACCGTCTACATTTCTGGTTGTAGTCACAGCCATCATTGGTATCTTAATCAAGATTTAGCAAACAGTTGGACCACACAATTAGGATTTAAAACAGTTTACAATCACAGTATCTGTGGAAGTTCTAATGAGTTCATTGCTAGACGTGCCTGGATGTTTTGTGAGAAATACAAACCTGAACTTGCTATAATTCAATGGACCAACTTAACAAGAACAGAAGCAATAGGGCATGGTGCCCAAACAAGTCAAAACGAGGGTTGGGTTCAGCAACTAGCAAACACTGAAGATAACAAAGGTAAAGCACAAGTTTATTTTTTACACAATGAAAATTTACCTTTAGACAACACACAGTCTCCGGAATACTATTACTCTACATTTTATGGTCCTTGGAATGACGACAATAACTCAAAGGCTTTTGTACAGACTTGGGATTTCTCAACAGCATTTTGTAATTTAATAAAAAATGCTCTTGTGCTACAAACATATTTCAAAGCAATTAACCAACCATATATTTTTGTTAATGGAACAGACTGGTTACATACAAGTAACATAGATCCAGATCATTTACCAATAGATGAGTTTGGTAGTTGGCATCCTATAAAATTTTTAGATTTAGTTCCATCAAAGTATGGATTATCAACAGTAAAACCTATAGCGGATAAAATAGATAGAACTAGATGGCTAAGCGTAAATATAATGTCTAATATACAAGACAGAGGAGATGACGGTAGTCATGGTGGTATCAAAACAAACAAAGACTTTGCTTTACAAATAAAAGCATGGCTGGATAAAGTAAATGCTGGTAATAGGAAATAGTGCTGTTGATACTACTCAAGGTAAAAGTTGGATTTATCAAATAGCAGATAAAAAACCAAAAACTATTAGCACAGTTTCTAACGAACACACATACAAGATTTTTTTAGCAGAACAAACCAAGCATGAGCAAATTGCTATTGTGATGAACGATTTTGTTCATCAACAAATAGGCAATATAGTTTATAACTGGTCAAATGATCATTACTTAGATATAAATCATACTAGAAGACGTGATATGGTTATGATGAGTCATACTCCTGACACACTAGTAAATCACAATAAACTTTGGTATGACAGCATTAAATTAATAAGACCCGATTGTGTAGTACTTACAGAATGGGCAAGAAGTGAGTTTTCTATAGTAGAAAAAATTGTACAGTCTAAATCAGATGAACTGTATAACAAATATTCATTATCTGACCAGTTTATTCGCTGGTGTGGCATACATCAAAAGGATACTAAAAAATTTGGTATTTTGGACGGTTTGGTAAATGATAGTGAATATTATACAGAAGACTTTGAATATAGCGATAAAGGAAATGTTGCTATAGCAGAGTTATATGAATCTGCCCGTAGTTCAGTTGGATAGAACGTCAGTTTGCGGAACTGAAGGTCGGAGGTTCGAATCCTTCCGGGCAGGCCAAATTAAATAGTAATATGTTCAATATATCAGATATAAGAAAAATAGAAATGAGTGTAACAGGATCGTGTAATGCTGGTTGCCCTCTTTGTGCTAGACATATTACAGGCACAAGTATAGTTAGAGAAAATATCAACACAGGACATTTACCACTTGAACATTTTAATAAGTTTGTAGATGATTTAGGTGACAACACAAAAAATATTTACAATACCTTTTGTGGCACAATCGGTGATCCACTTGTACACCCTAACTTTTCTGAAATGTGGCAAAAGTCATGTGAAGTATTTCGTAGAACAAATGTTGACACTAATGCTAGTGTTAGGTCAACAGACTATTGGGAAGAGTTAGGACTTATATCAAAACATTATAAAAATTGTGCTATTACTTTTAGTATAGACGGATTGAAAGATACTAATCCTATATACAGAGTTTTTACTGACTTTGATAAAATAATTGAAAACGCCAAAGCATTTATAAAAGCGGGCGGAAAAGCAGAATGGAAGTTTTTAGTATTTGAACACAATCAACATCAAGTAGAAGAAGCAAAAGAGTTATCTAAAAAACTTGGCTTTGATAATTTCATTGAACAAACTAGTATAAGGTTCAGTTTAAAAAATTTAGAACGAACAGAAAAACTAATAGAACAAGGAACGATAAAAGGATCAAAAAGGTCAACAGATAAGTTTAAAAAGATAAATGAGATTAAATCAGTAGACAGTGTAGAAACAAACGAAACAGTGGAAAGAGCAGATATAAAAAATATAGAAAGTATTGACTGTAAAAGTATAAGTCAAGGTATGTTATTTTTAAGCCACGATAGTAAAGTACACCCTTGTTGTTATTTTGATGCCGGAAAGCAAACACAAGAAAAGCAGTATACAGACTATGAAGAAAATGTAATTAGACTTTTTGGCGAAGATTATAATAGTATTGTAAATTATTCTGTACAAGATATTTTAAAAAACACTTATTTGGCAAACTACTTGCCTAACAGTTTTAAAACACTAGACGAAACACTATGTGATGTATGTGTAAAAACTTGTGGTGTTAAAAACAAAGAAACGTATTGGGGAATTACCAATCGTAAACAAAAATTGGAGATAAACGTATGTTAGAACACTTGAAGAAAATTTGGATGTATTCTTTGGGTAGTTACAGTGATCATTTGACACACCCATATGACAAACAGATGTTAATAGTTCGTACAATTTGGGTACTACTACATATAGTAACCTGCTTGTTTATTATAATTGGAAATGGAAGAATTTTGGGTTTTTGGTAAAATTTTTCCAAAAAAGACTTGTAATTTGTAAATTAGTTACTATATTATAATAAATAACACTGTAGATTGCTTAGATAGGATCTACTTAATATTAACTTGCTTAATGAAAGGAGTTAGCAATGACTAATAAACATCTATCTATTTTTAATCAACTAAGACCCGTAACTGTAGGATTCGACAATATGTTCGATCATTTTGAAC
>MDSZ01073285.1_pt1 | contig 16907 bp, 16 predicted proteins | sample 811201 | NCBI WGS metagenome assembly MDSZ01 (sample SAMN05326647, study PRJNA326480) | marine metagenome | isolation source: seawater | place: Indian Ocean: North | collected 2010
AGATCTAAAAAAATTTAAACCAAAAATAAATTTTTATTCTTTAGCAAAGAAATTGTTTTATTTTATTTTCAATTTTAATCGAGGCAAGGGTATATTTATACAAAATTCATTTTTATCTAAAAGAAAAATCTTTAAACTTTATTTAAAAAACAATCAAATACCTAATTATTTCCCCCATATTAAAGTTGAGGATTTTGAATACGACCATTATATAAGAGATTGGAATTTAAATTTTAATAATTTTTCTAATAAAGATTTATTTGATAAGGAATTCTTGAGTTTATTGTCAAAATTGATACCTTCAAACATACCAAGATCATTTTTAGAAGGTTATGGTAAATATAAAAAATTATCTGAAAGAGTTAATTATCCATATAATCCAGAATTTATTTTTACTTCAATAAATGCAACGTCAGATGATTTCTTTAAACATTGGGCTGCTATAAAGACAGAGGCTGGTTCGAAATTAGTCATTTTACAGCATGGTGGAAATTATGGAATTGATCTTATGAATTTCCATGAAGAATATGAAGTAGGCATTTCAGATAATTTTTTAAGTTGGGGTTGGGATTCTGAAAATGATAAAGTCTTGCCATTAGGGGTAGATAATATTTATGGGTTGAAAATAAGAAAAAAAAATAATAAAAGAGATATTCTAAAAAATATAGTATTTATCCAAGCTGCCTACTCAAGGTATCCAATCTATAAATTTAGTCAGCCCATATCAGCTTATTTATGGAATATATACTTTAAACATCAAATAGAATTTACATCAAGGTTATCAATTGAATTAAGAAAAAAATTGATAATAAAATTATATCCTAGTGATTTAGGTTGCCAACAGCAATTGAAATGGAGTTTATATTTTAAATCTTTAAGATTAGATAAAAATACGCCAATAAAAAAATTTTATAAAAATGCTGATCTTATAATAATTGGATATAATGGCACTACGTATTTAGAGACTCTTGGATTAAATATCCCCTCAATTATTTTTTGGGATAAAAGTCTTTTTTTAATTAATCAAAAAGCAAAAAAATATTTTGATATATTACGCTCAGTTTCCGTTTTTCATGAAAATTATTTAAGCGCATCAAATTTTTTAAATAAAAATAAAGACAATATTAATGAGTGGTGGTTTGACAAAAAAACTCAAGAAGCAATTAAATTATTCACAAATAAATTTTATAAAATAAAGCCTAATTATTTAAATGACTTAACTAATTATTTAAAATCTTAATTTAGGTTTTTCATTAAATTTTTTTTTATAAATCATATAAATTTTTTTGTAAAAATTATTTAATTTGATTAATAGTCATTCTTATATAATTTAAGCTTCAGGTTTTTTATAAAGAATTATGAGATTAGTAACATGATTTTTAATTGATTAATAAAAGGATATAAATTATTATATAAATTTGAAGGTTGAAATGATCTAGAAAATTGTTTTTGGTATTAATCACCTTCAAAAAATTGGGGCCATAGCTCAGTTGGTAGAGCACCTGCATGGCATGCAGGGGGCCAGCGGTTCGAGTCCGCTTGGCTCCATAAAAAATTCAATACTTAATTTATACTAATTTGAATAGAGTTTTAATGAAAATTATTTGTTAAGAAAAAATTTTTTTTTGGAATTTAATTTAGTTAAAAGATTATTTCTAAAAGCTTAATTTTCTTGAAATTATTTAATAATTTATTTAGAAAAAGTAAGTTTGTTTAAAGATATGAAGTTTAGTGAGTATTTTTTTAATTCATTAATTAAATTGTATATGATAAATAACTTTAATTAAATTATATGAAAAAGAAATTATTTACTTGTACTGGAAGTCACGAGGAGGATAATTTAGCAAAATTAGATAAAGAAAATTTATTTACATCTGAGGAACGTTCTTGGATATCGGAACAAGAACTTAAAAACACATATTTAAGTAGTAAAGATAAATTACTTGAATGGAGTATTAAAGAAAACGCTGGCCTGAAATTTGCAGCGATTAATGAGGCTGCAAATAGAATTTCTGAAAAAGGGTTTAAAAAAATATTATCTTTAGGTTCTGGAATGAGTGATAATGAATATTTCCTACATTTGGGTGTTGAAAAGAATGTAGAAATAATTAGTTCTGAATATGATACTTACGCGGTAAAAAAATCTAATGAATATTTTCCAGAATTTAAAACTATAAAATTTGATTTAAATTATGATTTAGTTACTTCATTAAATGAGAAATTCGATGCCGTAATCTTCTTCGGTGCAGCATATGCTATGGATGATAAGGAGTTTATAAGACTATTTAAGGATATAAAAGAGGCAGGTGTAAAAGAAATAATGGATTTTCATGCTGGCTACATCACAAATATTGAACGTATTAAATATTATCTTAGACCTACTTATAAATTCTTAAAAAATACTTTTAGTAATCAAAAAGTTTATCAAGGAAAGTTTCATGGTTTCGGTAGAACTAGAAAAGAATTATTGAGATTATATAGTGCTGCAGGTTGGGAAACTCATAAAATAATGATAAATAGAGGTATTTATCCATTTTCTATTATATTAAATCCGAAGCAGTAAAAATTTTATAATCATTTATTTTTTATTCTTAAATTTTAATTTTTGTAATCTATGTTATAAAATTTTTAAAATTATATATTTATAAAATTCGAAATAATTATTGTCTTAAAATTATTAGAAATAAGTTTTATTTATTTTTCAAAATTTCAGAAAAATTTAAATATAGTTTTAATTAAATTAATTTGAAAATATATTTTAGTAATTTATGGCGATATTTCTTTTTTAAATGTTGTTTTTAATCATATTTAATTCCATCATATCAATTATTAAATACTTATATTTCTATAAATTATTAAATGGAATTGAAATTATTTTTTTTTGAATATAAGATTTAGAATTAAGATTTGTTATTTGCGAGAGTTATTATATTCATTATTATGAATAATAATATGAAATAATAAATTGTTGACCTCAAAATTTGATCTTTCCGGGAAAAATGCACTTATTACTGGAGGCGCGGGCTTATTAGGGATAGAACACGCATTGGCTTTGATTGAAACTGGTTGTAAAGTTATAATTACAGATTCTTCTTCTGAAGCTCTCAAAAACGCTAATTTGATTATTGAAAATCAGACAAAAAATAGTTCTCATATTGCATTAAATATGGATGTAACTGATATAAACTCAATAAGATCATGTCAAATGCATTTATCTAAAAAGAATTTGAGTGTTGATATTTTAATTAATAATGCTGCAATAGATCCTAAAGTTTCCAAGCAAAATAGTTCAACTAATTACTCAATGTTAGAAAATATTGAAAAAGAACAATGGGATAAAGAAATTGCGGTAGGCCTAACAGGGGCTTTTCAATGTTCTCAAATTTTCGGATCTGAAATGGCAAAAAATAAAGGAGGAGTAATTCTTAATATTGCCTCTGATTTATCAATAATTGCGCCTGATCAAAGAATCTACAAAAAAGAGAATCAAAATATGCAATTCTTCAAACCTGTAACTTATTCAGTTATAAAAACAGGCTTAATAGGTTTAACAAAATATATAGCTACATATTGGGCTAAAGAAGGGGTTAGATGTAACGCGATTTCTCCAGGAGGTGTGTTTAATAATCAAGATCAAGAATTTGTTAATAATTTGATTAACTTAATACCAATGGGAAGAATGGCTTCAAAAGATGAATATAGATCTGCAATACAATTTTTATGTTCTGATGCATCATCTTATATGACTGGCTTTAATTTAGTTATGGACGGTGGCCGCCACATTTGGTGAATATTAAAAGATGTATTCAACTAAATATTATTTAAATAAAAACCAGTCTCCCTCTTATCAAATTATTTTGAGGGATTTGTGGCGCCATCTTAATAGAAAGAGGAAATTGCAAATATTCTCACTTTTTGGGTTCATGATAATTAGTGGTGTAGCTGAAGTTTTAACTCTTGCCACGGTCTTCCCTTTTTTGGCAGTTTTGATAAATCCAAAATTAATTTGGGAAATTTCGTGGCTTAAATCACTCTTAAGTTTTGTAGGATTTAGCAGTAATCAAGATGTAATAGTTCCACTTACTGTAGTTTTCATTATTTCAGCCATATTATCCTGCCTTATAAAAACAACTACTCTTTGGTTAAATCAGAGACTTTCTGTTTCTATAGGCTGCGATTTGAGTTGTAAGGCTTATAGTTTTACTTTGAATAGACCTTACTTAAAACATACTCAACAAAATAGTAGCAAAATAATTGCAATTATTTCTCAGCATGTTTCCGATACGGTGGGTGTAATTAATCAGTCACTTCTATTAATTACTGGTTTAATTATTACCTTTTTTATTTTTGTTTCATTGCTTTTCACAAACTTTAATGGAGCTGTTTTTTCCGGAATAATATTTGGAATTTTATATTTTACTATTTCAAAAGCAACAAAAAAGAAGCTAAATATGTACAGCCAAAAAAGGACTCACTATAAAACAAAACAAATAAAATCTCTTCAAGAAGGTCTCGGTGGAATTAGGGAAGTTATTATGGGAAGCTATCAAGATTCTTATGTAAAGATGTATCGGGAGGCTGATTTTCCTCTTAGGTTATTTGAAGCTAAAATCGAATTTATTGCTATATCTCCAAAATATTTTGTCGAATTAATTGGAATAGTGGTGATTGCGCTTACTTCGATGATACTTTTTTACAAAAGTTCAAACCCAAATGAGGTAATTCCTATCATGGCCACTTTTGCTCTTGGAGCTCAAAAATTAATACCTGCTATGCAAATGAGTTTTTCTGCCTTTTCGACAATTAAAGGAAATCTTTTTGGAGTAATACAGGTTTTAAAGATAATTAATCAACCAAATTATTTTTATGAGAAATATTCTTTCCCCAGAAAAATTGATTTCAGAAGTTTTATAAAACTTAAAAATATTAAATTCAAATATTCTGAGAAAAGTCCTATTGTGATTAATAATATCTCTTTAGAAATAAAAAAAGGTGAAAGAGTAGGTTTTATTGGAAAGTCCGGCTGTGGAAAAAGTACTTTATTAGAAATAATAATGGGATTGCTTACCCCTACATCTGGTCATTTTTATGTAGATAATATTGAAGTAAATGATAAAAGAAATCACCAATTAATTAAACAATGGCGAGAATCAATCTCATATGTTCCTCAAAATATTTATTTATCAGACGCAACAATTTTAGAAAATGTCGCATTTGGTCTTCCTAAAGAAAAAATTAACTTTGAATTAGTTTATGATTCCTTAAAGAAAGCAAAACTCCTAGATTTTGTAAATTCAAAAAAAAATAAATATCAAACTATTGTTGGAGAAAGGGGCATCCAACTAAGTGGTGGGCAACGACAAAGAATAGGAATAGCTAGGGCTCTGTATAGACAAAATAAAATACTCGCCTTTGATGAATCAACCAGTTCACTTGATTCTCAAACAGAAGAAGATGTTATGAAGACAATCGAACAGCTAGATAAAGATCTTACTATTTTGATAATTGCCCATAGGTTGAGTACATTAAAATCTTGTGATCGAATAATAAAAATTGAAAATGGCAAGGTTGTCGATATTAAAACAAAAAACTAGATGCATAAATAATGGAAAGATTAATAGACTCAAAGATCCTCTATAAAGATTACGATTCTCAGAAAAAAACAGCAGCCTTGTTCCTCGATAGAGATGGAGTTTTAATAAAAGATAAACATTATATTTCTGATCCTAAAGATGTCCAATTAGAAGATGGAGCTATAGAGTTACTTAAATTAGCAAAAAGAAAAGGATTGGTTACTATTATTATTACCAACCAATCTGGAATTGGGAGAGGTTATTTTAGTTGGAGTGATTATGATATTGTGACTAAAAAAATGTTGAGTGAAATATCTTCAAATAATTTAATTTCGGCAATCTTTGCTAATTCGATAGTTAGTTCAGATTTAAAAAATTCATGGAGGAAACCGGGATATGGAATGATTTATGAATCCATCAAATACTTTAATATAAATTTAAGGAAATCAATTCTAATAGGAGATAGGATAAGTGACTTACAATCCGGAGTAAATGCTTCTGTAGCAAATCTAGTGCATGTATCAACTGGCCATGGGATCTCTGAAAGAAAAAACATTTTAAAATATATCAAAAATGGTTTTTTTTACCATAATAAAAAAAAGTCAAGTATTAGACTTGTAGATAACCTACATTCACTATTGGCTTCAAATTTCTTAGATTTGTAAATTAATTGAAAAATAAAAATACTGATATATTAATCATAGGTGGTGGAATAGTTGGTTTAACAGTGGCTTACCAACTCTCAAAGAAGAATGTTTTTAAAAGTATTACTGTTTTAGATAAAGAAATTAGCATTGGCAAGCATAACTCCGGCAGAAATAGCGGGGTTTTACACGCAGGGATTTATTACAAGCCAAAGTCACTTAAAGCAAATGTCTGTATGTCAGGAGCAAAAAGATTAAAGAAATGGATTGAAGATCGGCAACTGCCAATTAATAATTGTGGGAAAATTATTATCCCTCAGAAAGAAAATTTAGATCCCCAATTAGATTTTTTATATAAAAGGGGAATAGAGAATAAAGTAAATATAGAAATGCTTGATTTAAAAGAGTTAAAAAAAATAACATTTAATACAAGAAAATTTGTAAAAAGAGCTATTTGGAGTCCAGAAACTTCTGTGGTAGATCCCTTGATAATATTAAATAAATTAAAAGAAGAATTAACTGAAAAAAATGTACAAATCTTACTGGGTAAAGAAATTAAAAATTACGACTTGAAGAATTCCATTATTACTTTGAGTAATGATGAAGAAATTCATTATGGGTATTTATTTAATACTGCTGGTATAAAATCACTTGAAATTGCGAAAAAGTTCGGGGTTGGTAATGATTATATTTCCTTACCTTTCAAAGGAAACTACTGGAAAATTAAAGAAACATCTAATGTAGATATCAATACTAATGTTTATCCAGTTCCTGATCTTTCAGTGCCTTTTCTTGGAGTTCACTTTACCCCAGATGTTAAAAATGATTCCTTTATTATTGGTCCAACAGCAACTTTATCCCTAGGAAGAGAAAATTATAATTTCTTTGAATCTATAGAACCCATTCAATTTAGTAGGAATTTAGCAATTGTTTTTAAAGAATACTTAGCAAATAGAAATAACTTTAGAAGATATGTTCATGAACAAGCATTTGTGAATTTACCAATATTGCTATATAAAGCGGCTAGTGATCTCATTCCCGATCTCAAACCTGAAGATATTGAAATAAGTCCTAAAGTTGGAATAAGAGCACAATTATTTCACAGTAATAAATTAAAACTAGAAGATGATTTTTTATGTATTTCAAAAAATAATACAACTCACGTTTTAAATGCGGTCTCTCCTGCTTTTACTGCTAGTTTTTCATTGGCAGATCTAGTTATTGATGAATCAAATTTGAATTTATGATATATGCATAAAAAACCAATTAGGGCATTATTACTGGCTGCCGGATTTGGCAGTAGACTAAGACCTCTGACTTTAAAAGTTCCAAAATGTCTTATTGAGTTAAACTCTAAACCAATATTGGGATATTGGTTAGATAAGCTTGAAAAATTAGGATGTGAATCAGTCCTTATCAATACTCATTATTTAGCTGATCAGGTAAACTTTTTTTTAAAAAATAGAACTAATAAGAAAATGCATATTGAAGTTGTACATGAAGATAAATTACTTGGAACTGCGGGTACTTTAATTTCAAATTCTGATTTCTTTAAAGATTCAAATGTCCTTATGATCCATGCTGATAATTATACAAATGCTGATTTGAAAAAATTTTTTAATGCTTATAATCTTAGACCTCGTGGGTGTTTTTTAACAATGCTAACATTTACTACTAAAACCCCTTCAAATTGTGGCATTGTGGTTACTAACAATGATGGAATTGTGGTAGATTTCTATGAAAAAAAGGCAAATCCTCCTGGGAATTGTGCAAATGGTGCTATATATTTTTTTGAAAATTCGTTTATCAATAATATTAAATCTTTGAATAAATCTGCTTTTGATTTCAGTAAAGATGTTCTTCCTTTTTATAAAGGTATGATAAATACTTGGCATACTGATAAAATATTTGTTGATATAGGAACTCCAAAGGCTTTAGAGGAACTAAAGATTTTTTTATCAAAAAATGATCAATAAGCGTATGAATAATAAATCAAAAGAAAATTTCTTTAATGATGCCATAAATTATTTAGATAATTTGAAAAGTTCTTTTACGGATGGGAATATTCTTCTAATTGAAGAATTAGCAGAGAATTTAAGAGATGCTTGGATTAATGAGAAAAATGTTTTTATTTGTGGCAATGGTGGCAGCGCTGCAAATGCAAATCATCTTGCCAATGATTTCAATTATGGAATCGGAAGTAGTAATAAACAAAGTAAGCAGTTTCCAGGCATAAAAGTGGAAGCTCTTGGTTCTAATGTGGCTATTGCTACATGTCTTGCGAATGATATCGGTTATGAAAATATCTTTTCAAATCAACTTTTAGTTAGGGGTAATAGTGGCGATTTATTAATAGCTTTGTCAGGTAGTGGGAACTCTCCAAACATATTAAATGCTATTGATACTGGAAATAAATTGGGTATTAAAACTTTTGCAATTCTTGGATTTGATGGTGGAAAAGCAAAAGAAAAAGCAAAATTTCCTATCCACTTTAATATTAGTGATATGCAAATATCAGAAGATATTCAACTTTTAGTGGGACATCTTTGCATGCAATGGCTATATAAAAATAAACCTGAAGAAGGAAAAGTTCTTAAAAGGAGTTCTTTTTTTGCCTAATTTTTTTTAAATGATTATTAATAATACAAAAAAAACAACCAAAATAATTAAGTTAAAAGATGTAGAAACATCAGAAGATGTTGTTCTTGGATATGGACATTTCAATACAGTCCACCATGGTCATATTAGATACCTTAAATATGCAAAGAAGCAAGGAAAAACTCTTTTTTTAGCAATTATTCCTGATATTCTAGAAAATGGGAAACAACGCTTTCCTTACTCTCAAAATGAGAGAGCGGATTCTTTAAAATTGTTAGGCTTAGTAGATTACTTAGTTCTTTTAGAAAAGGATAATCTTTTTGAAGCTATAAAATTAATAAATCCAAAAAAGTTAATTCTTGGGACAGAATACAAAAGTAATAAAGATTTTTATATTAAAAAGGCGATCTCTTATATGAAAAGTATAAAGAGAGAAGTTAGATTTTATGCAGGAGAAATTCACTATAATAGCTCAGATCTACTGAATGAATCTGAAACCGAATTATCAAAAAAGAGGAAAGATCAATTTAAAGAAGCTTGCAAAAGACAAGATCTATCATTAAATAATTTGATTTCGTCAATTCAGAACTTTAAAAAAGCAAATATTTTAGTTATTGGTGATGTGATAATAGATCAATATATTGCATGCGAAGCGCTTGGGATGAGTGCAGAAGCACCAGTAATTGTGGTTAAAGAACTTGAGAGTAAAAAATTTCTTGGAGGAGCAGGAGTTGTTGCATCTCATGTAAAGTCATTAGGTGCCTCTTGCAATTTAATAACATTAGCTGGAGAGGATGATAATGCTGCTTGGGTTAGAAATTCAATAAATGAAAAAAAAATTGGTGATGGGATTGTTTATGACTCAACAAGACCTACAACTTTTAAAAAAAGATATGTAGTTGATAATCAGAAATTGTTTCGAGTAAGTAAATTAGAAGATCATCAAATATCAAAACAAGTTGAAGATGAAATTATTAACAAAATTATTCAGTTCTCAAAAAAATGTAACGGGATAATAATTTCTGATTTTGTTTATGGATTAATTACACAAAAAATACTAAAAACAATAAGAGAGGTTTCAAAAAGTCAAAATATTCCAGTTTTTGGCGATGTTCAGTGTAGTAGTCAGGTTGGTCTTATAACAAAATTAGAGGGATGTACTTTCTTGTTTCCAAATGAAAGGGAAGCAAGGATAGCTTTACAAGATAAAGAAACAGGCTTAGAAATTTTAAGTCAGTCTCTTATGAAGAAAACAAATTCAAAGAATCTTGTAATGAAACTTGGATCTGACGGTTTTATCGTTTACAAAAACAATCCAAACGGTAATTATATTAGTCAGGCTTTCCCTGCGCTTAGTGTCAACCCCCTAGATGTAACAGGCGCTGGAGATTCTTTACTAGCAATTGTTTCTGTTGGGATATCTTCCGGTAATACCACTATGGAAACAGCAGCATTAGGATGTTGTGCTTCAAGCATAGCTGTTCAAAATATGGGTAATAAACCTATTGAGATCGACGAAATAAAACAAAAATTAATTCTATCACTCTCATAAATAGACAAATATTAAAGGATTATGCAAAAATGAATAAAACTTTTTTAAATGAATATCCTTTTAACAGGTGGAAACGGATATAAGGGCTCAGTACTAGTTCCATATCTTCTAAAAAAGGGCCATTACATCAGATCTATAGACACTAATTGGTTTGGAGATTATCTTAAACCTCATCAAAACTTAGATAAAGTTGTATGTGACATTAGGAATCTCAATGGATCTCATCTTCAAGGTATTGATTGTGTCATTCACCTAGCAAATATTGCAAATGATCCTTTAGTAGATCTTAATCCTCAATTAAGTTGGGAAGTTAATGTACTTGGAAGCCAATTATTAGCACAATTAAGTGAAGCGGCTGGAGTAAAGCAATTTTTATTTGCTAGTTCAGGAAGTGTATATGGGGTAAGTGATAAGCCAAATGTTACTGAAGAAACACCCTTAATTCCGATAAGTGCCTATAACAAAACAAAAATGGTTGCTGAGAGAATTTTTCTCAGCTACAAGGATAAAATGCATATTGCTTGTATTAGACCTGCAACTGTGTGTGGAGTATCTCCAAGAATGAGACTGGATGTTTCAGTAAATATTTTGACCTACTCTGCACTAGAAAAAGGCTTGATAACAGTTTTTGGGGGGAACCAAATAAGGCCTAATATTCACATTGATGATATTTGCAGAGTTTATGAGTTTTTTCTAGGTAAAGAAAATTCAATACCATCTGGATTTTATAATGCAGGATTTGAAAATATTTCAATTTTGGAAATAGCTAATAAAGTAATCTCAAAATTACCTAAGTGCGAAATTAAGATTCTTGAAAGTAATGATCCTCGTTCCTACAGGCAATGTTCTAATAAGCTTTTGGATTATGGATTTAAACCTAGAAAGAATGTAGATGATGCCATTTCTGAGATTATAGAAGCTTATCGTTCAGGTAAATTAAACGATGATAAAACGTGTTTCTCAGTTAAGCATTTGAAGAGTCTAAAAATTAAATGAAAATTGTTGTAGATATAGATAATACATTGGTTGACTATAGAAAGTCGATAGAAAATTCTGTAAAAAAGAGAAAATTTAACTTGGGAGTATCAGATAATTTTTTCGAGTTAGATGTTAATACTATTAAATTAAAAATTAAAAATAATTTAGGTGATAGTAGTTGGCAATATATTCAGGGAGATATTTATTCTGACTACGGTGAAAATATTATTTTCTATAAAAATAGTTTAAAAGCTATAAAAAAATTTATTGATAGAGGTCATTATATTTATCTTCTGAGTCATAAAACGAAATTTGGAATTAAGGATTCAAAAGAAATCAATATTTTAGAAATTGCGCAACTTAGGATATTTGATTGGGTAATTAAAAATGATCTTCAAAAAGGGATTATGGGAATAATTTTCTGCGATACTTTTTCTGAAAAAATAAACTTCATAAACACAATCAATCCAAAAATATTGATTGATGATTTAGAAGAAATTCATAAAACTTCCTTAATAGATAGAAAAAATGATAAATCGATTAAAAAATTCCTTTTTTCTGGCAACGATTTAAATATTGAGAATTGCAATGAATATAGACTTAAAGGCAACTTATTTGAAGTTAAAAATTGGAATACACTATTAAAGTTAGTGATTTAAAATGCATTCAGGTAATAGTAAATCAAAAATAATTAGCATTGGGGAAAAATATTTTTTTGAAAAATCGTTCCCAAGAAATAATGAAATTCAATTCTATAATGAATTCTTTATTCATTATTATTTAACAAATTTTTCAAAACAATTCACAGTCCCCCTTATTAAAAAAGATAGTAGAAACTTAAAACTTGTTTACGAATACATGCCAAGAACAAAAAATATAGACAATAGTAATTCAAAACAGTACTTTGAAATAATTAAAAATATACATCTCAAAACTTATAATGATGGTGGCAATAAACTTTTTGCAAAAGAAGCTTTAATTAGTAATAAAGTATGTATTGATCAAATAAAATATAAAATTAGTTTGCATAAAAAAAATAAATTGAGTTTGTATATTTCAAAAGAATATAAATTTTTTATCGAAAAATTAGAAAATTTATTTAGTAAAATCATCCCCTATTTTGAAAATATAAGTCCTAAATCTAATCTTTTTTTTAATCATGCTGATTCAGGCATTCATAACTGTGCCTTAGATAATGACAATAATATTAGATTAGTCGATCTTGAATATGCTGGTTATGATTCTCCAATCAAGCAACATATAGATTTCTTAATACATCCAAGGAATTTAAATGAGATCGAAAGCAGATATGATTGGTCAAATTACTTTATTGAAGAAAGAATTTGTGAGGAAGATTTAATTAACTTAAATATTTATAATTCACTATTCTCAATAAAGTGGGCATTAATCATTATGAATGAGTTTTTATCAGATAATTGGAAAGTTAGAGTATATGCGGATCCAAGTAGGAATGAAAGGCGTGGTAAGATTTTATTTACGCAATTAAAAAAAGCAAATTTATATTTAATTGCATCTCAAAAACTTTTAGACAATGCAAGATTTGACGAATTATTTTCAAAAAGCGAAATCATTCTCATATCAAAGTCGTATTGATTTAATAAATATTGTCCACAAAGCAAAAGGGGGACATATTGGAGGATCTCTAAGTGTTATTGATATTATTTCATCTGCTTACGCTCTTAAAGAAATATCTAATTTTGAATTCATTCTAAGTAAGGGACATTGCTTGCTTGCTTGGTTAGTAACCTTGGTGAGGGTAGGAGAAATTAAAAAAAGTGATCTTAATGACTTCTACAAAAATGGTTCTGCATTTGGTGGGCATCCAAAACAGGGTTCCTTACCTTCTATCACATGGTCTACAGGGTCCCTTGGTCATGGCTTATCAGTTAGTTGTGGGAAAGCATTTGCGAAAAGAAATAAGAAATATATTTGCGTAATTGGCGATGGTGAATCTAATGAAGGTTCGATTTGGGAGGGATTTATGTTCATGGCACAACATAAATTATCAAATTTACTTGTAATTATTGATAATAATAAGCAGGAATCTCTTGATTTTACGGATAATATTTTATCTATTAGTAACGTTCAAAAAAGACTTGAAGCTTTAGGTTTGCAAGCAAAAGAATTAGATGGACATTGCGTAGAAAGTTTAATAAAAATAATATATAGTTTTCTTCAAAATAGTAATGAAGACCCAATTGTAATAATTGCTGAAACAATTAAGGGGAAGGGTATAAGTTTTATGGAGAAAGACCCAAAATGGCATCATAGAAAAATTAAAGATGATGAATTTGTAAAAGCTTTAAGGGAGTTGAAGAATTAGTTTATGCGAAACCAAATTTCTAAAACACTTGTAGACTTCGCTCATAAGGATGATAAGTTAATACTTTTAGCAGGAGATATTGGATTTAGAATTTTTGATGATTTTATCAAAAAATTTCCAGATAGGTTTATCAATTGTGGTATCGCTGAGCAAAATATGATAAGCGTTTCAGCTGGTTTAGCCTCTGAGGGAATGAAGCCAGTAATTTATACTATAATCCCTTTCTTAATTATGAGAGCATATGAACAGATCAGAGTTGATATAGGTATTAATAACCAATCAGTTATTATGATAGGCGTTGGCGGGGGTCTTGCTTATGACAAGCTTGGTTCCACACATCATTCCTACGAAGATATAGCTCTCATGAGGTGTATCCCAAAAATGAATATTTACTCACCATTCTCTCCAATAAATGCAAGTGATTGCTTTGAAAAAGCATGGAGTAAATTAAATGATCCAGTTCCTAGTCCATCCTATATTAGATTATGTAAAGGAGGAGAACCCAATATCTCAGGGGTTAAAGAATTAAAACCAAATATATATGTAAGTGGAAATTTAAATAAATCCAAATGTATTATTAGCACTGGAGCAATTTCTTCTTTAGTTATTAATCAGCTTGAAAAAAGTAAAACTTTTGAATCAATTAGTCATATTATTATTTCTGAGATCTCAACTCAAACTATTTTAAATTTAAAAGAATTACTGGATAATTCAAAAATAAAAAAAATTCTTGTAGTGGAAGAACATTTTGAATCTGGAGGTTTATACGAAGCTATGGCAGGTGTTTTAATCCGATTTAAAGATCAATTAGAGATTCAAAATTTATGTATAGATAAGAAATATATATTTGAAATTTATGATAGGGAAATTTTATTAGAAAATAATGGTATTGATTTATCATATATAAGTGATTGGATTGAGGAAAATGGACAATAAAAATTTTCTAAAATTTATAGCATTTTTACAATGTCCGATTTGTAATGGAGAATTTTTGCAAAAAAATATTGGGAACTTAAATTGTTCCAGTTGTGGTAAGGTTTACAAAATACATAAAAATAATATCCCAAAATTATTTACACCAGAAAATATTTATCCAACAAAAAAAAAGATTTATTGGAAAAATATTTATGAGTAATGCATTAAGGCTAGAAAATCTTTTACAAGATTTACCTAATTCTTCTAGGAAACTTGACACAAGAATTGAAGTATCTGATTTAGATAAAAATTACGCTAGATTATATGGCAGACATTACTATGATGGTTCTAGATGCCAGGGTTATGGAGGATATTATTATGATGGTAGATGGAAAGCTGTAGCACAAAGAATTACAAATATATTTGGCATTAAAGATTCAGATACGATATGCGAGATAGGTTGTGCAAAGGGCTTTTTATTGTATGACTTTACTCAAATTTTAAAAAAAATAAAGTGCATTGGAATAGATGTTTCATTATATGCACTTAGAGAATCAATAAAAAAAGAAAATATACTTTATTTACACTGTAATGCTTCAACTATTCCACTTAAAGATAAATCTATTGAACATACAATTTGTATTAATACACTTCATAACTTTTTAAGTAAAAAAGAAACTATCCAAGCTATTTCTGAAATAGAGAGAATAACAAAAAGAAATTCTTATATTCGAATTGCAGCATATAAGAATAATTCTCAAAAAGAAATTATTGATAAGTGGGCTACTGCTGGGAGATGTTATTTACATGTGGATGAGTGGAGAGAATTATTTGAAGATGCTGGTTACACAGGATTCTATGATTGGTGGCATCCAGATAACTCTATTAAGCTATGAAGATAATTTCTATAGGTGGTTCAGGAGCCTCTAGGTCAAGTTTCAGTATAATTAAGAAATTTAAAAACTTGGAAATGATCGGGTTTTTAGATAATAGGTTGAGAAAGGATCAAATAGTGGATGGATTCTCTTGTTTAGGAGAGTTCTCTAAATCATCCTTTTACAGAGATTTGGGTTATAAATTTATTACTGGAATTGGTTCACAAAATACTTTTCAAGAAAAAAGGAATAAAATTAAATCCTATAACTTATTGAATGAAGACTTTATCAAAATTGTTTCACCGAATTCAATTGTTGAAACGAGTGAGAACGCTATCAAAGAGGGTTGTTTAATTTTTGATAATGTTTTTATAGGTTTTGAAGTAAATATTGGTTTTTTATCACTTATTAACACTAAAACTTATGTAGGACATGAAAGTAAAATTGGAGATTATTGTATAGTTGGCCCAAACTCTACAATTTGCGGAAATGTCAATATTCATTCTTCTGTATATATTGGAGCAGGATCTGTAATAAGAGATCATATTACAATCTGCGAGAATGTATTAATTGGTTGTGGATCTGTAGTTACTAAAAATATTTCTCATCCAGGAATATATGCAGGTGTTCCCGCTAAATTGATAAAATATTGGGAAAATGATAATTTATAAAGTCTAATTAAAATATTAATTTTTCGATTTATGAATAAATTAGTATCAAGTAATAAAATCAACTAATCAAATTTTTTGAAAATCAAATTACAAGATCTCCCTAAACATATCTATTAAAAAACTATTATTTATTAGATCATAATTTTTTTTATTCTTAATCAAAAAAGTTGAAATATTTTTGTCAATTACTAATTCAGGAAATGATTTTTGAAGTTTATTTGATATAAAACTAATTATTTCACTTATTGATAGTTCATCTTTTGAAGACATATTTAAGTAGATTTCTTTTGGCAGTGTTTTATGTTCATAAATAAAATTTTGGATAGTTCTTGCAATATCACATGAAGTTGTCGCATTATTAAACAACGAGTCTTTGGAAAAAACTTTAATAGTTTTATTTTCCTTTATTTTCTGAATTAATGATAAAACAAAAATACCTTTTGCCTCCCTAGAAATAATTCCAGGTAATCTTAGGTTTAGTATATTTGAAAAAGATGCGTATTTCGAAATTATCGAAAATTGATTTTCAGCTAGTAATTTAGATAAACCATATAGATTTGTTGGGAGTGTTTGATGTGTTTCAAAAAGATTTGCGCCTTTAATTTTGCCGTAAACAGAGAGTGAAGATATATTTACAAAAAGTTTATAATTGGAGTTAATTAGATGATTTGAAACATTTTTTCTCAATTCTAAGTTTTTAGAAAATATATCTTGATCTCCCATAATATTATTATTAGGAGTCGATGAGGCTGTATGA
>MDSZ01017826.1_pt1 | contig 16906 bp, 24 predicted proteins | sample 811201 | NCBI WGS metagenome assembly MDSZ01 (sample SAMN05326647, study PRJNA326480) | marine metagenome | isolation source: seawater | place: Indian Ocean: North | collected 2010
AATAGTAGAAATAGTATTTATCCACCATTCATTTGAAAATAATGCAATTGCGTAATATCTGTTTTCTAACATAGAAATAAATTTATTAATTTATAAGCAAACAAATAAGTATAATATTATGGAATTGCAATTATTTGATAATGGTGCTGATTTTTCGAAATGTAGGAAGTATAGATATACTCTTTGGCGTACATGGAATATTGATAAGCCAAAAATAATGTTTTTAGGATTAAATCCTTCTACAGCAGATGAAATTAAAAATGATCCTACAGTAACAAGATGTATTAAATATGCACAAAAATGGGGTTATGGTGGAATGTATATGATGAATATATTTGCATTTAGAACAACATATCCTATTGAGTTAAAAAAAGCTAAAGATCCTGTTGGTATAGATAATGATATGTGGATAAAAAAAATTTCTAGAAAAGTCGATTTTTGTATTGGAGCATGGGGGAATGATGGTCAATATTTAAATAGATCATTAAAAATAAAAGAATTAGTCCCAAATTTATATTGTTTGAAAGTAAATAATTCTGGGGAGCCTGCTCATCCTTTATATCTTAAAGGAAATTTAAAACCTATTAGATTTATTTAAAATTTTAAATTTTAAATTTATAATATGTAAATTATGATATGAAAAAAATATTTATATTTTTCTTATTAACATTTTGTTATACCCAAACTAATATAACAACACCATTTGGTTCTACGGGATTTGGTATTTGGATGACAACTGAACAGGCATTTAAAGAAGATATAAATACAACCTCATTAATTTTTGATTTACATTTGCCTTTTGGTTTAGAAATGCTAGTTGGAAAATCTATTTTATCTAATGCTGATTATTCTTTCAATCAATTTGGTCTTGCTTATGATGTTAAAGTTTTTGATTGGGGATTTAAAGTATTTGAAAAAAGGTATGATGCTGATGATTTTGACTTTATAGAAAATTATGAAAAACAAGAGACTGGTATAGAATTATATAGAAGGGGAAGAAAGTTAAATTCTTTTTTTCGTTATTCAAAATTTAATTTTAATAATATTTTAAATCCATATGATGAGTATTTTTCAATTGGTGGAGTAGGTAGGATGACAAGGCTTTATACGTTTGGTTTTGGAATAAAATCTCCAGTAGAGAAAATATTACATATGAGATATTCTTCTTTAGAACTTACTTTGGGAACCTCTTTTTAATTTTAAATAATAAATTGTTCATTTATATAAAAAATACTTAAATTAATTGTATCTGTAAATAACAATGAATTTTTAAGGAAAAATTTACAAATTATGAAAAATATAATATTAATAACATCTCTACTATTCTTGTTTTCTTGTAATAATGGTATGCTATCATCAAATAATAGCCCAAATGATGATGTAGTTTACACAGATGGACAAGAATATATACAATTGCAGCTTAAAATGCATAAAGCATATACACTCTTAAAAGCATTCAATTCTGGTGCAATTTCTCAAGAAGAATACGAAAAGTTAAAAAAAGAATTAATCTAATAAAGAGGATTTAAACTATGAATATTATTAATAATAATCTGCAATGGTTATTAAGAATTCCATTGATAGGTGTTTTTTTAAGTTCAGGATATCCAAAACTAGGGAATGAAGTTGCTAGTTTAGGATTTATAGGGTATTTAGTAGGACCTTTTGAGTTTTTCGGAGCAATTTTTTTATTAGTAGGTTCATTTGTTAATGATACTGTTCATAGAATAGGAGCTTATATGATTGCCATTATTATGGTTGGAACGTTATATATGCATTTGGTTAAATGGAATCATACATTATCAGATGTAACATTTAATATACTTTTATTATCTGTTGCATTATATATTGCAATCAAAGATTGCTCAAAGTTATTCCCTAGCAATGAGTAATAATCAAAGTCAAATTATAGCAATAGGTGGAGGAGGTTTTGGTAGAAATCCAAATCATAGAGTTATTGAACAATATATTATTAATCAAACTGGTTTAGATAACCCAAATATTTGCCTTATTCCAACAGCTAGTGCAGAGGATAAATCATATATTGTTAATTTTTATAAAGCTTTTAGTAAATTAAATTGCAATCCAACTCATTTAAATTTTTTTGAAAGAACTCCCAATCTTCGTTCTGTATTAAATAAGCAAGATATTATATATGTTGGTGGAGGAAATACTAAAAGTATGCTTGCTGTATGGAAAGAATGGAAATTAGATATATTGTTGAAAAAGTTGTATGATAAAGGAAAAATGTTTTGCGGAGTTAGCGCTGGATCGATATGTTGGTATAATAAAGGTATAACTGATTCATGGGCAAGCAATCTAAGTATTCTTGATTGTTTAGGCTTTATAAATGAAGTTAATTGCCCCCACTATTATGGCGAAAAAGATAGACAACCATCAGTACATGCATTTATAAATGATAATAAGATTGATTCTTGTTTTGCTAGTGAAGATGGTTCAGCCCTTCATTATAAAGGAGGAAAATTGATTGGTTCTATTGCTTTTTATAAAGGAGCAAAATCTTATTTCATACATAAAAAATCAAATAAAATTGTTGAAGAAGTAATTGAAGGTATAGATTTAAATAATTAATTATTTAAAATTATATTTATAAGAAGTATAATATCTTGAATATTAATTATTTGATCTTCATTAATATCTGATGCATAATTTTGTATATTAGATAGTTCATTGTTACCAAGAATGAAATTCATAATAACAACAAGATCTAATACATCAATTACTTCATCTAAATTTGCATCACCAGGTACATAGGTAAATTGATCCAAGTAATTAATTAATGTTCTAACTGTTTCATTTGTTGCTTGTATTGCTGTTTCAGTTTCTATAAATCCTCCAACATGTATATGTCCAGCTACTAAACATCTATCATCACCTGTGAAATTTAGATCTCTATACCATGTACCATGGTAAGCCATAAATTCAGAAACATATCCACCTGGATCACCATTTATATCAGCATAAGGATTTAACCCAATTGACATGTTATCTATAGCACTAATTATTTCATTGATTGGCAAATTAGAATTTCTTAAAAACATTATAGATTCATTAGAGTCAGGTGGACTTGGCGTAGGCTGAAAAGGAGAAGTAAAATCATTTATCCAACTAAATCTATTATATGCATTAAACTCTAGTTCCCAGCTTTGGTCCATATATCCTCTGCTAAAAGTTATTGCAGCAATAGGTTTGTGATTATTGAAAATAGGCCAAAAATCTTGTGAGGTATCTTGATAATCTACTTCTAAATCTCCAAACCCTTGACCGCAACTGCTGCAATCTGGATTTGAAAATTCTGGGAAATAAGAAATAATATCATAGCCACTATTTTCCCAATTTTCACCTTGCCATCCATTAGGATTTAAATTTTCATTTTGACTAAAATGTCTTATCATCTCATTGGTTGGCGGCCAATACCCTGTCAATAAGATAATAGGATTATCTCTTGATGTAATATTTGGTCTGATATAGTCAATATTAACTTTTTTGCTAATAGTATTTGGGTCAGGAGATGAAAAATTTATTTCATCATAAGGAGATAGTTGACCAAATATAAAATTTAAACTTATAATTAATAATATCATTATATCCCTATGTATTTAACTATCTGAATTTATATATTATTGGTAATAATTATTATATAAAATTTTATTAAATAATTAATACATCAATATAGAATAATGATTACTATAACAATTATATTGCTTCTCGCTATCAATTTGTATGGATTTATTTATTCAACATTTATAACTAAATATCAATTCTTAGAAAATAAAAAAATTCAAACAAAAATAAATAGCTTCAAATTACTTTTAGATAGATGTCCATTAATTATTTTTAATATTTCAATTTTAATTGTACTAAATGTTATAGGTATAAAATTTTTCCATACAATTTTTTTGAGAGAGTTTAATTCATATCTGTTTTCTGGATATGAAGTATTATTTGTCCTCATTGTTGATGATTTTTTCTTTTATGTTTTACACAGAATAATGCATGAATCTACATATATATATAAGAAAATTCATAAAATTCATCATAGGGCTAATACTCCGATGCCATTTGAATATATTTATGTACATCCACTTGAATGGATGTCTGGAATGATAGGACCATTTTTAGGTATGTATTTGCTTGGTGGGATTTCATTTTTTTCATATTGTATTTATCTTATTGTTAGGAATATGCATGAAATACATATTCATTCAGGGATTAAAACATCAAAATATTTAAAATATATACCTTTGTATGGGATAAATGAGCATCATGATATACATCATTCAAAAAGAATGGGTAATTATGCCTCTACGTTTACATTCTGGGATGTTATTCTTAAAACTAAAATTAAGGGAGAATTGAAATAATTATGAATAAAATAACAATTAACTATAATAAGAAATTAATTTCTGATAAAAAAACATTTAAGTCTTATGTAGAAAATTTGCAAGATTTATATCCAAACCAAGTTAGTTTCAATTTATCAACTAAAAATTCCTTTAATCTTTTATTTAATAACAAATTAATTTATTCTTTAGAAGATAGTTTTGATGATGATTTAACTATAGATAAAGAAATTTTAGATAAATCATTGAAATATATTGAAAATTCTATTAATTTGAGTAACTCTAGAGATATCCCTAGAGTAGATGACATTGGTATAGTTGATTATTAAGCTTATTATAAACTGATATTATATTTTTTGTATATAAAGGATAATAACCATGCTGGACCAATAAGTAAAAATTGTATATCTTCAAAAAAAGAAGGTTTTTTACCTTCAATTTTATGACCTATAAATTGACCAGTCCAAGCTAATATAAAAACAATAATGTAGTATATTAATAATTCTGTTGGTAAAAAAATATTTGCGAGTGTATTTATTATCCAAAGGCACAAGCCAGAAAAAATAAACATTCCGACAGTTAGAGTATAGGATAGTTTTAAATAAAATAATATAGCAATTATAATTAATGACCAAGAAAGATTAATTGTTATTTCTTGATTATTAATGATAAATGTATAGGATATTAGTGATAATAGTCCAAGTAAAGTAAATGTGATAACAGGCACACAGAACCAATGAATTAATTTGTTGGTTTTATTTTGATGGCTTTCACCATATTTATCTAGCCATTCTTCAATAGATGTATTCATTCATTCTCCTTTATAGCATATTTTTGCCAAAATTGTACTGATTTAGCCCATTTTTCAGATTCATAGAATCCTTTTGTACCACCAGGTAATTGTAATTGATTTCTCATCATTGTGACTGCTCCCATAGGCATTTCTTTTATTCCTTTAGGTATTGCATGGAAAGATATTAATTCCCAATCATTATTTGTTGTATTCTCATTAGATTCTTTAAGAACATCATTTCTATATAGTATAAGTTCAACTAAACCAGTTTCTAGAGGTGTTCCATTTATTGCTTTAATACGTATATAATGATCTTCTTCTGGCCTTCTTCTTGCAACTTCAGCTTTTAAGATTGAATTATCATTAATTTTAACAAATGGACAAATAAATTTTTTTACAATCTCTGTATTATCTATTTTAATAATAACAACACCATCTCTATATCCTTTAGTAAATTTATTGTTATTTAATTTATCCTCAGCATATTTAGCTATTTCAGTAAAGCTTAATAATGAGTAAGTTTTACCTGAATTTGGTTTTTGTCTGTATACAAAATCACTAATACCAACAGTAATTCTCAAATAATCTCCTTTATATTTTATTTCTTTTTAATATTAAGAAGCTTTTTAATTTCTTCCTCACTAGCAGCTTCGCTTTCAGCTGATTTCATTCTAGATTTTAGATCCATAGTCTTTTTTTCGATATCTTTATAAACTGATAAGTTTTTATCTGGTAAAGGTTCAAGTTCATCTTCCCATCTTCTTTGATTTAGCCATGTTGCAGGATGGGGTACATATTGGATGTCCTTATATCTCCACCTAATTAAATGTTCATGGTAAATTTTAAAAATTTCATCAATATCTTTATTTGAAAGTTTTTTCCAACGACGCTCAGCAACAATTTTAGCAACTTTTCTAGGGTATAAAGACCAGAATTTATTGAATTTTTCTTTGTTAGTCATATATCTATGTTAATATTAAATCTACTAAAATTACAATATCAAGTACATTAATTGTATTGTCATTATTTAAATCAGCAGATGAATTAAATTCTGTTTCATACAAGATGATATTAATAGTTTGAATTACATCAAGGATATTGATTATACCATCAGAATTTAAATCGCCCTGTAACTCTACTTCTGGGCAATAATTCCCATCTGGTGCATTTTGTGGAAGTTTATTAGATAAGTCTGATATTAGTCCATACATAAGAATATCTGTTGATTGAAATAATTCAGGTGTACAAAGTTCCCATTCATTATCAATTCCATTGCATGTTTGAATATCATCTAATATTCCCATGTAAGATACTTCACACCAATAGAAGTATTCTATTGCCATGCATTCATAGTCACAGGTCCAATCATCATAATGATACCAAGCTTCTTCAGGATATTGATTTGGTATATTTATAAACTGTCCACCTCTAGCAATATCCATTGCTTCTGACATAATAGATGAATTTGGTTCAATGTTATATTTTTCAGGATATACGGATACATGTCCTACATGATTTATTGTATGAATTACTTCTTCAACAGTTGCATCGTCACCCCAATGTCCTGGTTGAGATGGATCAATTTCATTATTAAATAAAACAGCAGATACTCCATCACCATTGTAATTATTAAAAAAACTATTTGCAGCTTGTGAATTTTCTGATGTAAAAATAGGCATAAGAGCAGATCTTGTAGCTAGTTCTTGCTCTATTAGTATATCATCAACTATACCATCTTCGTTATTATCAAGTAATTCTGCAGCAACAGCAGCTACATGCAATACCTTTTCATCAGATATGTTAGATGGTGCATATATTTCAAAGCAGTCTAAAACATTAACATATTTTGAAAAATACCCAAAACCAGGTTGACTTTGATTAGGGTTTTGTTCTATTTCAAAGCAGACTTCGTTTTGAGAAAATATAATGTTAAAAAATAAAAGGTATTTTAAATTTTTATTCATCATTTTGTCTATTAAATAGATATTTTCCCAATCCTATAGAATAAAAATAAATTGATAAAAACAACCAAAGAGCAATAGCTTTTTGAGATACTACTTGTAATTTAAGTGCAGCCGGATTTTCTCTTGGGTCTGGTCCAAGTTCAGAGATTAAAATATAAATAAGAACCATAAAACCAAATACAATAAATCCATATGCATATTTATTATTGATATTATTATTCTTAAAAATTAAAACTGAATATAAAATAGAGGCTATACATAAACCTCTGAATATTCCATGTGCAAAGAATATGTGAGCATCTAAAAGTAAATTAGCTGGAGTAAGGGCAACTCCAATACAAGAAACTCCACCTAAAACACCAAATAATGTTGCTAAAAAAGTTAATAAATTTGAATCAAAAGCTGATCTTATTGAGTAGAATAGAATAATAAAAGTTAATCCACATAATGATAAGCTAAAATTAAATAAAATAAATGATATAGTGTTTTTCTGTCCTGAATAGCTAATGCTATTTCCCAAGTCACTGAAAAAATTTTCTGTAAATGTGTAGCCAATTGTATTTGCATCATTGAGCGTTCCACCTGGATAAAAAATCATAGCAAAAAAATTAAATAACACAAAAATAAAAATAGCATACCTTGGCATTTTTAATATCCAGAATTTTTTATTTATAAATCTAGTCATAATATTATAGTTTAAGTTATTGATATAAGTGTCTTAAAAATAGTTATTTAGCAATTAATTGTATTAATTTTAAATTTAGCTTACTATTAGTTTTCACCTATTCAAATTTAGATAAAATTTTGATATAAATCACACAAAATATCTTTTGTGGTGATTATCACATTTTATTAATTCAGTTAATCTCATATTATAATAAACGAAAAGTGGAGGTTGATAATATGAAGCACATAAATAAAATAAGTAATAATATTAATAATAATAAAAATGCAACCTTAGGCAATATTGAAGATGCTAAATATTTGATGCTACTTTGTAAAGAGAGATCTGACTTAGTAATTAAAACTGAATTTGGTATCGGCCATTATAGATTCTTTAAGTTTAATCAAATACAAGGAAACTTTGTTATGGAATTTCAATTGTTAGATGATAAATCATTTAATGATACTGATAATATATATAATAATATTGGCCAAAAATGCTTCTTAACCACTGAACAATATATATCTGTATATAGTTATTTAGGTAAGGCATAACATTGGTTTTAATTATTAATTGTATTTATATTTAACTTAGTGAGCAAAAGAAAATCAAATAATAATAATAATTTTACAAAAGTTATTTCTGTTATAGTTACCATAGCATTTACTTTTTCTGTTGGCTATGTAGTATTTGGTGTGGGGAAATCCTTTATTCAAGGGGATTTTAATATTAATTCAGATCAAGTTTGGTGTGCTAATTGTCAAACTTATCATGATAAAGAAACAGCAGCAGCAGAACAAGAGGAGCAGAAATTAACATGGTGTATTAATTGTCAAAAATTTCACGAACCTCGTGATGAATAACATTATTTTTGCCTGAACTTCCAGAAGTCCAAACAGTCGTAAATTCGCTTTCTAAATTAGAAAATAAAAAAATTATATTTTTTGAGTCATATTACTCAAAAATTATTTACAATTTAAATCATTCTTCTTTCACTAAAAATATCTTAAATAAAAGGGTAGTAGATGTTTTTAGGAAAGGTAAGTACATATTAATAAAGCTTAATAAAGGTTATCTAGTATGTCATTTAAGAATGACAGGTCAATTATTTTTATCTGATAATATGCCTGAAAATAAAAATCATATGAGGGCGTTTTTTAAGCTTAATAAAGGTTTTATGATTTATAATGATATAAGGAAATTTGGTGGATTTTATTATTTTAATAATATAAATGATTTTAATTTAAAAGTAGGTGTTGATCCATTTGATAAAGAATTTACTTTAAATTGGTTAAAAAAAGGTTTGTTAAGTAGATCTAGAAGTATAAAACATTTACTTTTAGATCAAAAATTTATTTGTGGCTTAGGTAATATATATATTGATGAAATCTTATGGATGTCAAAAATACATCCTCAAAGAAAATCAGATAAAATAAAAAATACAAAAGTCCTTTACGAAAGTATATTATTGATATTAAATAATTCTATTAATCACCATGGGACAACAATTATCAACTTTACATTTGATAATATGAAAACAGGAGATTTTAAAAATAAATTGAAAGTTTATGGAAGAGGGGGGCTATTGTGTTATAAATGTGAAAATAAAATAATTAAAGAAAAAATAGCCAGCCGATCAACTCATTATTGTCGGTATTGTCAAAAATGATTTATTTTAACTAACTCTTAAAAAATCATTTTCCTCAATACTTAACCAGTCAGGTGAATCTTTATCTTTATATTTAGACTTTATTTCAGTTAGGTTTGGTTTAAATATATTCTCAGCTAGACCCTCATTTATTAAAGATTCTTGAATTTTATCATTAAGCTCTTCTTTAATAATCTTATATCTTTTTGAAGTTCCAATAGAAAAATTAAACTCATTAGTTTTAATTTTACTATTATTAGTTACTTTCATTGCATGTATCATTCTATCTTTAAATTTTATTACTGAATTATCTATAATTTTTCTTCTTTTATTGTAATGTTCTTCTAATGATTTTAGATATTCTGATTGATGCTTTAAATATCTTGTAAATTTTTCATATCCATCCATTTTTTCTTCAAGATCTGATTCATTTAAAAGTAATTCTTTCTCAATATTTTCTGTTATTTCTCCATTGTTTTCTATTAATTCTACTTCTATAGATTGGTAATTTAGGAGTATATCATTGAGTGTCTTTTTCATATTTTCTCCTTAAAATATTATATTATATAACTTAGTTAAGTTTAGCTATAAAAAAAAGCCTTTGCAAAAGCAAAGGCTTAATTAAGAGCGGGATGGACGGGGATCGAACCCGCAACTTCCTGCGTGACAGGCAGGTGCTCTAACCAGTTGAACTACCACCCCAGAGTTTTATTTTTTAAAAAAAATTGATAATGGAATTAAAATCACATAACCAATAAACAACAAGAATGGAGAAAGCCTAATTGATTGAAAACTATTTACTTCCCCAGTAGACATAAGAACATAACCTACAATTATTGTTAAAACTCCAATTCCAAAAATCAGATAATTAAATTTATTAAAAGGCCAAATAGGCTCTTTGTTATCATTATCAATACTCACAAGCATGAAAAATTAAATGAGAATGAGATATCTTTGCAAGAAATAAATGCTTAATCAATAAATAATTTGTTAATTTAAATGCAATTATCTATGAAAAATAACAAGTATATATTCCCAATATTTTCAATTCTGATATTTTTATTTATATTTGTTTATGCCTTATTGCTAACATGGCCAGTTAAATGTAATCATATGAATCAATATGTAACAATCAAGAAAAATTCTAACGTTAATGATGTTGCTCAGATTTTAGAAAATAATTTATGTATAAATAGAAATCTTTTTAAAATTGTAATAAAGTTAACTGGAAATGATAAAAATATTAGATACGGTAGATATAATTTTAAATCTACTAACAATATGAAAGATCTAATTAATTTGCTTACATCAAATAATAATGAAAAGATTAAAATTACAATAATTGAAGGCCTTAGATTAAAAGATGTGGCATTATATTTAGAAAGAAAACTAAAGATTGATATAGAGTATTTTATTGAGCTTTGTTATAATAAAAGTTTTATTTCTTCTCTCGGATTAGATGTAGCTAATTTAGAAGGATACTTATATCCTGATACATATTTATTATTAAAAAATTATACTGAAGAAGATATTCTGAGAATTATGGTTAATCAATTTATTTACAACTATAATGAAAATATATCAGAAAATAAGTTAGATATGCATGAAATTGTTACTTTAGCTTCTATTATTCAGTGGGAAGCTATGTATGATGATGAGATGAAATTAATTTCATCTGTATATCATAATAGATTAAACAAAAATATGCTTTTGCAAGCAGATCCTACAATACAGTATATATTACCAGAAAGAAAAAAAAGGTTGTTAAAAAAACACACTAGGATTGATAATCCATACAATACTTATTTATATAAAGGACTACCTCCTGGGCCCATTAATAATCCTGGTATTATGGCTATTATAGCAGCTGCTTATCCAGATAAATCTAATTACTTTTATTTTGTTTCAGATAATAAAGGACGACATATATTTAACACAACATTTAAAGGTCATTTACAATCAAAAAAATAATGAATCTATCAAATTTAAATAAAAATCAAAAAAATGCTGTTGAAAAAATAGGTCTTCCTGTTTTAGTGTTTGCAGGTGCTGGTAGTGGAAAAACAAGAGTCCTAACATATAAAATAGCTTATTTAATAAATGAAATTGGTTTACCTCCAGAAAATATTTTAGCTGTTACATTTACAAATAAAGCAGCTCAAGAAATGAAATCAAGAGTTTTTGAATTGGTTGATAAAGATATTAGTGGTATAAATATAGGAACATTCCATTCTATATCTGCTAGCATCCTTAGAAGAGAGATTCATTTATTAGGCTATTCAAATTCTTTTACTATTTATGATCAGCAAGATTCAAGATCTTTAGTTAAGAAAGTTATGAAAAATTTAGATTTAGATTTAAAGCAAATTGAACCTAAATCGATACAAATTAGAATAAGTAATGCAAAAAACTCATTGCAATCTGTTGATTATTTTAAAAATTTTACTGATAATTTTAGTGATAAAAAATTCTATGAAATTTATAAATCATATCAGGAAGAATTAAAAAAATGTGATTCACTAGATTTTGATGATTTACTCTTATTGCCATTAAAATTGTTTAAAGAATTTCCTGATAGACTTGAAAAATATAGAGATAAATTTCAATATGTTTTAGTCGATGAATATCAAGATACTAATAAGCCACAGTTCGAATTTATTTATTCCCTTTCACATAAACATAAAAATATTTTTGTTGTTGGAGATGATGATCAATCAATTTATGGTTGGAGAGGAGCTGATATATCTAATATATTGAATTTCAGGGAAGCTTTTGGTGAGAGCCATATTGAAAAGCTTGAACAAAATTATAGATCTACTAATAATATTTTGCAAGCTGCATGGTCTGTTGTATCTAAAAATACAAATAGATCTGATAAAAAATTATGGACTGAAAATGGTTCTGGAGAGTTAATTAATCTTATTGAATCATTTGATGATAGACATGAAGCTAAGCAGATTTATAGTAAAGTTTTATCTTTTAAAGATAATTTAAATCAAGTTGCTATATTATATCGAACAAACTCTCAAAGTAGAATAATTGAGGATAGATTAAGAGTAGGAGGTATCCCTTATCAAATTATTGGAGGAGTTAAATTTTATGATAGGAAAGAAATTAAAGATATTTTAGCCTATATTAGATTTTTAGTAAATAGTAATGATTCAATAAGTTTTGATAGGGTTATTAATTTCCCTCCTAGAGGAATTGGAAATACAACAGTAAGTAGAATTAATGAATATTATAATCAATCTTCAAAATCATATATAGAGGCTTTAAATAATTTAGATGAAATCAAACTAGGTCAAAAGCAAAAATCATCTATTAAGGATTTTTTAAAAGTAATATCTGGTTATCAATTAAAGATAAATAATGAAAAGGGAAGTGAAATAGTAAAATCATTAATATCAGATTTAAAGATTGAAAATTATTATTTAAAACAAAAAACTGATGATGCAATTGATAGGTGGAATAATATACAGGAATTTATAAATGGTATTGAAGAATATGAGATTAATAATCCTTCTTCAAACTTAGTTGATTATTTAGAAGAAGTATCATTGCTAACTGATATAGACAAGTGGAATGATTCAGAAAATAAAGTAACACTAATGACTGTACATAGTTCAAAAGGATTAGAGTTTGATAATATTATTATTGCTGGCTTAGAAGATGGCCTTTTCCCTATAATTAGAACATTTGAAGATGATAATATTGAGGAAGAAAGAAGATTGTTTTATGTTGCTTTAACAAGAGCTAAAAAGGTAGTTAATATTAGCTATGCAAAGTCTAGGAGGCAATTTGGTGGTGCACCAACCTTATCAAATAAATCTAGATTTATAAATGAAATCCCAAAAGATATAATAAATTTTAATTTGATTAATGGTGAAAATGATTATAAAATTGATAAATATAATATAAATAGAAAGTTTGAATCTAAAACAAATGAACAAATACAAGTCAATGCTATTGTTGAACATAAAGTCTTTGGAAAAGGTAAGGTCTTGAAAATTGAAGGTTCAGGTGAAAATTCTAAATTGACGATAAAATTTTATAATAATGTTGTTAAAAAGTTAATTTTCAAATATGCAAATCTTAAACTTATAGAGGGTTAATTATGAAAGCTAGTTATATAAATGATTTTAAAGATGCTCTTAAAAAAGAAAACCTAAAGTTTACAAATCAGAGATATTCAATACTTAAATTTTTAATTAACAATGATGGTCATTATGACTGTGATGATATTATACGCTATTTGAATAAAAATAAAGTTAAAGTATCTAAAGCGACGACATATAGAACATTGGATTTGTTAGTGAAGTATGATTTTTGTAGAAAAATGGTTCTAGATGATGGGGTTGCTAGATATGAAAATAAAATAGATTCAAATCATCATGATCATATGATATGTGTTGATACTGGAAAGATAATTGAATTTGTAAGTTCAGAAATTGAAGAAATTCAAGAAAATATTGCAAGAGAAAAAGGATATGAAATCATAAAACATGTTCATCAATTATTTGTAAAGAAAATATCTAAAAGTTGAAAACTACTAATTTAAAATCTTTAAAAGAAGGTAGTATAATAAAAGGTTTTTTTATATGTAGAAAATTTAATATTAAAATATCAAGACTCGGCGATCCATTCATTGATTTATTTTTAGAGGATTCATCAGGTAGTATAAGAGCAAAGATTTGGTCATTTGTAGATGAATATAAAAATCATTTGGAGATTAATAAACCCATTGCTATAAAAGGTAAAGTAATTTCATTTAATCAGGCTTTAGAAATTGATGTTTATCATTTATCTATCATAGATAACAACCTGTATGATAAATATGGGTATAGTAAAAATTTGTTGGTACAAAAATCAGAAAAAAATATAGATTTATTGTATAATAAGTTGATTGGCTTTATTAACAAAATTAATCATAAGTCAAAAAAAAGTATTTTAAGTTTTTTTAAGCAAAATAAAAAAAAGATATTATTAATTCCAGCAATTGATAAAAAGTATAATTTAAGTGGTGGTTTTTTATCTCAAATAGTTTCAATAATGAAATTAAATAATAAAATATATAATGATTATAAATACGATTATGATTTAGTATCTATTGGTATTTTGCTTAAGAATATTGGTTTGATTGATTACTATAAAGATGATTTTTATAGTATTAATAGTAAAGATAAGAAGATGGGGTATAATACTTTAACATTAGGTATTGTCAAACAGAAATTTTCAAAATACGAAGATATTCAGTTGTTAATCCGAAATTTATTAATTGATAATGATTTGTATGATAGTTATGAAACTAATGTTATAAAATATTTATATAACTTTGATTCATTAATGTAATGGTAATATTTGTTTTGTATAAATAATATCTGTATTTAAATTATACAAATTGAATTATTTACTATTTATATTACTTACATTTTTTGCAGCATTTTCTAGACTTGCACCTCATCCTCCAAATTTTACACCAATTTTATCGATTGCATTATTTTGTGGTATTAGTTTTAGAAGTAAATATATTTTTTTGATACCGCTTTTCTCGATGCTAATTTCAGATTATTTCATTGGTTATCATTCAATGATTATGTATGTTTATGTATCATTGTTGATTATTTTTTTTATTGGTAAATATTTAATAAAAGAGAACTCATTTAATTCTACGATGGTTTTATCATTATCAAGTGCAATTATATTTTTTATAATCTCAAATTTTGGTGTTTGGATTGTAGGATACCCAAAAAATATAAGTGGTTTTATAGCATGTTATGTAGCTGCTTTACCCTTTTTATCAAACACTCTAATATCAACTTTATTATTCTCTTCTGTTTTTCATTATTGTCAATCGTTTAATGTGAAAGAAAGAGGATTTCTTCATAATAGATAAAATTGAATTTATTTCTTATTTTATTTATATTATTTTCAAACTTTTTATATAGTAGTTCACGTTTTTCTGATAATATTTTACTTTATATTGACCCCATTAACATTTCGACATTTGTATTAGATAGATATCACCCTTATCAGAATATAGATGTAGATTACTTTGCAATAAATATTAATGGGACTACAAATATGCCTCTATATCATTTAAAACCAGAAGATTTACATTTCCAAAATAATGATTTACCTAATTCTTATTCTCAATTATCATTTAAGCAAAATAAAAATGATGATTATTTTAATACAAAAATTGCATCTGTAAATTTGATTAATGAAACAACTGAATCATTGTTTCAAATAGAGTCAAAATCATTAATCGATAATATTAATCAAAATGGTTTTTTAAATATTAAAAAAACAAATGATAATTTCGTTTTAAATGTGAGTTATCTATACCATTATGATGAAGAATCAGAGCAATATGACTTGAATACAATTAATAATAATTATAAAAAAGAAAATGAATCGTTTATTACTGGGTATAGCTTATTATATAATGTTGATAATATAACTTTTGATTCTAATCTCTCAATTCAAACATCATATCACAAAAGACCTGAATCATATCTTCTAGATTATGAGTATTTAGATTATAATGAAAAGGTAATAGTTAGTTTAAATAAAATTAGCTTTGATTTTAGTAATATCTCATTATTCTTAGAAAATAAAAACTATGATTTAGTTTTAGAAAATGATGTTAATGAGGTTGGTATTTTCAATAATCATTATAATATTCCTTCTTTTGGAGTAAATGTAAATATTGATAATTCTATAATTAAATTATTTGGTTCAAAAATTGATAATGCTTTCAAGCCTAATGTAGAATTGATATATCCTATTGGTAGTGTTGCTTTGATGTTAAGTTCAAATAATTATTTAAAAGGGCTATTAATTGATAATAACGATCTTTATGGTACCTATACCTTTCAAGAGTATCGTAGAGATAATTTTAGAATAAGTTTGGATTCAAAAAAATATATAAGCAATATTGATATTGGAAAAATCAAAAATGAAGATATTTCTTATAATTATTTCTTATTATCAGGTTTAATTGATTATAAACTAATTGATTTTGATTATAATTATTTTAAATATTTTGATAAGAAAGTAAACATAGGTATTGATCAACATTTAAATTTTGGAATAAGTTTATTTCCATTTAAAAATAAAAATGAATTTGATTTATATGGAAAAGTTGATTACAATTATTATAAATTAGATTCGGATTTAAATCTTCTTACTATGAATATTTTTGAAAATGCTATTAGTGATAAAATAGTAGAATTATATAATTTTGAATTTGGATTTATTTTTGACTATTTTACTATATCTTATAGTAGTAAAAACTTATTATCAAATAATATTATATTTTCTAACGATATAACGCCATTTAAGCGTTTTGATTCAATAAATGTTATTTGGGTTTTTAAGGATTAATATGAAAAAAATCGTTATTATATCAGCAACATCTGGTCAGAATTTCAAACTATCTAAAGATATTAATTCTATATTAAAAGAGCTAGG
>MDSZ01046150.1_pt1 | contig 16906 bp, 10 predicted proteins | sample 811201 | NCBI WGS metagenome assembly MDSZ01 (sample SAMN05326647, study PRJNA326480) | marine metagenome | isolation source: seawater | place: Indian Ocean: North | collected 2010
ATGGCATGACCTTTTTTATTTCCTCTTCCCGTTCTACCGCACCGGTGCACATAATTTTCAGGATTATCTGGAAGATCATAATTAATCACATAATCCATTTCAGGGACATCAATTCCTCTGCATGCAACATCCGTAGTGATAAGGATATTTGTTTCTCCTTTCCTAAAACGATCTAATATTGAAAACCTATTCTTTTGCTCTAATCCTCCATGAAGGGCTTCAGTAGCTACTCCTACCCTCTTCATTGCAGCAACTACGCGTTCAACTCTTACTTTTGTCCGAACAAAAACAATGAATTTCCCATCTTGAAATTCTTTGAGTAAATTTTCCAAAAAGAATCGCTTATCATCCATTTCGACAAATGATACGGCATGTTGTACATTCTTCGATACTGGATTCTTGGGAGAAACATGTATTCTAATCGCATTCCGGACGACATCATATGCTAATGCTTTGATCTTTTTATTAACTGTCGCAGTAAAAAACAAGGTTTGTCTTCTTTTAGGTAAAAATTTGAGTACATCTTGAATATCCCTATTGAACCCTAAATCAAGCATCAAATCCGCCTCATCGATAACGAAACACTCTATTCTATCCAGCTTTATAAAACCTTGCGAGATTAAATCAAACATTCTACCAGGCGTGGTCACAAGTACATCTAATCTTTTCTCCAAAGCTGTAATTTGACTATCCTGTTCAACTCCACCATAAAGTCCTAAGCACGAAACTCCTGTTTTAATTGCAATTAAATCAATTACTTCAGCAATTTGTTTCGCTAACTCTCTAGTTGGTACCAATATCAAGGCTCGAATTCCAGCTCCCTTTCTTTTACTTTTTAATAATTGATTGATTATAGGTATTACAAATGCTGCCGTTTTACCAGTTCCCGTTGGAGCAACCGCCATTACGTCTTCTCCATTTAATATATGTGGGATACACCTATACTGGATATCTGTAGGTTTTTTAAAACCCATATATTCGAGCTGGCTCTTAATTTTGGGATTAATACGATAATCGTTGAATTTCATATCGCCGTAAATTTACGACAATTAGAAATCAATTGATTCCTCAACAGCCCTAAATCGGTAATCAAAAATTTCTTCAAGCTTTTTTCTCACAAAAATAGGGTGCATTATTTTACCTAAAAAACCCAAAGGCAATTCGTAGGATACAATATCAATCATTTCGACCCCTCCTTCTACCTCCTTGAAGTGATGCTCGTGGTGCCATATCTTGTATGGACCTTTCCTTTGTTCATCCACAAAAAACTCAAGTTCTTTGACGGTTTTGATTTCAGTAATCCAGTTCATTGGTATTCCAAGCAAAGGTTTTACCGTATATTCAATCATTAGTCCCTCATACATTTTTTCAGGAAGATCCGTTTTGACATCAAAGCCCATGTAATCTGGGGTGATCTTTTTGAGGTTTAAAGGAGACGAGAAGAAATCCCAAGCCGATTTCAAATCCGTTTTAATGATTTGTTTTCTTTTAAGCTGATACATGCCGTTAAAACAAGGAATGACTTATTTGGTTTAAAAAAGGCGACCAAAGCCGCCTTGTTATTTAGTAATTTAAGTACTAGATATTTTCAAGCACCATAGCAGATGCTCCTCCTCCTCCATTACATATTCCAGCCGCACCGTATTTTCCATTGTTTTGTTTTAAAACATGAATCAGTGTAACTAAAATTCTTGAACCAGAATTACCCAAAGGGTGACCTAAGGCAACAGCACCACCATTTACATCCACTTTTGAGGAATCTAAGCCTAAAAGCTTTGTATTGGCAATACCTACAACTGAAAATGCTTGATTAAGTTCCCAAAAATCAATATCTGAAGTTTCAAGATTGGCTTTTGAAAGTGCTCTCGGAACAGCTTTTGAAGGCGCTGTTGTAAACCACTCAGGCTCATGTGCAGCATCCGCGTATGAAACGATTTTGGCAATTGGACTCAATCCATTCTTTTTAACTGCTTCCTCAGATGCCAAAATAAGACATGATGCCCCGTCATTCAATGTGGAGGCGTTAGCCGCCGTTATGGTACCTTCTTTATCAAAAGCTGGACGAAGATTGGGAATCTTTTCTAAAAATACATTTTTGAATTCCTCATCTTGATCAACAATTTTGGGATCCCCTTTTCTTTGAGGAACAGAAACTGGAACCACCTCATCAGTAAACTTGCCACTCTCCCAAGCTGCTGAAGCTCTTTTATAGGATTCAATGGCAAAATTGTCTTGGTCCTCACGGGTAATATTGTGTTCTTTAGCGCATAGCTCTGCACAATTCCCCATCGGTACCTTATTATAAACGTCGAGTAATCCATCTTTCGTGATTCCGTCAAGCATCTGAATATTTCCAAATTTTGTTCCTGACCGTCCCATCATGTAATGAGGGGTCATAGACATATTTTCCATTCCTCCCGCAACAACGATTTCGTTATCACCTGCAATAATGGATTGAGCTGCAAGAGAAACAGATTTCATTCCAGAAGCACAAACTTTGTTTACAGTTGTACATGGAACATCGTTACTTATCCCTGCACCTAAAGCAGCTTGTCTCGCAGGAGCCTGTCCCACTCCAGCCTGTAATACATTACCCATAAAAACCTCATCGACGAGTGATGCGGAAACATTTCCTTTAGACAATGCTCCTTCAATGGCTACTGAACCCAATTGACTGGCTGAAACTTTTGATAAGCCCCCCAAGAATGAACCCATTGGAGTTCTCACGGCGGAAACTATATATACTACTTTTGACATAATTGATGTTTTTTTTTGGATTACGAATATAGGAAATTGAATCTGAATTGATGCATTCGTGCTTCTCCTATTTTGTTTGATTATTTCAATGTAGTTTCAAATTTGTGTCTAATTTTAGACCAATGAATGTGAATCTAGATTATTCGGCGTGGTGGCTCTTTCTGGTAATCTTTATTTCCTTGAGCTTGACTTATCTTTCCTACTTCAATAAAAAGGGATTTGAAGACTTGTCCAATGGCATCAAATCGGCCATGATGATTTCTAGGTTTTTATCATTATTTCTGCTTGGTTTTCTACTATTAGGAGTTCTTTTTAAAACCAGTAATGAAAGGCTTGAAAAGCCCATATTCTTCATGGTTACAGACAATTCAAAATCAATGCTCAATTATAAGGACAGTGCAAGTGTTCTAAAGCACCTCTATGCATTCAGGAGTAAATTAAAAAAAGATTTTGGCAATCAATTACTCATTAAGGAAATCACCGTTGGAACTGATGTAAAAACAGATGTTAAAATTGGTTTTAATGAGTCAAATTCCAATTTAGAAAAGGCTTTTGAATACATTAATACAGAGTATTACAATCGAAACATTGGAGGGATTGCATTTATTTCCGATGGGAATTTTAATATGGGAGCAAACCCCATATACAATGCTGAAAGAATTAAGTTTTCACCAATTTTTTCATTTGCAGTTGGTGACTCAATCCAAAAAAGAGATCATTTAATTCGAAATGTATTTAACAACAACATTGCATTTTACAAGAACAAATTCCCTGTAGAGATAGATGTTGCATCATACAAATTCAATAATGAAGAAATAACTGTTCGTATTGAACACAACAAAAAAATCATCGCAACGAAGAAAGTCAAATACTCGAATTCTGATCAGGATTTTAAAAAGCTTATATTCAATTTACCTGCTGAAAAAATTGGTTTCCAAACCTACACCGTTCACCTAGAAGAAATGCAAAATGAGGTGTCTTTACAAAACAACCACAGAAATTTTTATGTTGAAATTCTCGATTCAAGAAACAAAGTTTTAATTCTCTCTGATGCACCACATCCCGATGTAGCTGCTCTTCAATCTGTCTTATCAGAAGATGATAATATTGAAGTGGAATACAAAACATTCGAAGCTTGGGACAAAAAAGTCAATAATATAAATCTTCTTATATGTCATAATCCTTCAAAACTATTTAGTACAGAATTATTTCAGTTGTTTAAAAATATCCCCGTTTTATATGTATTGGGTTCAAAGACACATAAAGGCATTTATTCTAAGCTAGGAATTCAATTCTCCAATAAATCCTCAAATCAAATTGACGAATTTCAAGGAGCTATCAATAACGGGTTTTCAATTTTTGAAACCAATGAAGAACTCATAGAATCATTAAACTATTACCCTCCTTTAAGTGGAAAGTACGGAGAATATTCCGTACCAAACTCTTCATCCATATTTATGCAACAAAGAATAGGACCCGTCACAAAAAAAGCGCCCTTATTTTTCTTTTCAAGTATTCAGGGTATGACCTATGGCGCTATAATGGGTGAAGGACTATGGAGATGGAAATTCAATGAATTTCAGCGACGTAAGAGCCATGACGTTTTCAATCTTATATTTGCCAAATCTGTTCAGTTTTTAACCCTACGAAAAAGAGGAAGCGGACTAAACGTTATCATTCCAAAAAAACTCAATAAAGATGAAGATTTGGTCATCAATGCAAACTTTTACAATGACGCATTAGAGCCCATTACTAGCCCTGAAATTATTTTTGAAATAACAGATGAAAAGGGCAAAAAATACGAATCTCAATTTGCTGTTAATGGAAATGGCTATCAAGCGAAATTAGGAAAGATGAATCCTGGCAAATATACATGGCTTGCACAAACAAAATTTGGCAATAAAAATTATACTCAAAAAGGGAACTTTTTTATTGAAGACCTGGATAATGAAAAAAGCGAATCTGTTGCAAATCATAGTGTTCTCAAACAGCTTTCAAAGCAGTCTAATGGTAAATTTTACAATTTAAACAAGCTTCAATCTTTTTATGAAGATTTATCAAACAGAAAGGACATTAAGACAGTTACTTACGAAGAAAAAACAACGCGAAATTTAATTGATATCTGGTGGTATCTATTGATCACTGCCTCTCTTCTCATATTTGAATGGTTTCTGAAAAGGCTTTACGGGCTTAATTAATTACCACTTGGACATACGAAAGTTGATGTAATTTCTGAGTTCGATGGAATGGCATTAAACCCACCAATGACATCTTTTATTTTGTGCATATTGTGTCTTTTCAAAATAGACGCAGCAATCATACTTCGATACCCTCCTGCACAATGCAAAATAAATGGTTCACCTGGATAGTCCTTTATGTTTTCTTGTATAAAGTCAAGTGGAAGAAGATTTGCATCATTGATATGCGAGGCTTCATATTCACCAGGCTTTCTAACGTCAACTATGGTTGAAGAGGAGATTTCCATTTCTAACAGTTCATCAACAGTAATTCGTTCAATACAATCCAATTTTTCATTTTGAGCTGACCAACATTCAAAACCGCCATCTAAATATCCAATAACTTGATCATAACCAACTCTGGCCAATCTCCGCACTGTCTCTTCTTCCTTACCCTCAGGTGTTACAAGTATTAGTTTTTGATTTATATTAGGAATTACAGCACCTACCCAAGGAGCGAACTGTCCTTCTAGTCCAACGAATAAACTTCCAGGAATATGTCCCTTCGAAAATTCCCCGGCCTTTCTCGTATCCAAAATTAGGATATCGTCTTTAGCGGAGAGCTCCTTAAATTTCTCAACATTTAAAGGAGTCAAACCTCTATTTATAACCTCATTAATATTTTCATAACCTGATTTATTGAGGCTTACATTCATTCCAAAATATCCAGGAGGAGGCAACAAACCACGAATTAATTCATTCACAAAATCACTTTTACTTAGATCTGGGTTCAGTGCATAATTGGTCCTCTTCTGCTCTCCTAAGGTACTAAAGGTTTCTTTTGACATGTTCTTACCACATGCACTACCTGCACCGTGAGCTGGATACACAATCAAATCATCTTCTAGAGGCAATAGCTTTGTTCTTATGGATTCATATAACATCCCTGCTAAATCTTCCTTTGTCATATCAGCAGATTTTTGAGCCAAATCAGGCCTCCCTACGTCACCAATAAATAATGTATCTCCAGTAAATAAAGCTATTTGCTTTCCTTTTGAATCCTTAAGCAGATAACATGTAGATTCCATGGTATGTCCTGGCGTATGAATTACGGTAATCGTAAGATCCCCAATTTGAAATACCTCACCATCTTTAGCCGAAATAAAATCGAATAAAGGATTTGCTTCTGGACCAAAAACAATTTTAGCTTCTGTACTTTTTGCCAAATCAAGATGTCCACTCACAAAATCAGCATGAAAGTGGGTTTCAAAAATATATTTTATTCTCGCTCCATCAGCCTTTGCTCTATCAATATATGGGAAAGTTTCTCTTAATGGGTCGATAACAGCAACCTCACCTTGAGATTCAATATAATAGGCCCCTTGCGCAAGGCATTTGGTGTAAATTTGTTCAATTTTCATAGAATACAAAATTAAAGAATATCATTCTAATGAATGTAGTAATCGACCGTCAATATATGTTTTCCAGGAATAATTCTCAATGAATTTCGCTTGTCGATTTAATGGTTTGTCCAAGATTACAAAAGTAGCCTTCTTTCCTTTTTCTAGAGTTCCACTCCTATCCTCATCAAATGATGCAAAAGCATTCCAAAAAGTCATTCCCTTTAGTGTTTCGTCCATGCTTAAAGCTTCATTCTTCAAAAATCCACCACTTGGATAATCTTTATTATTCATTCTATGAACGGCGGCATGAATGGTATAAAAAGGGTTCGTATATTCAACGGGGAAATCGGTACCAAGTGCGATCATTCCATTCTGATTTTTCAATGATTTAAATGCATAGGCACCAGACATTCTTTGTTCACCAAGTTTAGATTGCACCCATCTTTGATCTGTAGTTGCATGAGTTGGCTGTACAGAGGGGAATACGGCATAATCAGAAAATTTATGAAGATCCTCCATATCAATAATCTGTGCATGTTCAATTCTAAATCGATGATCAGGGTTTCTTTTGTAAACATTTGAACACAAATCTAGAATTATAGCAATGGCAGAATCACCAATGCCATGTGAGTTAAGCTGGTATCCAACATCTAAGCAAAATTCAGCCAGCTCGTTCAACTCATCAGGATTCATAAGACATAATCCTTTGTAATCTTTTTTATCCAAATAATCTTGCTTTAGTAATGCCCCGCTTGAGCCAAGAGCTCCGTCAACATATGCTTTAAAGCTCCTGACAGAAAGATTTTTTAGTGTGTAGACTCCATTTTCCAATGCAAATTCTCGATTCTCTCTGCTTGGATTCAGCATGGCATAAACATTTATACTTAGCTCATTATCTGAAACCATTTCAGAGAGAAGCTGAAGCTCCTCAAATTCAATACCTGCCTCATGAACTCCTGTTATCCCATATCCCAAAAGCTCCTTTTGGATTACTTTAAGCTGTTTTTTGATTTCCAAAGAGGAAAATGCAGGAATATAAGGCTCTAAGATTGAAAGTGCAGCATCTATAAACATTCCATTGGGTTCACCATTGTCAAGTGAAACCTCTCCCCCTTTAATGTCTCTATCAAAATCGCCTAATAGGTCAATAAATGCTCTATTTACAAGAGCCGAATGTCCATCAATTCTATACAAACAAACTGGTGTATTTGGAAATTCCTCATTCAGACGTCTATTATCGGGCATTGCAGAATCTTCCCATAACGACTGATCCCACCCTGAACCAATAATGATCTTTCTTTTTGTTTTATTTTGATAATCAAATACTCTATTAATCATCTCTTCTTCGGACCTGCACCCTAGAAGATTTGCACTAAGCTTTAACTCAGCATACGAAAATAAATGTCCGTGAGCATCAATAAATCCTGGGTAAATCTCTTTTCCCTCAGCATCAACAGATTGAGTGTATCGATATTTATTCAATATTTGACGATCTGGCCCCAGCTCAACAATTTTACCATCTTTTATTGCCATGGCTTGATAGGTATGATTCCCCTCATCAATACTATGAATTTTTGCATTAAAAATGACCAAATCCACAGCCTCGCCCTTCATGCAAGACTGCAGAATAATAATCAATAGAATAAATAGAATATTTCTCATAATAATTAGAATGGATAGCCAATACCAAAATGTAAGGTTGGCCAGAATGGTCTGGGAAGATAATACAACGCTCTATCTCTTGCGCTTTCTGGCGTATCTCCAGGTAAAGTAAAACGATCAATACCCTCCTGTATGTATGTTTCGCGACTTCCAAAATCTTGGAAAGTCCACCTTGCCCCTTTACTATAGGCCGGATTATAAATAGGAAAGCCTAAATCCAATCTTACTATAAAATATTCCAAATCAACACGCAAACCTATTCCCGAAGCAATAGCCATTTCTTTAAATACATTCTGAATTTTAATTTGAGCCTCTCGCGAGTCCTCGTTTACTGTCCAAATATTTCCAATATCAGTAAAAAATGCTCCTTTGAGAATTGACCCTAATGAAAATCGATATTCAATTGAAGTTCCAATCCGCACATCCCCTATTTGAGTTAAAGTCCTATTGGTATCTAAATGATATTTGTATGCTCCGGGACCTAAAGAACGAGCTCTCCAGCCCCTGTTGTCATTTGAACCACCGGCATAAAAGCTGTAATCATAAGGAAGAGAAGTATTTGTATTTCCATAGGGAATACCCGCTCCCGCTTCCGCTTTGAAATGAATTGATGAAGATGAATTGATTTTTTTAGCCAACACATATCGATTATCAAGGCGAACAAATTGAGCATAGGTCAGATTTAAAAATTGATATTGTCCATTTAAAGTATCTTGAGTATTGCGAAGACCATACAATAAATTTCCTGCAGCATCAAAAGAAGCATTATATGAAATTGTTGCACCTAAAAAAGATTTTCTACCTGGCCTGAATTTTCTATTCGCGTTGCTATACTCAAAGGTCGCCTTTGCATCCTGCCATATAAACTGATTGCTATATGCATTATTCAAAAAGACGTCATTTAATAGGTCAAGTTGATTTTGAAAACTCAAACTTTTCTTAATATTTACGAGTTTAATAACGGATGCTCCTGGCAGTCCTAACTGAAAAATCTGAGTTTTTTGAACAAAAAATTTCCACAAATAATTTAGCTGAAAAACTTGTCGATCAAATATATCTCTTATTTCAAAATTATATCCAGTAGAAATTAATGTTCTTGCTCTATGCCTTTTAGATAATGTAGCGGGTGGAAATGGAGCCAGGCCAATGAGTTCTAATTTAATGCTAGGCCCGAATTCAATCGTATTAAATGGAAATTTGGTATTTTCATCATTGTCGTTAAATACAAGCGTTTGTGTTTCAAACCCTCCTCCTAATGATATACTTAGCTTTTCCGCTCCACGAAAGATATTTTTATTGACGTAATTAACCGAAGCATTTGCACCTAATAATCCGAGTGAAGTAGTAAAACGATTATCAAAGGCAATTGATTGCTTCTTTGATGGCGTTAAAAAATAATGCACATCCATTAAATAATTTTTGGAGGATGAATGATTCACTTCTTTAAAGATTGGTTTTATTGAGCTAAACAATCCAAGCTGAGATAAGCCTTTTATTGACCTTGCTGCATACTCATCTTTGTATGATTCGTTCTGCTCTAAATAATTATTGAGCTCCAAAATATCGGGCTTTATCCACGGCCTGTCACCATTATAATTCACATAAATAATTCTCGAAGAATCAATATTATTTCTTGTTAGTCTATTTTTACGCTGATTCCTTGATAATTTACGTTCTGCAAACTTTAATGATTCTTTTGTTAGAAAATATTGACGGTAATCCTTGTTTTCGAAATCAATGCATTCGCAATAGTCCGAAAAATTACCCTCAACATGAATAGTATCACTTAAGTGAAAAAATACTTTATTTATTTTTGTATATCGGTATGGTCGAACAACTAAACTGTCACTATTTTCATTAAAAGGTTCGAACTGTTTATTAAATTTCATATTGAGTATCACCCCCATTCTTTTGTATGAAGTATCAGCAATATATTCTATACTTGAAGAAGAATACTTGTAATACGAATGATCTCGCATATCTTTTGCAAAATTTTCTCTGTGTTCATCCAAAAGATCAATGTCAAATGGTACATCAAGTAATGGATGAGGGTCTCCTTTATCCATAATTTCTTTTATGTAAGCCCCATGATTCCTTATCATTAAAAAATCTCCTGAATAAACAACTGAATCAATTGTAAATACCTTACCCAAGTTAAGCTCGTAAAGTATATCAACTTTCCTTCTTGCACTATCAAAAATGACTCTACTGGTTAATTCTGGATTGTAGTACCCTCGCCTTCTTAAGTAATTATAAATCTGTTCATTTGTTTTATTAAAAGCAATGGAATCGAAGACCTTGGGATCTTCACCAAATTTATACTTTATACGCTCTCTAAAAAGAAGATCATCATTTATTGAGTCCTTTATGATCTTTTCCGTATAATACTCCTTTCCTTTTCTCTTGGCCTTCTCAATTCGGCGACTGTTAATTTTTGCATATCGTAACCTTTTACGAATTAAATTTTGCTTGAATTTTTCATTTGCCTTCAGTCGTTTTTCACTGAGTTTCGTAGAATCTATAAGATTGTAAGCACGAAGCTTTAGCCTCATTCCAAGAATTCTTTGATTGGGTTTTAGTTTCAAAATGTCCGTAAGGTCATCTTTAAAAGAAATATTCTGGTCTACTGTTATTTTGTTAGAATTCATCAGAAAATATCCCTCAGGGACATTTTTGGTGATGTTGCATGATGCCAACCCTATCGAGATGCACATCATATAAAACCAAAGTTTCTTTATCTTCACCATTAGAACAACACAAAAATAATATTCTAGGTGCAAAAAATCTCTACACAAAAGTTAAAGTGGTTAAAAAGTCTTCAATTGAAAAAGAACCGAGATAAAGAACAATGCTTCGTCGTAGAAGGAGAAAAAATCGTTTTAGAATGCATCAAGTACATACCTGAAAAAATTGAGATTATTGCCTGTCGTTCAGATCAAATAGGATTAATTCCTCAAGGGCTTAAATTTAAATGTCTACTAATCACAAATAAAGATTTAGACAGAATCAGTAATCAAAAGTCTCCGAATAAACTATTCGCTGTGATTAAGAAGTCAACACCCAATCCTTTTAATCCAAATTTAAATTTTCTGATTTTAGACAACATTCAAGACCCGGGTAATATGGGTACCATTATTAGAACCGCAGATTGGTTCGGAATTCAGCAAATTATTTGCTCCGAAAATTGTGTCGACGTATACAATTCAAAAGTGCTGCAATCATCCATGGGAAGTTTTCTAAGAGTTACTGTCAGATATAAAGAACTCATAGCTTTTCTTGAGGAATCAAACTTCAACATTACCGGGGCATTTCTTCATGGCGCCGCATTAGAAAAAGAAAAAATAAAAAATTCAAATGCAATCATGTTAGGAAATGAGGGGCATGGGATTTCGCCAGAGCTGGAAAAATACTGCAATCAACCCGTCAAGATTAAGGGGCTTGGTGGGGCTGAATCATTGAACGTATCAAGTGCTGCATCTATTCTTATGTATGAATGGACAAAATAAATTAAAATCATAGCATTTCTTTAAAAGAAAGACTGTATTTTTGCAACTTGCCAAATTGATTGTTGAATGATTGATGTTGATTTATACAAAGCCAAGAAACTTTACCCTTTTCAAGAGAAAACCGTTAGTACAATTTTAGATGAACTTGCCGAAAATGGCGTTGACTTTAATTTATTGTACCAATTACCTACTGGTGGTGGTAAAACGGTAATATTTTCTGAAATTGCCAAGCGATATATTGAAAAAAATCAGAAGAAGGTGCTGATATTAACCCACCGAATTGAACTCTCGGTTCAAACCTCAAAACAGCTTTCGGCTATCGGTGTAAGCAATAAAATCATCAATTCTGAAGTTAAGGCACTACCGAATCAGCATGAATACCAATGCTTCATCGCTATGGTAGAGACGCTACATAATAGATTAAATGACGATGATAATTTTATTAAGGATATTGGTCTAGTCATTGTAGATGAGGCACATTACAATAGTTTTAGAAAAATATTTCAATACTATCAAAACTGTAACATTCTCGGAGTAACGGCGACACCACTAAGTAGCAATAAGGCGCTTCCTTTAAAAGACAATTATAACAAATTACTCGTTGGGGAATCCATATCGGGGCTCATCGAAAAAGGATATCTTTCTAACGCAGACACCTTCAGTTATGACGTTAACTTGCATGGGTTAAAAATTGGAACCAATGGAGATTTCACCATTTCCAGCTCTGATACACTATACAGTAACTATTTCATGCAAGAAAAATTGATCTTCGCGTATGAGGAAGTATCTCTAGGTAAAAAAACTTTAATTTTCAATGCTGGAATTGAAACTTCTATTAGAGTATACGAGTCTTTCAAAAAGCTGAAATATCCAATCCGTCATCTAGATTCAACATTTAGCGACAAAGACCGGAAAGAGATTCTTAAATGGTTTAAAGATACACCTGATGCCATTTTGACATCAGTTGGTATTTTAACAACAGGTTTTGATGAGCCTTCAGTTAAAACAATTATTATCAATAGAGCAACACGTTCACTCACTCTATATCATCAGATGATTGGAAGAGGCTCTAGAAAGCTTCCAAATAAAAACCAGTTTCAAGTAATTGATTTGGGTAACAATGTTAGGCGCTTTGGACTTTGGCAAGATTACATCAATTGGCAAGACGCATTTAAGTTTCCGGATCGATTCTTGGAATCAAGAATATCTGAACTGGAGGATATGGAGTTTGAGGTTGAATATGAGTTTCCAAAGGGATATGAAAAATTCATAGATACTGCAACACTTGAAGCATTTAACATAAAAGAACGTTATCATCTACATATTGACAATGGTGATAAGGGTAAAAAAGCTGTTGAAGAATCGTTAGAGAATCACTTTAGTGTAATTCTCTCTTCTGCGAAAGATATGGATCATGGATTCGAAATTCTCGGGTTTCTACAGGACCATATCGAACATCGCCTCAAACATTATACGAAGTGTATTTCAAAAAGCACCGACAATTATTTTAAATATTTGTTAGAAACCTATAACAGGCAATTGTCTCAAAAAATCAGAACACATATTCATGCCTCGTAAAGCATTTGAGAAAAATAGCTTAATTTTATTTTATGAATAAGCTTTTCTTTTTTCTCGTATGTATTGCTTTTCCCCTACTTTCTTTTTCTCAAAAAGAAAATCTTAAAGCCTATATAGATGTAAAGGACTTTTATCATCCCGAAACAGGAAGTTATGCCGAGATAGAATTACAAATCGCAATACAATCCACTTCTTTGAAAACAATTGGAGACACTGCACTACAAGCGTCATTGGCTATTTATTTTGACTTCCTTTCTAAGAATAACCTCATCAAGTCAGATGCCTATGTCTTAAACTCTCCTCTGTATCAAATCAAGGATAGCTTAATTGAAGATTTTTATGAAATAAAAAGATATCAATTTGACCCAGGAAAATACGAGCTAAAAATTAGAATCAAAGACATTAATTCTGAAGATGATAAAGTGATAAGTGGTTTAAAAAACTTCGAAATCAAAGAAGTCAAGGATCAAATTGCGGTTTCAGACATCTTACCTGCCGAATATGTAGTAAAATCTGATGATGAAAGTGTATTTCAAAGGTCTGGACTACACATCATTCCGATGTTTTCTAATTTTTTCTCATCACGGACCAATACACTTCCTGTTTACTGTGAGTTGTACAATACCCAGGTGAAAAATGACTCTATTCTCGGTATCATGTACAGAATTATGAATTCCAAGAATTATGTCGAATTAGAGGAGTATACTTCAATAAGCAGATTTAAAACCACACCATTTTTACCCAAATTTAAAGCACTAAACATTGAGCTTTTGCCATCAGGCAGCTATTTGCTTGAAATTTGTGTTGTAAACAAGAGTTTTGATATCATTGCGAGAAGCTCCTACCCTTTCGAAAGAGACAATGATATTTCTACAGTTCTCAATTCTGAAAGCATCATTTTAAATCCGTCCTTTCAGGAATCCATTCCAACTGATAGTGTTTTATATTATCTCGAAAGTCTTATACCTATTTCAAAACCAGCAGAAGTTAAAAATATCGTCTCCTCAATTAAAACAAAAAATATTGAAAAATGCAGAAAACATCTTCAGGCATTTTGGATTAAGTCCTCTCCCGTAGAAAGCTATGAATCATGGATGAAATATAAAGCACAAGTAGATTTTGTGGAGAAAGTATATGGAAATAATTTCCAAGAAGGATTCGAAACAGATCGTGGCCGTGTGTATTTGCAATATGGCGCCCCAAACAACATTGTAGCTAGAGAAACCTCTCCAAGTGAGTATCCATATGAAATATGGACATACAACAAAATTGGTGTTTTTAGCAATAAAAGATTTGTATTCTATAATCCAGATCTTGTGAATCGTGCCTACAGACTATTACATTCAGATATGGTTGGAGAGCTTAAAAACAATGGTTGGCCTCAAATTCTCTCGAAGAGGAATACGGTGAATGGAAACGTCGATAACCCCAATCAAAACAATATCGACCACTGGGGAGGTAATTCAAACGATTATTTCAGACAATATTAGGAAAGGTGAGTTTAGCGGTTGTCATTTTAAATTATAACGGGAGGCACCATCTCGAATCTTACCTTGAAAATATTATTTCAAATTCCTTGGACTACGATATTATTGTAGCCGATAATTTCAGTACTGATGATTCTGTTTCCTTCATTAAAAAAGATCAACGGCTTCAGCTGATTGAGCTCACGGAAAACTTTGGATTTGCGGGGGGATACAATGAAGCATTGAAAAAAATCGAAGGGAAATACGATTATTATCTTCTATTAAATAGTGATATTGAGGTTAGTGAAAATTGGATTGCTCCTCTTCTAGAATCCATGGATGATAAAAAAATTGCAGCCTGTCAGCCTAAAATCAAAAGCCTTGAACAAAAGGATTTATTTGAACATGCAGGAGCCTCTGGAGGATTCATCGATAAAAATTATTTCCCTTTTTGTCGAGGTAGAATATTCTCAGAATTGGAAAAAGATGAAGGACAATATGACAGCGCTCAATTCATAACATGGACTTCAGGTGCAGCAATGCTTATTAGGGCCGAATTATTTCACAAGGCTGATGGTTTCGACGCAGATTTCTTTGCACATATGGAAGAGATTGACTTATGTATAAGACTGGGGCATCAAGGTTATCAATTCAAGGTTATTCCAGAAAGTGTGGTTTATCATCTTGGTGGAGGGACGCTGCCTTATAACTCGCCAAAGAAAATATATCTCAACTTTAGAAATAGCCTATTTATGATTGCTAAAAATCATAAAGGTTTATTGATTCCAATGCTTTTCAAGCGTATGTGCATTGATGGTATTGCCGCATATAAATTTCTTTTCGAAGGCAAGCTTGTTTTTTTCTGGAAAGTGTTTTTAGCTCATCTCGCACTCTATAAAAACTTCAGAACACTTCTAAAGAAAAGAGCAAAATTAAATGCTGATCGTGCTCCGATACTCAAATATCATGGCAATATCCTCGGTTCTTTTTTTATTGAAAGAAGAAAGGCATTTTCTGAACTAAATAAACGATTGATCAAACGATGAAAACATTTGTAGGAATTTTCATTATTCTTTTCTTTATTCGGCAAGGAAAAACACAAAATATAAGAAGCCTTCAAACCGCCAGTGACAAAGCCCAAAAAGTAATGAATAGTACAGGTGGTGAGCTTATAAAAAGTCCTTTAAGCTATGTGAACCCATTTGTAGGAACTGGAGGGCATGGACATACGTTCCCAGGCGCAACTGCACCTTTTGGAATGATTCAATTGAGTCCAGACACCAGACATGAGGGATGGGATGGATGTTCGGGCTATCATTATTCCGACTCAATCATTTATGGATTCAGTCATACACACTTAAGCGGAACGGGGGTACCTGATTATTGCGATTTTCTCATTGTGCCTCAGAGTGGAAAGAAAGCAAAAGTACTTCCAGGCTATGAAAATCCAAAGGGTTTTGGCTCGGCCTTTTCGCACAGCTCTGAAAAAGCGTCTCCTGGATACTACGAGGTATTTTTGGAAGATGACGGCATTTTGGCTCAAATGACCGTATCAGAGCGAGCGGGTATACATCAATATACATTCACCAGAGAAAAAGACAATAAGTTTATTCTTTTCGATTTTGACCATCGAGACGACCTCATTTTTGCAGAGTATATTCTTCATGACGATAAACGCATTTCGGGACAAAGAATCTCTAAAAGCTGGGCAGAAGAGCAGCACTTTTATTTTGATCTTGAATTTTCTGTAAAACCATTAGAAGTAATTCGAGTCAAAAACAAATACGGACACAAGCTGCTCATCCAATTTCCAAAAGAGACAAAAAGTCTCAGTATTGCCATCGGTATTTCTCAAGTTGATGAAGCAGGAGCACTAAAAAACAGAAAAGCTGAATTAGATGGTTTTAACTTCTCAAAAACAAAGGCACTAACCTCGTCAAAGTGGAATGACGAATTGTCTCGAATTCAAATAAGTGATGAAGACCCTAACAAAGCATCAATATTTTATACGGCCTTATATCATTGTTTTATCGCTCCAAACCTGGCAAGTGATGTAGACGGAAGATACCGAGGACAAGATCAAAAGATTCATCAACTGGAAGAAGGCGAGCGACATTACACCGTATTCTCCTTATGGGATACTTACAGAACACTTCATCCACTATTCACTTTAATTCAACCTGAGAGAACAGAAGAATTCATTCGTACCATGTTGCGCATGTACGATCAAAGAAATGACCTTCCAGTATGGGAGCTTGCTTCCTGCGAAACCGAATGTATGATAGGCTATCATAGTGTTTCTGCAATTGCCGATGCCTACATGAAGGGATATAATGATTTTGATACAACAAAGGCAC
>MDSZ01111263.1_pt1 | contig 16905 bp, 15 predicted proteins | sample 811201 | NCBI WGS metagenome assembly MDSZ01 (sample SAMN05326647, study PRJNA326480) | marine metagenome | isolation source: seawater | place: Indian Ocean: North | collected 2010
ACAAATTTTAGGCACAATTATGAAAGGGGTTCTAAATTATGATTAAAAAATATTTACTTGTAGGGGCTTTGGTTGCTCCTTTTACATTCGTTGACAAAGTCAACGCTTTCGAATTTCCGGATAAACCGCCGTTTGGCGAGTTATCAGCTAATGTAAGTTACTACACAAATTACATTTGGAGAGGTGAGGAACAAACAGGAGGAATGTCAATCCAAGGTGGCTTCGATTATTCAGTTACCCTATTGGATAACTACATTGATGCCTATGTTGGAACTTGGGCAGCCAACTTAAATACTAATGGTTTTGGTATGGAACTAGACTATTATGGCGGCTTTACCGGTGCAATCCCAGGTGTTGAAGATTATCTTTCATACGATATTGGAATGTTATACTACGACTATCCTGGGGCTTCATCTCAGGAAAGTGATGGAACAGACGGAACTGGTGGAAGCGGAACAAGAGGTATGGAATTTCTTGAGTGGTATGGTTCTGTTGGAATTTCCGGTTTGCCCGCTGATTTAGGTGTTTCCTACTACTTTGGATATTCTCCAACTGGTTTTGCTAATAATTATGACTATACATATCACAACGTTAGTGCTGAAATTCCAGTTCCAAGTACACCCTTTACATTATATGGCGGTGTGGGTTGGACTGATTCCGATACTGACAGCACCACGACTGGGTATGGTTTTACCGACTACAAAATTGGAACAACTACATCAATCTTTGGATTAGATTGGGGTATTGAGTACACAACGACTACTGGATACGCAGCTTCTGGCGAAGATGCTGACACTACAGCTGGTGGACAGCATGTAGTAGGTTACGTCTCAGCTAGTTTCTAATTTTAGATCATTATTGAACAGAGGGACGCATTCTTGTTCCTCTGTTACCCAGCTCAGCATATATTATTATCAAATTCGTTAAAACAACCAAAGACCCAAGTTGATGAAAAAGTCCAAGTGTTATAGGAACGTAAAGTTTTAAAATAATAACACCAAGCGTGTATTGACAAAAAACAAAGATTCCCAGGAAATAAAAGTAACTTTTTAGTTTTGTAAGATTAACATCTTTAGACCCTTTGTATGCTGTTATAAATATTGTAAATAAAGTTAATGTTGCTAATACCCTATGTAGGAATTGGATGAACCCAATATCATTTAACATATTTGCTAGAGATAGATTAGTTCCGTCAACAATAACTGGTGGAAAAATACTGTCACCCATCAAAGGAAAATTATTATAGGCCCAACCTGCATTTGTTCCAGAAACAAATGCACCCGAAGAAATTGTAAATATTAAAAGAATAATCGAAAGTGTAATTCTTTTGCTGTGTCTTTTAATTTTTTTATGTGTTACAGACCTTTCTAAAGCACTTTCTCTACCTAAATAATTCCAAAAACAAAAGAAAAGTAATATATATATTATAAATGCAGTAGTAAGATGGGCTGAAAGTCTAAAATGACTTACATCTGGTTTATCTACTAGACCACTTTCAACCATAAACCAGCCCATAAATCCTTGAAAACAACCGATTAAAGTTAAAATTATAAAATATCTCTTTTCACTGAATGAAAATTGCTTGTTTATCCAAAGAAATATTAAAGGAACAAAAAATGTAATGCCTATAACTCTTCCCCAAACTCTGTGTAAATATTCCCAGAAGAAAATTTTTTTGAATTGGTTAACTGTCATATCATAATTTTTAAATTGAAATTCAGGTGTGACTTTATATTTTTCAAAAAGTAGATTCCAACTTTGCTCATTTAGAGGAGGAATTATGCCACCGATGAGACTCCACTCAGTCATTGAAAGTCCTGAATTTGTAAGTCTGGTTATTCCCCCAATGATAACCATTGTGGCAACCATAAATACATTTATTCCAATCCATAGTTTTTTTTTGTGATTAGCGATAAAGGACATAACTAATTATTTAATAATTCTTTTAAATATAATTAAAATACATATTTGTAGTGTATATTATAAAAAATTACATAATATATTGACATTTATAAGCATTTATTTTCTATTGTCATTATGGATTTAGATAAAGATAAACTTAATAAGTTAAACTTAGAGTTTGGCTTAAAAACACCAAAAAAAATTTTGAAAAAATCTCTTGATATTTTTGAAGATAAAATTGCTTATGTATGTTCCTTTGGAACTGAATCTGCGATATTACTCCATATTATTTCCCAGATTGACAAAAATTTCCCAATAATATTAATAAACACTCATTTTTTATTTGATCAAACCCTCGCTTATAAAAAACAGCTAATTAATCTTTTGGGATTAGAGAATTGTAAAGAAATTTTTCCAAAAAAAAGTGACCTAGAAAAATTTGATATCGACAATTCTTTGTGGAGAACAAACCTAGAAAAATGTTGCGAAATCAGAAAAGTAATTCCATTAAATTTTGAATTAAAAAATTATGATGCTTGGGTATCAGGTAGAAAAAACTATCATCAAGGTGAAAGAAAAAATTTAAAACCTTATGAATTAAATAATAAAAAAATAGTAGTAAACCCTTTAATCAATTTTAACGCCAATGATATAGATGAATATTTTTGCAAATATAATCTCCCTCGCCATCCTCTCTTTAATGATGGCTATTTATCTATAGGGTGCACCAACTGTACTCAAAAATCTTCTAATATACATAACCCAAGATCAGGAAGATGGGCTAATAAAATGAAGACTGAGTGTGGAATACATTACAAAAGTAAATGAGAATGGATGATCATCTTAAAAAATTAGAAAATGAGAGTATTTTCATATTTAGACAAGCTTTCCGCTCAATTAAAAATATTGCGATGCTATGGTCTCTTGGGAAAGACTCAAATGTAATGGTGTGGCTTGCTTTTAAAGCTTTTTTTGGGAAGATACCATTCCCTCTAGTTCACGTAGATACAAAAAAAAAATTTAAGGAAATGTATGATTTTAGGGATAAATACGAAAAAGAATGGAACTTGAAACTTATTAAGGGAGACTGTCCTCCCTTCGAGGAAATCGATCCATCACTGCCCTCTGCTGCAAGATCTGCAGCTAGAAAAACTGAAGGTCTGAAGAAAATTTTAACTAAATTTAAATTTAAAGGTGTGGTTGCTGGTATTAGAAGAGATGAACAAGGTACAAGAGCAAAAGAAAGAATTTTTAGTCCTAGAGATTTAACTGGAAAATGGGATATAAAAAATCAACCCCCAGAGTTTTGGGACCAATCTAATTTTAATTATCCTGATGACGTTCATATAAGAATTCATCCTCTTTTAGGATGGACGGAAATCGATATTTGGAGATACATTAAACATCAAAATATTCCAATTGTTGACCTTTACTTCTCAAAGAATGGAACAAGATACAGATCACTGGGTGATCAAGATATAACTTTTCCTGTAAAAAGTGAAGCAAAGACCTTTGATGAAATCATTAAAGAATTAGAAACTACAAAAATATCTGAAAGATCAGGAAGAGCAATGGATCACGAACAAGAGGATGTTTTTGAAAAGCTTAGATCAAAAGGGTATATGTAGTACATTTATGAAAAATTCATCAAGAATACCAAAAGTTGTGATTGTCGGGCATGTAGATCATGGTAAATCCTCACTGATAGGAAGAATGATGTATGATCTACAAGAAGTTCCTAATGGAAAATATGAGGAACTAAAAAAAGTAAGTGAAAAAAGGGGTCTGGAGTTCGAATTTGCATTTCTTTTAGATGCACTTCAAGCAGAGAGAGACCAAGGTATAACAATTGATACTACCCAGATTTTTTTTAAAACAAAAAAAAGAAAGTATGTTTTTATTGATGCCCCCGGTCATAAGGAATTTATTAAAAATATGATTACAGGTGCATCGTCGGCAGATATTGCAATATTGATTGTTGATGTTTCAGAGGGAATAAAAGAGCAAACAAAAAAGCATTCTTACATTCTCAAATTGCTAGGAAAAGATGAAGTAATTGTTCTTTTTAATAAAATGGACAAGATTTCATTTAGTCAAAATAGATTTTCATCAGTACAAAAAGATTTAAAAGACTTTCTAGATAAAATAAATATAAAAATAACAAGTGAAATTCCTATATCAGCAAAAAATGGTGATAACATTTTTCATAAAAGCCTTAATATGAGTTGGTATATGTCTGATACTTTATGTGATGTGCTAGACAAATTTAATTATGATGACTCTAGTAATAGAGATTTTTTGAGAATTCCCGTACAAGACATTTACAAGGTTTCTGATAAAAGAGTTATTGTTGGAAGAGTGGAGTCGGGGAAAGTTAGAATTGGAGATGAAATTCTTGTTATGCCGTCAAATGAGAGAGTAAAAATTAAGTCTTTTGAGGAGTGGCCAAAATCTAAAAATATATATTCAGAGGGAGATTGTGTAGGAATAACTTTAACGGATCAAATATTTGTTGATAAAGGAAATATTATTTCTCACTCATTTAATTTGCCTAAATTAATGAAAACTTTTGAGGCCAATTTATTTTGGTTGACAGAAAAAAAACTTGATTTCAAAAAAAAATATTACTTAAAAATTAATACTGGAGAATATACGGTAAATATTAGTCAAATAAATAAAATTATTGATACTCAAACCCTAGAATCAAAAACTGGAAATAAGTTGCCTAAAAAAAATGATGTTTGTGAGATCGTTATACACTCGTCACAGCTAATCCCAATGGACGACTTTAAAGTTAACCCTAAAACTTCTAGATTTTGTTTGTTAGATGATAATGAAATAATTGCTGGTGGAATAGTAAATCTTGATAATTATCCTGACCAGAGGGAATTAACTAGTGACCCAAATATTCGGTCAGAAAACTTTAATGTAACTGCTGTTGATAGAACTTCTAAGTCTAAACATCGATCAGGTATAATATGGATGACGGGACTGTCAGGATCTGGAAAGAGTTCAATAGCTAAAGAAGTTGAAAAAAAATTATTTCTGAAAGACTTTAATGTTTTTACGTTGGATGGAGATAATTTGAGGATGGGTTTAAATAAAGGACTTTCATTTTCTGCCGAAGACAGAACTGAAAACATCCGCAGAACTGCTGAGGTTGCAAAACTTTTTACAGATGCTGGATTTATAGTAATAGTTTCTTTGATTTCACCTTACAGAAGTGAAAGAAAAAAAGCGAGAGATATAAAACCAGAGTATTTTAGAGAAATTTATGTAGATGCATCAATTGACACCTGCATAAAAAGAGACGTTAAGGGTCTATACGCCAAAGCAATTAGAAGAGAAATTAAAAATTTTACTGGAATTTCATCTCCATATGAAAAACCACTAAACCCTGATCTAGTCCTTAGTACAGAAAAAGAAAGTCTTGAACAAAGCGTTTTGAAACTTGAAAACTATATAATAGAGGAGTTTGGTACAAAAAACTGTTGACAAAATTTTTTAAAAAATTAAATTAGCACTCAACAACATCGAGTGCTAGTAAGGCTCGTGATAAATTTGAATTGTCTAACAAAGGAGATTCTATGAAATTCAAACCCTTACAAGATAGAGTAGTAGTTAAACGCCTGGAAAGTGATGAAAAGTCATCAGGCGGCATAATCATTCCAGACACCGCAAAGGAAAAACCAAGTGAAGGTGAAGTTATTGCAGTTGGACCAGGTGAACTAACAGAAGACGGAAAACTAAAACCGATGAATGTAAAACAGGGTGATAAAATTCTGTTCGGAAAATGGTCTGGAACTGAAGTTAAATTAGATGGTCAGGATCTTTTAATTATGAAAGAGTCTGACATTATGGGAATTATAGATTAAAGGAGAAAATTATGTCAGCAAAAAAAATATCATATGGCTCAGATGCCAGAGACTCAATGATCGCAGGTGTAGATGCTTTGGCAAACGCTGTAAAAGTAACCTTGGGTCCTAAAGGAAGAAATGTAATTCTTGATAAATCTTTCGGTGCGCCGAGAGTAACCAAGGATGGGGTTTCCGTTGCAAAAGAAATAGAACTAAGAGATAAGTTTGAGAATATGGGAGCTCAAATGGTTAAAGAAGTTGCTAGTAAAAGCTCAGATGCCGCAGGTGATGGAACAACAACAGCTACAGTTCTTGCGCAAGCAATAGTAAAGCAAGGTGCAAAATCTGTTGCTGCTGGAATGAACCCAATGGATTTAAAAAGAGGTATAGATTTAGCTTTAGATAAAGTTCTAAATGACCTGAAATCTAGAGCAAAAAAATTAGGATCATCAGGAGAAATTGCTCAAGTGGGTACTATTTCCGCAAATGGTGAAGAAGAGATCGGAAAAAAGATAGCCGAAGCTATGGACAAAGTCGGGAGAGATGGGGTAATAACCGTTGAGGAATCGAAAACTAGAGATACAACACTTGAGACAACCGAGGGGATGCAGTTTGATCGAGGTTATCTTTCACCCTACTTTATAACAGATGCAGAAAAAATGATTTGTGAGTTTGAAGATCCATTTATTCTCTTGAATGAAGGAAAATTGTCTAATCTTCAAGATTTACTTCCTCTTCTTGAATCTGTAGTTAAATCAAGCAAGCCACTACTTATCATCGCTGAAGATGTTGAGGGCGAGGCTTTAGCCACTCTGGTGGTTAATAAGTTAAGAGGAGGATTAAAGGTTGCTGCTGTTAAGGCTCCAGGCTTTGGAGATAGAAGAAAATCCATGCTTGAAGATCTTGCTGTTCTTACTGGTGGACAGGTTATAAGCGAAGAGCTAGGTATTAAGCTTGAAAACGTTACAATCAATGACCTTGGATCCTGTAAGAAAGTTAGAATTGACAAAGAAGATACAACTATTGTTGGTGGTTCTGGAAGTTCATCTGACGTAAGTGCAAGATGTGAACAAATAAAAACCCAAATTGAAACTACAACTTCTGATTACGATAAAGAAAAGCTTCAGGAAAGATTAGCAAAACTATCTGGTGGTGTTGCTGTTATAAATGTTGGTGGATCTACAGAGGTTGAAGTAAAAGAAAGAAAAGACAGAGTTGATGATGCATTAAATGCAACTAGAGCAGCTGTTGAGGAAGGTATAGTTCCTGGAGGTGGTACAGCTCTTCTTTACTCAAAGAAATCTATAGATGGTTTAAAAGGTGTTAACGCTGATCAGAACGCCGGGATTGATATTGTTAGAAAAGCGCTTGAGGCACCTTGCAGGCAGATTTCAGAAAATGCCGGCGTTGAAGGGTCAATTGTTATTGGTAAATTATCAGAGCAAAAAGACTCTAACTTTGGATTTGACGCTCAAACAGAATCTTACACTGACTTGGTAAAAGCTGGAATCATTGATCCAGTAAAAGTGGTAAGAACTGCTTTGGAAAACGCTTCTTCAATTGCAGGCTTATTATTGACTACGGAAGCGATGGTTGCAGAATTGCCTGAACCAAAAGAACCGATGCCTCCAATGCCTGCCGGCGGAATGGGCGGAATGGGCGGAATGGGTGGAATGGGTGGTATGGATTTTTAAATCTTAACCAATCATAATTCATTCTGACAATTTCATCACAAAAGTTAAAGCCCTCGGAGACAAATTTTCGAGGGTTTGGCTAAGGTTGATAATACAAACCTTTGTCCATTTTAAAAAAATCAATCCAAAACCTTTCTTTTCCTTCTTCAATCTCGAATGAATCCACGCCACATCTTTTTAGAAAAACATATTGATCAGGTAGAATATGGCCAGAGGCTCTAATTTCTCCATTGAATTTCCAATATTTCTTGAGTTTTTTTATTTGTGTAAATGGTCTGCCATCTTTAAATGTTATAAAGTTAAACTGAACTAGACTAAAAAGCTCTATATCATCTTTTATTAAATCAATAGACTGATTAGAGTCTAATATTACCCCAATGTGTTTTTTTTTCCCCAGTGTTTTTTTATTTTCATTCCAAAACTTTATGTAAAAAATTATTTTTTTTGAGGATTTATTTATTTCAGAATTGTTATCAATAAAAAAATATTGATTTTTACAAACTTTATCTTTCTTAAGAATTATTTTTTTCATATAAGTCTTGTTTAAATTTATCAATACCAATCCTATTGAAAACAGATATAAAGTCATCTTCTACATTTAGTCTGTTGTCTTCATACGTTTTTATTATTGTTTTTATTGCTTTTATTAGTTTTTTTTCAGTAAAAGAAGGCCCAACAATTTGTCCAATTTTTGTTTTTTCATCAGCTGAGCCCCCTAGTGAAATTTGATAAGATTCTTCCCCATTTTTATCTAAACCTAATATTCCAATATTTCCGACATGATGATGCCCACATGCATTTATACAACCGGAAATTTTAATTCTAATTTTTCCTATTTTTTTTTGTAGCGATTGGTTTTTAAAATAATGGCTGATCTTTTGTGAAATTGGGATTGATCTAGCAGTTGCTAAAGCACAATAATCCATACCGGGGCAACATATTGTATCGGTTATTAATCCTATATTTGCAGTTGCGAGTTTTATTTTTTTTAAATCTTTCCAAACAGAGTGAAGACTTGAATTTAAGACATGTGGAAGTACCAGATTTTGCTCATGAGTAACTCTTATTTCACCATATGAATGTTTTTTTGCAATTTCTGATAATGATTTCATTTGAAAGGCAGATGCATCTCCGGGAGGTTTTCCGTATTCTTTAAGCGAGATCATAACAATTGAATAACCTTTATATTTATGATTTAAGACATTTTGATCACACCATATTTTAAATTCTTTACTTTTGATTTTTGGTATCTCCGATTTAATATTTTTATTGAAAGGAAGTTGAAAAAATTTTTTTATATCATTAATTTCTTTTGCGTTTAGATTCAGTTTCTTGTCACAAAATTTTTTAAACCTCTCGTTAACAAGATCTTTTAATTTTTTTTCACCAAGTTCGTTTATTAAAATTTTTATTCTTGCCTTATAGATATTATCTCTTCTGCCAAGTTCGTTATAGATCGATAAAATGGCTTCAAGATAATTTAGAAGATCTTTTTTCTTCAAAAAATCCTTAATTTTTTTTGCAATGAAGGGACTTCGTCCTTGACCACCTCCCACATAAACCTCAAATCCAGTTTCACCTTTTTTTTTTATTAACCTTAAACCTATATCATGAACTTTCATTGCAGCACGGTCATTTTTAGATGCTATAACAGCAATTTTAAATTTTCTTGGGAGGAAAGAAAATTCTGGATGAAATGTGGACCATTTTCTTATTATTTCACACCAGGGTCTTGGGTCTTCTACTTCTTCTCTATTTATTCCAGCAAGGTGATCACATGAAATATTTCTTATACAATTTCCAGAGGTTTGAATGGCGTGCATTTCTACATGTGCTAGCTCCTCAAGAATTTTTGGAACATCTTCTAACTTAGGCCAGTTAAATTGTATATTTTGTCGAGTGGTAAAATGTCCATAACTCTTATCATACTTTTCTGAAATTTCAGCTAGCTTATGTAATTGTTTATAGGAAAGCTCACCATATGGTATTGCAACTCTTAACATATATGCATGAAGTTGAAGATAAAGACCATTCATTAGCCTTAATGGTTTAAACTCCTCCTCGGTTAGATCTCCGTTAATTCTTCGTCTTACTTGTAAAGAAAATTCTTTTGTTCTATTTTTTACAATTAGTTTGTCTTTTTCCGAATATTTATACATATTGATTTTAAAATGTTATTCCCTTGTATCTAATTATATCTCGTAGTTTTTTTATTTTACCATTATCACTCAATTCAACAAATATAGGTGAGATAATTTTACAAGTTTTTTCATTTAGATTCGCAATACGCTCGAACTCTTCAATTTCCTCTCGTCTGATAACTCGAGCTTTTTTTAAGTCTTTTGACCAGGATTTATCTGAATAATAAACAACTTCACCAGTTTTTAAATCATTTGCTGAAAGATAAAAAAGTTCTCCTCTTAATTTTTTTGCCATAATCTATTAAACACAATTATAATCAAAACTAAAGAATTTAAATAATATTACAAGAAAATAATGCAATATTATTTATTATACTTATAAAAAATGTATAATATATTTTTTTAGGCTTGATAATAATTATAAACTTAATAGTTTAATACTATAAATGGTTGAGAAAAACTTAAAACAATGGCCGTTTGTCGAGGCTAAAAAATTATTGAAAAGATTTGAAAATTCAAAGAAAGATTTTTGTATATTTCAAACTGGTTATGGACCCTCAGGCCTTCCTCATATTGGAACGTTTGGTGAAGTTTTTAGAACCACTATGGTGATGAAAGCTTTTAGTTACTTGTCAGATATACCAACAAAACTTTTTGTATTTTCAGATGATATGGATGGTCTAAGAAAAGTTCCACAAAATATTCCAAATAAAGAGTTAATAAAACAAAATCTTGAAAAACCCCTTTCCTCTATTCCTGATCCTTTTGAAAAATTTCAAAGCTTCTCTGAACATAATAACAATAAATTAATAGGATTTCTTAAAAACTTTAATTTTAACTTTGATTTTAAATCTGCAACTGAATATTACAAATCAGGACAATTTAATTCTGGGCTTGAAGCTATTTTTGAAAATTATGAAAAGATTTTAAATATTATACTTCCAACGCTCGGTAAAGAAAGACGAGAAACTTACTCCCCTTTTCTTCCTATTTGTCAAACTACTGGTAAAGTGTTACAAGTTAAAATTGAGGAATTAAATAAAAAAGAAAAAAAATTAATTTTTCATAATCCTTACACTAATAAAAAAGAAGAAAGTTCAATATTTAATGGAGAGTGTAAACTTCAGTGGAAAGTTGATTGGGCAATGAGGTGGTATGTTCTTGGAGTTGATTATGAAATGAATGGTAAAGATCTTATAGAGTCATTTGTATTATCTAATAAAATTATTAGAGTCATAGGAGGAAAAGCTCCAGTTAATTTTACATATGAACTCTTTTTAGATGAAAAAGGAGAAAAAATATCAAAGTCCATCGGAAATGGAATTTCTGTAGATGACTGGCTAAAGTTTTCTTCAAAAAATAGTTTAGAACTTTTTATGTTTCAAAATCCAAATAGAGCAAAAAGGCTATTTTTTGATGTAATTCCAAAAACTACAGATGAGCTTTTAAAATTTAAAAATAATTATGAAAAATTATCTAAAGATGAAAAAATAGATAATCCTATCTGGTTTATAGATGAAGAAAATAAGCAAAAAATTCCTGAAAAAATATCATTTAATATGATCTTGAACCTTGCTAATGTCTGTAATGCTGACTCAAGTGATATACTTTGGAGTTTTATTGAAAACTATTATCCAAAACTTAAGAAAGAAGAAAATCAGTTATTGATTAATATGCTTGAGTATGGGGTAGAGTATTATAATAAATTTGTTCTTCCAAATAAAAAATATAGATTAGCAAGTGATAAGGAAAAAGAGGGATTCAGGTTGCTTATAGATGTTTTGAAAAAATCCTCCCCTAACGAAGAGCCTGAGAATATTCAAACAAAAATTTACGAAATAGGTATGACTCTAAATTTTGAAAATCTAAAAGATTGGTTTTCAGCTTTTTATCAAGTTGTACTGGGTCAAGATCAAGGCCCTAGACTAGGATCTTTCATAAAATTTTACGGAATAAATGAAACAATCAGACTCTTAGAAAGTAAATTAAACAATGAAAGATAAAGAAAAATTTGTTTACAGAGTTATGGATACAAAAGAATGGGACGATTTCAAAAAAGAAAAAAAGTTTTATGGAAATGCTTTCGATCTAGAATCCGGATTCATCCATTTATCAACAAAGTCCCAAATTAAAGATACGATAAATAAATATTTTCAAGACCAAAAAAATATAGTTATTCTGCAAATATGCGAAACAAAAATTAGAGAGAATATTAAATGGGAAATATCAAGAGATAATCAAATTTTTCCTCATCTTTATGGATTTCTAAAACTCTTTGATGTAAAAAAAGTAAATAATATTTATTAGAGAGTTGATGAGTTATAAAGATTTCTCAAGGTTAGTAGATTTTTTACCTCCAGAATTTTTGCATTTTCTTTTTTTAAACTTTTTAAAATTAAGACTGTTTAAAAAGAAAAAAAGGTTTGAAAATTTACAAACAGATGTTTGTGGAATGGCTTTAGAGAATCCTGTGGGGTTGGCTGCAGGATTTGACAAAAATGCAGAAGCAATTTCTGGAATCTTTGACTTAGGTTTCGGGTTTGTTGAGCTTGGAACAGTTACACCAATGCCACAAAAAGGAAATGCAAAGCCAAGAGTATTTAAAATACCTGAATTTGAAGCAGTTATTCAAAGATTAGGATTTAATAATTTAGGGATAGAAAATTTTATAAGAAATCTAAAAAAATTTAAAAAAAAAAAAAAATCATTTTATCGGAATTAATATTGGAAAAAATAAAAATTCTTCCAATTCCTTTGGGGATTATTCTCTTCTTTACGGCATAGCAGAAAATTATGCTGATTATATAACTATCAATGTTTCGTCACCGAACACGCCAGGATTAAGAGATTTACAAAAAAAAGAAAATATAAGTGAATTGGTTAAAAATATACCTACCAGAAAAAAAAAACCTACATTTGTAAAGATTTCTCCAGATTTAAAAGCAAAAGAAATAGATGATGTATGTGATATTGCTCTAGAAAATAAAAAAATTGATGGATTAATCGTAACTAATACGACTATATCAAGACCTTTTTTAACATCGTATCCCATTAAAAATTCTTGGAAAATAGATGAGGCTGGAGGATTGTCTGGACCTCCTCTTAGAGAACTTAATAATAAAATTATAAAAAAAGTTTATTCTAGAACAAAAGGTAAATTAGTTATAATAGGTGTTGGGGGCATATCTTCAGGCAAAGATGTATTTGAAAAAATATCATTGGGTTGTAATTTGGTACAACTTTATACATCTTTAATATATAAAGGTCCAAATTTAGTTTTAAATATTTTATCAGAGTTAAGTTACCTTTTAGAAAAACATAATATAGAAAATATTAATCATTTAACTGGAACTAACATAAAACTATGAAAGATTATTATCATCTCGAAAAGTTATCGGATATCTCAGACAATTATGACGTATTTTTAATTGATCTGTGGGGAGTTATTCACAACGGAATTAAAATTTTTAAAAATGTAAAGAACGTTCTTGAAAAACTAAAAAAACAAAACAAATTGGTTTTTTTTATAACCAATGCTCCCAGAAGATCTGATGTTATTCAACAACAATTAAAGGACTTCGGAATAATGTCAGAATTATATAATAAAGTTATTTCTTCTGGAGAGTTAAGTTGGTTATATATGAAAAAAAATTATAGAAATAAAAGTTGTCTTATGATTGGACCACCTAGAGACAATCATCTTGTTGAGGGCTTAGATCTAGATATAGTTAAGGGAGACTCGTTTATTGATATAATCTTAAATACTGGACCTTGGGGCGATCAGGATCGTCTAGAAAATTATACTGATTTATTACGGAATTTAGTTTCAATGAAACCAACAATGATTTGTTCTAACCCAGACAAAGTAGTTGTGCGAGGTGAAAAATTTATGATTTGTGCTGGTCTTCTTGCAGAATTTTATGAAAAAATTGGAGGCAAGGTAAAATATTTTGGGAAACCTTTTGAAGAAATTTACAAATATTGTTTTAAGTTTATAGACCAAAAAAATCCTAGAGTTTTGGTTATTGGTGATTCATTAGAAAATGATATAAAAGGTGCAAATAATTTAAAATTTGAATCTGTGTTAATTACGGATGGTATCCACAGGGAAGTAAATAATAATAACGATGTTGATAAACAAAAATTAGATGCTTTAATTAAAGCGAAAAATATATTTCCTAACTTTTTTATGAAAGAACTTAACTAAAGAGTATTAAATTGTCTGATATAGAATATAAAGAGTGGTTAAATTTAGCCAACAAAGAACTAAAAGAAAGAGAGATTGATGATCTCAAATGGAAAACACCTGAGGGCATTGAAGTCAAACCTCTCTACACAGAAAATGATTTAAAAAAAATTAAACATAAAATAGGATTACCTGGTCTTCCTCCTTACACAAGAGGACCAAGGGCTACAATGTATGCAAATAGACCATGGACAATTAGGCAGTATGCAGGATTCTCTACAGCAGAAGAATCCAACAAATTTTATAAAGAGGGGTTAAAAAATGGAGTTATGGGTTTGTCTGTAGCTTTTGATTTAGCTACTCACAGAGGATATGACTCTGATCATCCAAGAGTTGTTGCCGATGTTGGTAATGCTGGTGTTGCCATTGATTCAGTCGAAGATATGAATATGTTATTCGATGGAATTCCTCTTGAGAAAATGAGTGTTTCAATGACAATGAATGGAGCAGTTATTCCAGTTTTGGCGTGTTTTATAGCTTCAGGATTGAACCAAGGTTGCCCTCTTGCAAAACTTACAGGTACAATACAAAATGATATTCTAAAAGAATTTATGGTGAGGAATACTTTTATATTTCCACCCAAACCAAGTATGCGAATTGTAGCCGATATAATAGAATATACCTCTAAAAATATGCCAAAGTTCAATTCAATCTCTATAAGCGGATATCATATGCAGGAAGCAGGGGCTAATCAAGTTCAAGAGCTAGCTTATACCCTTGCTGATGGAAAAGAATACATCAATGCAGCTCTGAAGAGAGGATTAGATATTGATGAGTTTGCTCCTAGATTATCATTTTTTTGGTCAATTGGAATGAACTTTTTTATGGAAATAGCAAAAATGCGTGCAGCTAGATATATGTGGAGTGAAATTGTAAGTAAATTTAATCCCAAAAATAAAAAAAGCTTGGCACTTAGAACTCATTGTCAAACCTCAGGAGTTTCTTTGGTAGAACAAGATGCATACAATAATATTGTGAGAACAACAATTGAGGCAATGGCAGCCATTATGGGAGGAACTCAGTCTCTTCATACTAATAGTTTTGATGAAGCACTTGCTTTACCAACTCCTTTTTCTGCAAGAATTGCTAGAAACACTCAACTTATCCTTGCTGAAGAAACTGGTATAAATAATGTAATCGATCCATTAGCAGGTTCTTATTATCTAGAAAGTTTAACCTCAGAAATGATAAGTGAGGCAAATAAATTGATAGATGAAATTGATGAGGCTGGAGGAATGGTAAAAGCAATAGAGATGGGTATACCAAAAATGAGGATAGAGGAAAGTTCAGCAAAAAAACAAGCTCGCGTGGATTCAGAGGAAGAAATTGTTGTTGGTGTAAATAAATACAAACCTACAGAAAAGCAGGATATAAATATTTTATCTATTGATAATGATGATGTAAGAACTAGACAAGTTAGTAATTTAAAAAAATTAAAAGGATCTAGAAATAACAAAATAGTAGATGAATATTTAAATAAAATAGAGACGGCAGCAAAAGACGATTCACAAAATCTTCTTGAAATTTGTGTAGAGGCTGCAAAAAACAAATGCACTGTAGGAGAAATGACATCAGCTATGGAAAAAGTTTTTGGAAGGCACACATTATCTACAAAAACAATTAGTGGTGTTTATAGCAAAACGATTAAAAAGAGCGAGAAAATTAGCTCAATCAATGATCATATAGAAAAATTTATCGAGAAAAATGGACGTCGTCCTCGAATGCTTGTAGTGAAAATGGGTCAAGACGGTCATGATAGGGGAGCAAAACTGATAGCCACAGCATTCTCAGATTTAGGGTTTGATGTTGATGTCGGTCCTTTATTTCAAACACCAAGTGAGGCTGCAACTCAGGCAATAGAAAATGACGTTCATATAATAGGCGTTTCGTCACTTGCAGCGGGCCACAAAACTTTGGTACCAATTTTAATGAAAGCGCTTAAAGAAAATGATGCGAATTATATAAAAGTCATTTGTGGAGGTGTAATACCACCACAAGACTATAGCTTTTTAAAGGAGCTTGGAGTAAGTAAAGTTTTTGGTCCTGGAACAAATATTCCTGAAGCAGCTATTGAAATTATAAATATGCTTTAGTATATTTAACCAGGTCGGTTAAATATGATCTTAAAAGAATACCTAAAATTTTGTGGTGTAACTAATAAAGATTTTGCTAAACGAATTGGCGTTTCCCCAGTTTCTTTATCTCGCTATATAAGTGGTGAAAGATTACCTGAAAAAGAAATAATTCTAAAAATTTCTTCTTTAACTGATGGGGCAGTTAATCCAGATGACTTTTATTTTAAACCTAAAATCGATAATGATAATGAATATATTGATTCAAACCCAATAAATGAAATAGTAAAAAATATAAGAAGTGGATCGAAAAAAGAACTTGCTAAAACTATAACACTCGTAGAATCAAAATTGAAAAAGCATCAAGAATTGGTAAAAAAAATTTTTGAAAATTTTAAAACTAACAGTAAAACAATAAGAATTGGAATAACCGGAGTTCCTGGTGTTGGAAAGTCAACTTTTATTGAATCTTTAGGACTTAAATTAATTCAAAGGAACTTAAAAGTAGCTGTTCTTGCAATTGATCCTTCGTCAAAAGAAACAGGAGGTTCAATTTTAGGTGATAAAACTAGGATGGAAAAATTATCTGTTCACCCAAAAGCTTTCATCCGCCCATCTCCTAGTGATGGTCACCTTGGAGGAGTTGCTAAGAAGACATACGAATCTATGTTATGCTTAGAAGAAGCAGGATATGATGTGATTTTCATTGAAACTATGGGTGTAGGACAAGCTGAAACTGCAGTGCATGATATGGTAGATATTTTTTTGGTACTTTTGCTTCCATCAGGAGGAGATGAATTGCAGGGAATCAAAAAAGGTATTATAGAACTTGCTGACCTGATAGTTGTTAATAAAGCAGACAACGATCTCCAGAAAGCTGCTGAGATTACACAAAATGAGTATAAAACCGCACTTCATATTTCTGGAAAACCCAGAAATGGATCTGAAATTGAAGTTTTAATATGTTCATCTTTAAAGTCTAAAGGATTAGAA
>MDSZ01204482.1_pt1 | contig 16900 bp, 13 predicted proteins | sample 811201 | NCBI WGS metagenome assembly MDSZ01 (sample SAMN05326647, study PRJNA326480) | marine metagenome | isolation source: seawater | place: Indian Ocean: North | collected 2010
ATTTTTGATCACTCTTGGGCAGATGCATATCATAGATATGGATTAAATTATTACCCTAAGTTACAATCTTCAATTCCATTTACTCCTGTGACTGGTGAAAGAATAATCATTAACAAAAAAATAAATAATATTAAAGAAAAAGAAAATGAAGTTATTAAAAATATAATCACTGAGGCCAAGAAAATAAATGTTTCTTCTCTGCATTTTAATTTTATAAAAAATGTATCTCAATGGAAAAGTAATAAAGAAATAATGCTTAGATCTGGGATACAATATCATTGGAAAAATAATAATTATAAAAATTTTGATAAATTTCTTGAAAGTTTATCTTCCAGAAAAAGAAAAATCATTAAAAGAGAACGTCTATGCATAGATAACAATAATTTAAGAGTAGAATTATTAAATGGTGATTTAATTAAAGAAGAGCACATAAAATTTTTCTATGATTGTTATTTGGATACCACAGGAAGAAAATGGGGATCTACTTATTTGTCTAAAGATTTCTTTTTTGATTTACTTATAAATTTTAAAGATAAAATTCTATTAATAATGGCTTTTCATGATAATAAAAAAATAGCCTCAGCAATTAATTTTATAAGCAAATCTCACTTATATGGGAGATTATGGGGAGCAAAGTATGAAGTTCCATTTTTACATTTTGAGTTATGTTATTATCAAGCAATTGATTATGCTATTAAAAATAAAATAAAAATTGTTGAAGCCGGAGCTCAGGGTGAACATAAATTACAAAGAGGATATATTCCAACTAAAACATGGAGTGCCCATTGGATTAAAGATAAAGAATTTGGTGCAGCAATTGAAAATTTTTTAGACAAAGAAGTTCAAATAGTAAACAATGAGAAAGATAAGCTTGATAATTTATCTCCCTATAAAAATTAGGCTAACTCTTTTTTTTCTTCTTGTTTATTAGAAAAATTAAATGAGATTTTTTTATCTTTCAAAGAAATTTCAACATGACCACCTTTAGCAAGTTTTCCAAAAATTAATTCTTCTGCCATAGGTTTTTTAACTCTTTCTTGAATAACCCTTCCTAATTCTCTTGCTCCATAAACTTCGTCATATCCTTCATTAGCGAGGTATTCTTTAGCATCTTTATTTATAGATAGAGAGACTCCTTTATCTTCTAGTTGAGCCTCAATTTCAATTATAAATTTATCTACAATAGATAGTACAATTTTTTTTGATAAGTGATTAAAATGGATAATTGAGTCAATTCTATTTCTAAACTCAGGAGAAAAAAGTCTGTTTATGGCATCACTACTGTCGTCACTAGATCTAACGGAATTAAATCCAATTCTTTTTTTTGATACATCAATAGCTCCAGCATTAGTTGTCATAATTAAAATGACATTTCTAAAATCAACTGATTTACCATTGTGATCAGTTAATTTACCATAATCCATTACTTGTAAGAGTATATTAAAAAGATCAAAATGTGCTTTTTCAATTTCATCTAGTAAAAGCACGCAGTGTGGATTTTGATCAATACCATCGGTTAGTAAACCTCCTTGATCAAAGCCAACATAACCAGGGGGAGCACCAATTAATCTACTTACCGTGTGACGCTCCATATATTCAGACATATCAAATCTTAATAATTTAATACCCAAAGTATTACTAAGCTGTCTTGCTACTTCAGTTTTTCCAACCCCTGTTGGACCAGAAAACAAATAAGAGCCGATTGGTTTACCATCCTCTCTTAATCCAGCTCTAGCTAGCTTAATTGATGAAGCTAATTCCTGAATTGCTTTATCCTGTCCAAATACAAAATTTTTAAGATCTCTTTCTAAATTTTTAAGATTGTTTTTATCACTTTGATTTACTGATTTTGTAGGTATCCTGGCCATTAGAGCTACTACAGCTTCTATGTCCTTTGAAAGAATTATTTTTTTTCTTTTAGATTCAGGTAACAAATATTGTGAAGCTCCAGCCTCATCAATTACATCAATTGCTTTATCAGGCAATTTTCTATCACCTATGTATTTATTAGATAATTCAACAGCACTGATGATTGCTTCTGGGGAATATTTTATTTTATGATGATCTTCATAATAAGTTTTTAATCCCTCTAGTATTTTAATAGTTTCGTCTTTAGAAGGTTCTTTAATATCAATTTTTTGAAATCTTCTTACTAAAGCTCTATCTTTTTCAAAGTAGTTTTTAAACTCCTTATAAGTAGTTGAACCTATACATTTTAAAGTACCATTACCTAATGATGGTTTTAATAGATTGCTTGCATCCATTGAGCCTCCGCTTGTAGCTCCAGCTCCAATTACTGTGTGTATCTCATCAATGAATAAAATAGCCTTTTCTTCTTTTTGGAGATCTTTTAGAACTGCTTTTAATCTTTCTTCAAAATCACCTCGATAGCGGGTACCAGCAAGTAAAGCCCCCATATCAAGAGAGTAAATTGTGGCATCTTCCATTATTTCAGGAACACTTTTTTCTACTATTCTTTTTGCTAATCCCTCAGCTATAGCAGTTTTACCGACACCTGGATCTCCAACAAAAAGCGGATTATTTTTTTGTCTTCTACATAAAATTTGAATAGTTCTGTCAAGCTCTGAACTTCTGCCAATTAATTTATCAACTTTACCTTTTTTTGATTTTTCATTTAAATTAATACAAAATTGATCAAGCGCTTTTTTTGAATTTTTAGATTGACCATTTTCACTTAAGCCATTATCCAAAATATCCTCAGTTTCTAAATTTTCATTTGATTTAGATATACCGTGTGAAATGTATTGAACTGCGTCAAGCCTTGTCATATTTTGCTGATGAAGAAAATAAACAGCATGACTTTCCTTTTCAGAGAATAGTGCTACTATCATATTTGCACCTGTTACATTTTCACGTCCACTAGACTGAACGTGAATTGCTGCTCGCTGAAGAACTCTCTGAAAGCCATTCGTTAATTTAGGTTCTCCAGTAAAATTATCTTTCAAACTTTCTAAATCTTTTGAAATAAAATTTTTAATATTAGTTTTTAATGAATTTGTATCTACAGCACATGCTTTAAGAACACTCAATGCATCTTGATCATCTAATAGAGATAAAAGAAGATGTTCCAAAGTAACATATTCATGCTTATTATTAGTTGCAAGCTGGTAAGCTTCCCTTAATGTTTTTTCTAAGTTTGGAGATAACATTATGATTTCTCCATAGTACATTGAAGTGGATGCTCATTTTTCTTGGCCAAGTCTATTACAGCTTTACACTTTGACTCTGCAACCTCATAGGTAAATGTACCACATACACCTATTCCATTTTTATGAACATGTAACATTATTTGATTTGCCTCTTCAGCTTTCTTATTAAAGATATTTTCTAGTACCATAACAACAAATTCCATTGGTGTATAATCATCATTCATAAGCAAAACATTATACATAGACGGTTTCTTAGTTTTTGGCTTTGTTTCTAATAAAATCCCCCTCTGGATATTATCCTGATTATTGCCATTATTTTGGTCAGAATTCATAATAAATAAATAATATCTTTTTTTATATTTTAAAGCATTTTTTATGTTTGTAAGGAGCGAAATTGATATGTTATTGGAATAATAGTGAAAAAACTTCTTGCTAACAATACAGTATTAATTTTTCTAATTATAATAACTTTTTCATCTGATTTAATTGCAAAAAAAGCAGCAATTGTTGTTGATTTTCAGACTAGTGAAGTTTTATTTGAAGCGAATGCTGATACTAAAAATTATCCTGCATCTCTTACAAAAATTATGACCTTATATATTGTATTTGATTATATAAAAAAAGGTAAATTAGATTACCAAGATGAAATGTTGGTTTCATCTACAGCTGCATCAAGATCGCCAAGTAAATTATATTTAGAGAAAGGTAGTACTATTAAGGTAAGAGACGCAGTTAATGCTTTAATTATAAAATCAGCAAATGATGTTGCTACAGTTGTTTCTGAAAAAATAAGTGGATCAGAAAGAGAATTTGCAAAATTAATGACAAAATATGCAAAAGATCTTGGAATGAGCAGTACAACTTTTAAAAATGCCTCAGGTCTTCCAAACAGAGCTCAGTTAACAACCGCAAGAGATATGTATAAATTGTCATATGCGCTAATAAAGAACTTTCCGGAAGAATATAAATTATTCAGTCAAACTTCGTTTAAATGGAAGGGTAAAGTTTATAAAACCCATAACAAATTGATGCTAAAATATGATGGAGCTGATGGAATCAAAACTGGATATATAAAAGCATCAGGTTTCCAATTAGCTTTTTCAGCAGTTAGGAAAAATAAAAGAGTAATAGGAATCTACTTTGGGGGAGATACTGGTAAGCAACGCAATGATCGTCTCAAATTTTATATGGATACTGCTTTTAATAAATTAAATATTGAAAATTCAATTGTAAAAAAAGTAGAAATAACAAAAGACTCCAAAAAACAAAGTTCAGTTTATAAAAATAATTATTCAATTGTCGTAGGAACTTTTAAATATAGAAAAAATGCAGAAAAACAAATTAAGTTAATTAAAAGTAAATACCCAGTAACTACCAACAGTAAAGAGTCTAAAGTAGTGTTTATTGAAGTTTCAGGAAAAAAACTTTATGAGTCAAGATTTACAGATTTTAGCAAAAAAGATGCTTATGCAGCATGTAGAAGATTAGCTAAGTATGGCAGGGATTGTTTTGTTAGATTATAAATTGAAAATCTATATCACTTAATTTAAGCTGCGCCTCAACGACACTTATCAATTTTTTAAGCCCATCTTTAGAAGTTGACTCAACTCTACATGTGAGTTGATTTTGAGTGTTACTTGCTCTCATTAAAAACCAGCCCTCTTCAGTTTCTACTCTTACACCATCTATATCTATAATATTACCTTTAAAAATTTTAAGTCTTTCTTTTATATCATCAATAATTTTAAACTTTTTTGATTCATCTACATCAAATCTTGTTTCTGGAGTAGAAAAAGTTTTGGGATAATTATTTATTATTTCATTTAATTTTAAGTTTTGATTACTAAGAATTCTTAATAGCCTCAAACCTACATACATAGCATCATCATATCCATAAAAATCATCACCATAACAAACATGTCCGCTCATTTCTCCTGATAAAGGAGAATTTATCTCTTTCATTTTTTCTTTAATAGGCGAATGACCAGTTCTTTCCATTACTGGCTCACAACCTATTTTTTTTGCTTCATCAAAAAAAACTTTACTGCATTTAACATCCATTATTACTTTTGGATTTTGATATAACTTAGAGATTTCTGAACACAAAACTAACATATATTGATCTGCCCAAATAATATTGCCGTTATTATCTACAACTCCTAGTCTGTCGCCATCACCGTCAAAAGCAAGACCAATATCACATTTATTTTTATTAACAGAGTCAATCAATTGTTCCATATTTTTTGGCACGGTCGGGTCAGGATGATGGTTTGGAAAATTACCATCTACATCTTCATTTAATAAAATATTTTCTGTATTCTCAAGTCTTGAAACTAATTTATTTATTATTACACCCATTGCTCCATTACCTATATCCCAACTTATTTTTAATTTTTTTTCAATCCTAATATTTTTAAGAATTCTATCAATATAAGCATCAATAATGTTGATGTTTTCAACAGAGCCCTCTTTTTTTTCCAATTGAATATTTTTAATTATAAAAGGAAATTTTTGAATATTTTCACTAAAAAAACTATGTTTATTTAATACCATTTTAAATCCATTGTAATTAGATGGATTATGTGATCCAGTTATCATTATGGCGGCATCAGTTTTTAGATAATAATCAGCAAAATATAACATTGGCGTTGGACAAATACCTATACTTTTAACATTGGCTCCTGAATCTTTTAATCCAGCACTTAAAGCTCTATACAATTTTGGGGAAGTTAATCTTCCATCATATCCAAGCGCAATTCTATTTGAATTAAGTTTTTCATAAACAACATATCCAAAAATTCTTCCTATTGTGTAAGCTGTATTTTCTGTAATATTTTTATCAACAATACCTCTGATGTCATATTCTCTTAAAACCTCTGGATCAAATTCTTCTATTTGATAATTATTTGCCAGTTCCATAATATTCATAACCTAATTTTTTTAATTTCTGTTCATCGTAAATATTTCTTAAGTCAAAAATTTTTTTTATTTTAACTAATTTACTAATTTCTGAAAAGTTAAGGGCTCTAAACTCATTCCATTCAGTACCAATAATTATAGCATCAGAATTTTTACAAGCTTCATAAGCTGAATTAAAATAATTAAAATCTTGAAATTCTTTTTTTGCATTATCCATTGCGTTAGGATCAAAACAATTTATTGTATAACCATTTGCAGATAAATAACTTGCTATTTTAATTGATGTTGATTCACGTATATCATCGGTATTAGGCTTAAAACTTAAACCTAAAAAACACAGTATAGATTTATTACTAATACTATTAATAATTTTATTACTAATTTTTTTTACCCTATTTTGATTTGATTTATGAACTGCATCAACTATAGACAAATCTACATCATATTTTTTAGCTGTAGAAGTAAAAGCTTTTACATCCTTTGGAAAGCATGAGCCTCCATAGCCTGGTCCAGCATTTAAAAATTTAGAACCAATCCTCTGATCAATACCCATTGCTTTCGAAACTTCCTGTACATTGGCACCTACTGCTTCACATAAATCAGCTACTTCATTAATAAAACCAATTTTGGTTGCTAAAAAACTATTTGATGCATATTTAATTATTTCAGCTGTTTCAATAGATGTAGAAACTAATGGAGTTTCTTTTAAATATAGAGGTCGGTATAATTCTCTCATAATTTTTTCAGCTTTTGTATTTTCAGTGCCAATAACAACTCTGTCAGGTCTCATAAAGTCATTAATTGCAGATCCTTCTCTTAAAAATTCTGGGTTAGAAACTACATCAAAATCATTTTCAGATTTTTTACTAGAAATAATTTTTTTAATTTCCTTAGATGTTCCAACTGGTACAGTTGATTTTGTTACAACAAGACAATACTTTTTTATATAATTACTTATTTCATCTGCTACTGACCAAACATAACTTAAGTCAGCATCATCCTCTAGTCTTCTACTAGGAGTTCCAACAGTAATAAAAATTATATCTGCATTATAAATTGATTTTTCAAGAGAGCTAGAAAACTTTAGTAGCTTTGTATTACTAAGATGCTTAGTCAACAATTCGTCCATTCCTGGTTCGTAAAACGGACATTTTCCTAATTTAAGACTGTTTATTCTTGTTTCGTCTTTATCAATGCATATTGTTTCATAACCAAATTCTGCAAAACAAGCTCCTGTAACTAAACCTACATAGCCTGTACCAACAATAGCTAATTTCATTGTGACCCTATAAACCTGATTACATCGGTATTAAATGAGAATTATTAAAAAAATTAAATATTAGTTATTTTAATCTATGAACAGAACCTCTATCAATTATTTGTACTTTAGCTAGATAATTGCTAATTTTATTTTGATTTTTTCCATTATTTAATAAAATATTAATAGCCTTTTTACCTAGTTCTTTTATTGGAAATGAAACTGCAGTAATTGGTGGTGAACTCAAATCTCTTACTATAGGACCGTCAAATGTAATAATTGAGATATCTTTTCCGATTTTTAATTTCAGATTATTACATGCTTTTATAGCACTTAAAGCAGAAAATTCAGTAGAGCAAATAATTGCAGATATTTTTTTATTTGAAGTTAACATTTTTTTAATAATTTCAAAACTTGTTTGAGGTTTTTCAAGTTTTACTGAAGCATAATAATTTTTATTAAAAGGAATTTTATTTTTTTTAAGAACATTTAAAAAAGAATTTTTTCTTTCACTGGCAAAATTGTATTTTTCAGTTATGTTTATGTATGAGATATGTTTGTGGTTTTTTTTAATTAAATAATTTACAATTATCTCAATAGCTCCTTTGTTATCCAAATCAACCCAAGAGAATTTATTATTTAATTTAGTTTTTCCCCAAGCAACAAAATTAATTTTATATTTATTTAATAATTTTATACGAGCATCGTTCGTTTTAATATTTTGAAGTACTATGTTTTCAATTTTTTGTTCAAAAATAAGTTTTTTGTAAGCTGCTATTTCTTCTGTTTCACTTTTAGCAAATAAAATTTGTAGCTGGATACTCTCCGAAAGTAATTCGTCAGACATACCTGAAATAAACTGTAAGAAATTTCCCTGATTAAGAGTACTGGTATTTGCTCCATAAATTGGAAGAACATAGCCTACAGTCTTTGCTTTGCCCGAAGCTAATGTACTGGCATATGGATTTGGCTTATAGTTGTACTTACTTGCAAATTTTTTTACTCTTTTTCTGGTAGACTCACTTACATCAGGATAACCACCTAATGCCCTAGAAACTGTTGTAATTGATAATTCCAACTTTTTAGCTAATTCCTTAATATTCATTGTAATTTAAATATATAAAAAAAACATACGAACAAGTTAATTGTTTCCCTGTTAAAAAAATCTGAATAACTTAGAAATTATAAATTGACAACCAAAACGTTTTGGTAAAATATATTATTATATTTATAAATATGGAGGAATAATGAAAAAATTATTTAAAATTTTATTAGCTAGTTTCTCTTCATTATTTATTAGCTTTTCTGCTTTTGCAGGAGGACATTACACAGGACCGGATCTAAGTGGTCAAAAAGTTGTAATGTTTGGTCCATGGTTATCACCAGAGCAAGAAATAATGAGAGAGGTTGGTGCCATTTTTGAAAAGGCTACTGGAGCAACATTTGAATATGGTGGTTCTGATAGCTTTGAACAACAAGTAATGATCGATCTAAAAGCAGGTAGTGCAGCTGATTTAGTTGTATTTCCTCAGCCAGGTTTGGCTGCAAATGCTGCGGCTATGGGAGGATTGGTGCCCCTAGGAAATGATATTAAGCAAATGGTATTAGACAACTATGCTGCTGGACAATCATGGATAGATCTTTCTACATATGCAGATGAAAATGGTAAAGACCAATTTAATGCAATCTTTTTTAGAACAAATGTAAAAAGTCTAGTTTGGTATTCGCCAGACAATTTCGAAGATAATGGTTATGAAGTTCCTGGAACAATGGAAGAATTAATTGCATTGACAAGACAAATGGCTTCTGATGGCAATACACCATGGTGTATTGGTCTTGGTTCAGGTGCAGCAACTGGTTGGCCTGCTACAGATTGGATGGAAGACATTATGCTAAGAACACATACACCAGATGTTTATGACATGTGGGTATCAAATGAAATGCCATTTAATGATCCAAGAGTAATTGAAGCAATGAATTTTTTTGGAACTTTTGCATTAAATGATAAGTTTGTAAATGGTGGTTCAAAGGCTGTTGCTACTACTGATTTTAGAGATGCTCCAAATGGTTTGTTTACTTCACCTGCTGAATGCATGATGCATAGACAAGCAAGCTTTATACCTGCATTCTTTCCAGAAGGAGTTGAGGCAGGTGTAGATTATGATTTCTTTTACTTCCCTGCTTATGCAACTAAAGATCTAGGTACACCTGTCTTAGGAGCTGGAACATTAGTAGCAGCTACTAATGATAATCCTGCTACAATAGAATTCATTAAATTCTTAATGCATCCAGAAGCTCATGAGTATTGGATGGCAAAAGGTGGCTTCTTGACTCCTCATAAAGGTGTTGATGGAAGTAAATATGCAAGTGATACTTTTAGAAAACTGGGAGAAATCTTAACTGGAGCTACAACATTTAGATTTGATGCTTCTGATTTGATGCCAGGTGCAATTGGTGCAGGTACTTTCTGGACAGGTATGGTTGACTATACAAATGGAAAGTCTGCTCAAGATGTAGCTGATGCGATCCAAGATAGTTGGGACGCAATTAAATAATATTCCTCTAATAACAGGCGAACAATTAACTTGTTCGCCTGTTTTTTTTATATATTTAACTTATAATGAGTTTGGTTAATTTATTCTTAATTGTTTTTTTAGGAATTATAATTTTTGTTGTATATTTTCATTTCTCAAATTTAATTTTAGATTTATTTGGTAAAAAATCAAACAGATGGTACAATTATGAAAATTCTGTAAGAGTATTAATATTTATAGCGCCGGCATTTATTGTTTTATTTATATTTATTTTATACCCTGTTTTTGAAACTATAAGACTTAGTTTTTATGATAAATTTGGTAGAGAGTTTGTTGGATTGTACAATTATCATTGGGCTATAAATGATCCAGAGTTTCGAAGAAGTATTTTAAATAATCTAGGTTGGCTTCTTATTGTACCAACCTTAAGTACATTTTTTGGATTAGTAATTGCTAATTTAGCTGATCGTATTTGGTGGGGCTCAATTGCTAAATCAATAATTTTTATGCCTATGGCAATCTCTTTTGTAGGAGCTGGAGTAATATGGAAGTTTATTTATGAATACAGAGGCCCAGGTGATACCCAAATTGGATTATTAAACGCTATAATTGTTTCTTTTGGATACGAACCTCAAGCTTGGTTGACTATTCCTATATGGAATAATATTTTTTTAATGGCAATTATGATTTGGATCCAAACTGGTTTAGCTCTAGTTATTTTTAGTGCTGCTCTTCGTGGAATACCTAAAGAGATGCTAGAGGCAGCAAGAATTGATGGAGCAAGTGAGTTAAGAATATTTTTTTCAATCATAATACCATATCTTGAACAAACAATATTAGTTATTTGGACTATAATAACTATTCTTGTCCTCAAAATATTCGACATAATTTTTGCTATGACTAATGGAGAATGGCAGACAGGAGTGTTAGCTAACTTAATGTACGATTGGATGTTTAGAGGTGGTGGAGATTCTGGTAGAGGTAGCGTTTTAGCATTCGTTATTATGATTGGTGTAATACCTATTTTAGCATGGAATTTACATAAACATAGACAGGAGCAAAAAATTTAATGAAAAAACTATCATTAACTTCAATTTTGTCTCAGTTATTATTATTGTTTTTTGTAATAATTTGGATCACTCCAACCTTTGGTCTTTTTATTAGCTCATTAAGGGACAAAGATCTTTTAGCTATTAGTGGTTGGTGGACATCTCTTACAACAACCAAAGTTAATGAAATTTACAGAATGTCAGGTATGGATGCGCAAGTTAAACAAAAAAATTTTTATATAATAACAGATAATTTATTTAATATTGAATCAGGAAAAAAAATAGAAACGTTTGGCATTACATCAAAAAAAATTAATGAATTTGTTGTTGGAGAATTTGCGACTTTTAAAGATGGTAGTCAAGTTACAGTTAGTGAAGATGGGAAATACATATGGAAATCACAAAATGAATTTACTAAAAAGAAGGGAAAGAGACTATTTATCACGGCTTTAAGTCCCCCCTCATTTACACTCGATAACTATAAAGAAGTTTTATTTAAAGAAGGAATTGGTCAAGCTTTTTTAAATACAACTGCCGTAGCTTTACCATCAACTTTAATACCATTAATTATATGTTCATTTTTTGCATATGCCCTTACTTGGATGAAATTTTTTGGAAGAGATACACTCCTAGCGATTGTAATTGCTTCATTGGTTGTTCCTTTACAAATGTCTTTAATACCTATTTTGACAATTTATAATGACTTTGGAGCTTTATTTGGTGTTGCAGCAAAGTCTTATCCAGGAGTCTGGATGGCACATACAGGATTTGGTCTTGCCTCAACTACTTTTCTATTGAGAAATTTTATTAAATCACTTCCTAATGAAATGATGGAGGCAGCTAAAGTTGATGGAGCCTCACATTATGATATATTTGTTAAAATAATTCTTCCATTATCAATACCTGCGTTTGCATCAATTTTTATTTTGCAGTTTTTATGGTGTTGGAATGATCTTCTAGTAGGTCTGGTGTTTTTAGATCAAGTTCCTAGTGAAATAATACTTACTGCAAAACTAAAAGAGTTACTTGGTTCTAGAGGGGAAAACTGGGAAATATTGACAACAGGTGCATTTGTTTCAATGACAGTCCCTCTTTTTATATTTTTCGCATTACAAAGATACTTTATTAGAGGATTGGTAGCCGGATCAGTAAAAGGATAAAAAAAATCAAAAAATTTTGGCTTTAAAATTATTATATTCAATTATATAATTACATAATGGAAGATACTGTTAATCAAATTCAACCAAGAAAACCCTCAAAAAAATGGTTCAAAGCTGAACTAGATAAAAATGTTTTTAAAGAATTAACTCAAACAAGTGATTTACCAGGCTGGACACACATAGGTATTTTCACGATTACTTTATTATTTTTAGGTTATTTGTGCAATCAATCCTGGGGATCATGGTATTTTATACCAATATATCTTGCATATTGTACATTTTGGGGAGGTGCAGATGCAATTTGGCACGAGTGTGGTCACAGAACTGCATTTAGATCAAGAAAACTAAATAATTTTTTTTACTATATTGCAAGTTTTATGAATAATTTTGAACCAATTAGGTGGAGGTGGTCTCATAAACTACATCATAATTATACAGCTTCAATTGACCCTCATGATTTTGAAGTTGAAGAAAGTATTTTTTCTAGACCAACCTTGATTAGTTTTATTCTTAGATTTGTTCCAGGGATAGGTTTTTTCAAATTAAATAATTCATTATATAAAGAGATTCTTCAACACGCTTTTGGTGTGGAAACTAAAGTAATAAAAGAATGCATACCTAAAGATCAAAAAAAATTATGCATTTTAGTATCAAGAATATTTGTGTTACTTTGGATTGGAATAATTTTAGTTTCAATATTTTTAAACTCACTTTTACCAATATTTTTATTTTTAGTACCAAAATTTTTTACTTCACTAAATGCTGTATGGGGACTAACTCAGCACATGGGTCTAAAAGAGGATACCAAAGATCACAGAGAGTCTACAAGATCAATTCGCTTAAATCCAATTTTTAGTTTTATTTATTGGAAGATGGAATATCACATTGAACACCATATGTATCCCACTATACCATCTTATAATTTACCAAAGCTTCATGAACATATTAAAGATCAACTTCCTGAACCACAAACACTTTATGAAGCATACAAAGAAATAATACCTGCAGTGATTAAAAAATCAAAAGATCCAAATTATTATATACCTGTCAAAATTCCTGTATAAACAATATTAAATTAAATTTAAAAACTTTTCAGACCATTCCATTGATCCTTCAGTATCAAAGTCGCACTCTTGTCTATCTATAATTCTATTTGCTCCAAGATCTTTAAGCTTTTCATCAATAATTTTTCCAGCATTACAAAAGTCGTAATGAGATGAGTCACCTAGAGCAAGTACTCCATATTTCAAATTTGATAAATCAAGCTCAGTTAAATTAGACAAATTTTCCCAAAAAGACAAACCATTATCAGGAACCTCTCCATCACCAGTTGTGGATGTTACAATCATTAATTTATTAATCTCTTGAAGTTTATTCATAGAAATATCATCAAGCTCAAAAACTTGGCAGTTATGGTTTTTTTCCTTACATAGTTTCTCAATATCAAACGCTAATTCCTCAGCTGTTCCTGTTTGAGTTCCATAAACAATATGTAAAATATCAGACATATCCTAATAAATAATAATAATATTAATAATTCAAGTACTTATAAAACAATACCCTATCAACAAAATTACACTTATAATCAAGAATTTATTGATTATAATTCATTATAATATTAACTTTTTTTTTAAATAAATGGAAAATAGAAATTTTATTAATGGTAGCTTTATAGACTCAATTTCTAACGAAAATGTTGATGTAATTAATCCAGCGAATCAAAGTTTAGTTGGAAAAATAAATGAAGCTATGGATGATGAAATAGATTTGGCTATGGATGCAGCAAAAAAAGCTTTTAATAAAAGAATTCTTCAAGACATGGATCCAAAAGCTAAATCAAAGATGATGAGATCAATTGCTTATAAACTCAGGGAATATAGTAAAGAAGGTGGAGAACTTTTGAGTAAAGAAAATGGAAAGACAGTAATTCAATGTATATCAGAGTTTAAGAGTGCCGCAGATACATTTGATTTTTATGCTGGTATGACTGATAAAATTGAAAATAAACTTATACCTTCAAGTGTAGATACTTTTAACTATGTAGTTTTAGAGCCATTTGGCGTTAGTTTGCAAATAGTGCCATGGAATTATCCAGTTTCTATTTTTTCTGGTATGGTTGCTCAAAATTGGGTAGTAGGAAATACTATTGTAATAAAACCACCAGAATTATGCCCAATTTCTTCAAATTTATATGGCAGAATATTTAAGGAGGTAGGTGTTCCTGAAGGTATAATTAATATAATTCATGGTAGAGGTGAAATCACTGGCAGAAAGTTGGTAAAACATAAAGATCTTGATTATATAGTTTTTACTGGATCCCCAGAGGTAGCATCTGAAATACTGAAAGAAACAGCTGATAGAATTATTCCATGTCATTTCGAATTAGGAGGAAAGTCTGCAGCAATAATATATCCTGATGCTGATATCGATAAAGCTGTTGAAAGCACAATTAAGGGAATTTTTAAGCCTAATGCAGGACAAATTTGTGTTGCAATGTCTAGAGTTATTGTGCATCCAAAAATTAAAGATGAATACATGGATAAATTAATATCTAAAACTAAAAAACTTAAAATTGGCTCAGGAGCAGATTCAGGCACAGATGTAACTCCTCTAATTTCAAAAGATCAAATTCAGAGAGTATCTAATTATGTTAAATCTGGCATTCAGTCAGGTGCGGAATTAGCTCTAGGTGGCGATAAAGATGAAAATAAAGAGGGTAATTTTTATCAACCTACAATCTTTAACAATGTATCAACTGATTCAACAATTGCTCAAGAAGAGATTTTTGGTCCTGTGACATCAGTATTTGATTTTGAGGATGAAGAACAGGCAATAGACATAGCCAATTCTACTAACTATGGTTTGGCATCTGGCGTATTCACAGCTGATGATCAAAAAGCTAAATGGACTGCTGAGAGAATTCAAGCAGGTATTATTTGGCATAATGATTGGTTTGTGGATGGAACAAACCTACCAGGTGGTGGCTATAAAAAATCAGGCTACGGAAGAGATGGCGGCATGGATGGAATTTACAGCCACGGACAAACAAAAAGAGTAAGTAAGAGATTATATTAAAATATTGTGAAAAAATTAACAGTCAAAGATATACTAGCAGCAAAGGGTGTAAGAAAATTATCGGAAGTTTACACACATAATCCATTAGAGGCTGAAGCATGTGAATTAGCAGGTATTGAAATGATAGTTTCTTCTGAGCTAAATGATATAAAAGGAATAAGAAACGCAGCTAAAAATACTTTTCTAACAGTTGGTTTGCCTTATGGAAAATACATAACCGAAAAAGATATTATAAGAAGGTCTTTTGAATTAATTCAAATTGGGGCTGATGCAATATATTGTCCACAAAGCACACGACTAATAAAAGCAATTAGTGATGAAGGAATCCCAGTTGTTGGGCATTCAGGATTTATTCCATATAAATCAACTTTGTATGGAGGTTTCAAAGCTTATGGTAAAACAGCATTAGAAGCAAAAAAAATTTATGATCAATGTATGATCCTTCAAGACTCCGGGGTTTTTGCGATTGAAATAGAAATTGTGCCTTTTAAAGTTGCTGAATTAATATCAACCAATATCGACGTATTTATGATCGGTATGGGAAGTGGTTTGGGTTGTGATGCACAGTATCTTTTTGCAGAGGACATATTAGGTTATAATGACGGTCATATTCCTAGACATGCTAAGGTTTATTCAGATGTGGGGAAAGATTATGAAAAAATTAGAGAAAAGTCTCAAAAAGCTTTTAGAATGTTCAAATCTGATGTCGAAAAATTAAATTATCCTTCAAAAGAACATGACATAAACATTCTTGAAAAAGAACTCAAGAAGTTTACCAATATAATCAAAGGTTAATAACTCTAAATAGTAATAATTAAAAATATCTTTTACTTGACTTCCAAAACGTTTTGGATTTAATTTAATATTATTAAATATTATTAATATTTTGGGAGGAAAAATGAAAATTTTAAAAATATTTTTAGTTTCTGTTTTTTTGCTACCTTTGTCCTATCAATCAATGGCAGCTCCTACTGGTCAAGATTTAGGTGATAACTGGTGTTCAGATGTAAAGATGCATTTCTATGCCGGTGGACCTGAAGCTGGAGGTTTTGCAGGTATTGTTGCTGCTGGAGCTATGAATGCAATTAGAGATACAGGTGCTGATGCAGAAATAATTTATTCTGAGTGGGATTTTGAAAAAATGGTTCGCCAACTTAGAGAGTCTGTTGGTCTTGGGGTAGATGCAATTGCAATGATGGGTCATCCTGGTGATGAAGCACTTATGCCTTTAGCTAGACAAGCTGCTGATAATGGAATTTTAATGACATATCAGAATGTTGATCCTTCAGGAGTTAGAGCAAAATATGGAGGTGGTTACGTTGGAGCTAATTTAGCTACACAAGGAAAAGCACTTGCAAGAGAAGCTATCAGACAATTTGGTTTTCAAGCTGGAGATCATGCTATCGTAATGGTTCCAATTGGTGATTACGCAAGAGCGCAAAGAGAAGATGGAGCTAGAATTATATTTGAAGAACATGGAATGACAGTTACAGTATTAGATGGAGATCCAAAATATGCTTCAGACCCTAATATGACAATTCCAATTTTTTCAGCAGCATTAAATGCAAATCCTGAAACAAAAGTTATTGTGCATTCAGGAAGTGATATTATGAATGTAGCTGAAGGAATTGCAAAAGCAGCTGGTTATGGACCTAATGAATTACTACAAATTGGTTTTGACACTAGCCCACAAATAATGTCAGCTTTTGAAAAAGGTTATGTTCATTTAACTTCA
>MDSZ01218392.1_pt1 | contig 16899 bp, 10 predicted proteins | sample 811201 | NCBI WGS metagenome assembly MDSZ01 (sample SAMN05326647, study PRJNA326480) | marine metagenome | isolation source: seawater | place: Indian Ocean: North | collected 2010
ATTATTGGATCAGTCTCGGTGCTTATTTCTTACATTTTATCAACCGACGCCACATTACTATACCAAAATTGTTTCATTCTGTGGCTGATAGTTCCCTTGTTTGGTTATTGTATTTCTCGCATGTGGTTTTTTGCACATCTAAATAAGATGGATCAAGATCCAGTTGCATTCGCAATTAATGACAGAACAACTGTTGTTTCTGTTCTTTTAAGCACGGTTATTTTAATATGTGCAAAGTAGAGAACTCTCCACTTGTATCAGAATTGGCAAGGATTTGCTTTGGATTGTATTCAAATAGCTCTTTTACAAGGAGAGCCATTCAAACTTTAAGACCTTTCATATGTCCGCTAGATAAAATCATTCAAAATGTCCCAGCAAATTCTGATGCTCTAGATATAGGATGCGGAGCAGGAAGTCTTATTGGTTTGCTCGCAAAACTGAATGCGATCAGAAGCGGAAAAGGTTTGGATATAGATAAAAAAGCAATTGCAGATGCATCGAAAATGAGCGTGTGCTTGGATAAAAGGTGCGAAATTGAATTTTTGTGCGAAGAACTTCAACAGTTTGCCCAAAGAGGTAAAAGGTTTTCTACAGTGCTCATGGTTGATGTCCTGCATCATGTAAACCCTGGCAAACAAATTGACTTTATCAATCTTGCTCAAAGTTTTGTGCAACCAAACGGAATTCTAATTTTCAAAGATATGTGTCAGAAACCTGTCTGGAAGGCTTTTGCGAATCGAATTCATGACTTAATCATGGCAAAACAGTGGATACATTATTTTCCTATCCAAAGAGTAATCGATCAATTAACTCAAAAGGGCTTTCAAGTCATAAATAGAGAAGACTATTCTAATTTCTGGTATGGTCATGAAATGTGTGTATTTAAAAGAATGAGTAAGTAAAAATGAAAAATAATAAAAAAAATAAAACGCAACTTGTTTGCTTGGTGTTTTTATTAGTTTGGTTTGTTATTGCTGGATATTTTTCGATTACATCTCACATAACCAGGGCTTTGGATGTACTAAAATAATGATTTTCCTCATACTATTATTCATCTTACTCACAGCCATTTTTTTTGCAGGATGTAGGCTACTTTTTTCCAATTTATTAATAAAAGTTAACATTTCTCTATTCTATAGTCTATTTATACTTATCTACAGTCCTCAGTTATCCTCCCTGCTTTTTAAATCTTTGGAATTAGATAAAATTTTATTGGTTGTATTAGTATTTACTTCTCCTGCCTTTTTACTCTGCTTCAAGCAAATTAAAAAATTAAAGTTCAATAAAGATTTATTGCCTAAAATTTCCTTCAAAGAATACAACCAATCCCTTTCGTTACCATACATTTTGCTAGTTTTGGTTTTCGCATTGATTTCGACATGGGCTATTCACAACTTAACAGATCTAGGTTTTGACGGATATGCCTACCATACATCTGCAATGGCTTGGTTTAACCAACATAACATAATTACAGAAGATTCTCCTTTTATGGCATGGGTAACTTCATACCCCAAAAATATCGAATTCTTAAGTCTTTGGATTTTTAAGTTTGATGGTAACGACCAACATATTGAGGGAGGTAATCTTTTAATACATATAATAACAATCCCATTTGCGTTTGGTATAGGTCGCTTGGTTGGTCTAAGCAGATGTGGAAGTATTACAGCAGCTTGTCTTTATTTTTTGACTCCCATGTCATTGAGCCAATTAAGATCCACATACATTGATCAAGCTTTCGCAGATTGTTTGGTCATGGCAATTTATTTTCTTTTTTACTGGTCTAGACACTTTATTTCTTTGTCAAACAAAGAGTCTATTATAATCGCAATTCTTGTTGGTCTCTCGACAGGAAGCCTTCCTCAAATCAAAGGATCCGGACTTTATGTTTGGATTATTTTGGGATTAATGACACTGCCACTGTTATACATCTCAAACAAGGAAAAGATTTCTAAATATCAGCTTTTGCATTCTGCAAAGCTTTTGGCTATCTCCTTTGCATTTGCACTACTATGCGGATCTGGATGGTATATAAAAAACTATCTTGTTCATGATAATCCATTTTGGCCAATGGAGTTCAAGTTGCCTGTTTTTGGGGAAATCTTCCCAAGTTACCCTGGCATGACAATCGAAAAGTTAATTCTAAATAATTGGGGAGTGGGGGATAGATCGTGGCTAGATATTTATTGGCAACAATTGACCGAGGTACTTTCTCGGCCCTTGGATATAGACAATCGTACAGGAGGATGGGGGTTTCACTTCTTTTCAATTGGTATTCCATGCATGTTTCTTTGTCTTTTTTGGGGAAACTTAAAAATAAAATGGCTCAGCATATTTGCGTTTGTTTATTTTGTTTTTGTTCCAGCTTCTTTTTGGCCTAGGTACTCTATAATCGTTACTCTTTGCTCAGCAATTGCAACATTATGGATTTATGAAAAGTTAATAATCAGTCCGAAATTTAAATCGATATTTAATTTAATTTCTCTTTGTGTAATTATTATAAGTATTATTCCTTTTGTAAAAATATTTTCTCTAAGTAAAGATCGCTATGTACACAAAGAGTGGTGCGGTGAAAGATATGATGTAGTAAAATCATTTGCACCAACTACAATAGCGATAGCAAATCTTTTACAACCGGATATGGGAATGTGGTACCATTATTACGGTGAAAAATGGCAAAATAAGCTAGTTAAATTCAAAAATGATAACATCGAAGAGTATCCGATAATAGCTTGTAGGATGAATAAAAGCCTAGAATATCTTTATGAGGATGAGAGACTCTTATTAATTCATACGGACCTATTCAAAACGAAACGAGGCACGGAAGCAAAGCAATGTATATTCATAAATTTAAAACATTCTAACATCGCTGAAAACCCTTTTCACGACCAATACCTTCCTATTGTAAAAGACCAAGACCAGGTATACTTCTCTGTTGGCGACACATTTATGCCTGAAGAAGAGATTAAAATTTTAGATTCCAGCACTAGTAAAACTCAGCATACAATAACCTGTAATGATTTCGGAGTCTCAAAATTTGCAACTGGGGTTCAACTTACTATCACCCATTATGGCAGTTATTACCCCGACGGAAAATTTAAATATTATATTAATGATCAATTTAAAGGGGGACATTCGGTATTAGTTAATAAATCTGATAAATCCCAAACCATATCTGAAACATTTTGGTGCCCAGTGATTGACGGAAAAATCTACTTAACTTGCGAATCTAATAATCGCTGGAAGGTTACCCTTCATTCATACCAGTGAGACTTATTTGCCAGTTGATAATGCCAAAAGTCGAAGTTTGTTGTAAACAAAATTGATTATCAGCAATTTCATGCAACCTCGCTTGCTAATGAATTACAATCACCGAAACCTTTAATTTTTTAAAGAAAAAGTTTTTCAATTATTTACAATTTATTTTCACGGAAAGAAGTCACTTTCTATAACGAAGATTAAGTAAATAATTCTGAAGTTTTTTCATAAAAAGAGTAATCCTCAAGATTACTCTTCTTTATCTCCTCCAATACTGACTTTTTAATAGGGTAGAGGTTACCAGATCGGTCATTATTCTGATTGAGATTATAAGAACCATCTAAAGTAATTTTAAAATCGAAAATGGAAGAAAATTTATCAATAGACTGTTTTATCTTTTCTACTACACCAACAAACGAGAGAAGACCTGTTTGAAAACCATCTAATATCTTCGTTTGCCTATTTTGGTTTAGGGGGTCAGTAGCAAATTCCAAGAAAGACTGATTGGAGTTCTTAAATTTTTCATATCTCTTATTTCCAGGATGAGGTTTCCTCTTGAAAAACTCATAATGTGAATACAATCGTTGTGAAGGTTCTCGTAACCAAGTTATAATTTTAGCTTCAGGATGCTCATCGATGAAATGCTTTTTCCACACATGCCCATGCATGATTGCCAGGCCCTTTTGATTATCATTGATGTATTTGAAAAAAAATGATTCCAAATCCTCGCCAACCGGAAATTCTTTGAGTACCCCTTTCAAATAAATTCGAGTTTCCGGAGCATTGATTCCATAATTAAAAAATTGAATATCAGGATTTATCCCTTCCAAAATTTGACCAAAAAAACTGCCAGCAGTTTTGGGTATATGAATTGAAAAGATTTTCTCCATAAATTGTGAGTTATTCTATTTTGATCTGCTGGGGTTGCCCCCATGATATCATAAGGTTCTCATTAAAAGAAATATCACTATGCAAAGTTTCAGAAATTTCATTTATTTCGTATGGTTGAGACCAAAAAAATCCCGACCCCTTATTAGAATGTAGGTAAACGTTAGAGCTTGGTACAAAAAGATTCATGAATCCTTTCTTTGCAAGATCATGCATTAACAACAAAAGGTCATCTTCACTCAAAAGCCTAAATTTATCTGCTATTAAAGCTTTTCTGACAACCAAACAGCATGGATGAAGAAAGATGAAATTCTGTTGCAGGATTGCCCTACACTTGTCTCCCAAATCATCCAATTGAGAATTCTCATAAATTGGTTTGATACGCCCTCCCCTTTCCATAACCATTCCAGCAGAGATTACTCGACTCGTTGCAGGGTGCACTAACCTGGGACCGCAAAAACCAACATTCTCCTGCAAGCAATGTGAGACCAAAGAATCGAGCCATGCAGGATGCATGGGTTCAACCAAAGGATTAATGAAAACCACAATTTCGGATTCAAAACTATCTAAACAAAATTTATTGTAAGTATTAAATTCAGACTTTTGCGTAAGAATACTCCACTCCTCAGGTAAAAAACAGTTCACGCCACCTTTACACAATATTTTCTCAATGTTGCTTTCTATAGATGGATGACATTTCCCTCTCGGTTGCTCACCGTAAAAAAATACTGATACTTTTGGAAACTGCTTTGGTAGATTATTTTCTACATTCCAGTGACCACATCTTAATTGGAAAATCTCGGCATCGATTTTGTTTCTCAATAAATGCTCTTGAAGCAACTTTTTTGAGACATCGGCTATTACCTTTCCCTTTTCACTTAAAGATAATGCACATGATCCAGAATGAGCACGCCAATGATAAAGCACTTTGGGAATATGCCCTATTACTTTCGTTGGGAACCCAAATGTTGCTCGTAAGCAAAAGTCCCAATCTTGAGCTCCATCAAATCTAGAATTAAATGATCCTACTATTTGCTGATGATCTCTAGAAATTGCAAGCAGGTGGCAGAAGTAATTCTGGCTCTGTAGTAAAGCTGGATTCCAGCCAGGCTTGAAATAAGGATCAAAGTGATTGCCATTCTCATCCACCTTGTCTTCGTCAGTGTAAATAATTTGTAAATTAGAATCTGAAGCAATTTTTTCAGCTAAAAAAAACAAAGCCTGTTGATGTAGAAGATCATCCTGATCAAAAAAAACATACCATTCACCAGAAGCTCTTTCGCAACCTATGTTGGTAGCGATTGAGATGCCCGAATTTTTTTCCAAACAAAATATTTTTATTCTTGGATTGTTTGTCGCTAATTCCTCTACATACTTTTGGCCATCTGTATTGGGTGACCCATCATCAATGACAATCCATTCCCAGTTTGAATAAGTCTGACCGATGATTGAACTTGCTGCCTCAATCAAAAACGAAATTTTAGGATTATAAATAGGAGTAATAATGGAAAATTTGATATTTGCATTTCCTGCTACATCTGTTTCGAATTTTGAAACAAATTTGTATTCTGTGTATTTATTCCAATGATCTTTAGGATATTCAAATGATGGTAACTGCTGAATAATTTTTCGGGTTTTATAGTCGGTAAAGGTTTTGCTTATTTTTCTAACCCAAAAAAGCTTTAATTTTTGCTTAATAAAATTATCAATTTCCTTGCATTGTCTCTTAGCCACGGTAGGACAATTAAGTTCAGACCTGGGATTATTTTTTATAAATTTGTGAAGAAAGAAATTAACGGAATCTAAATTCATATCACAGTTGTAACCACATCCCATTTGAGCCAATTCATCTATACCACCAGAATTCTTAAAACCTAGAACAGGAATCTTTCGACTCAAGGCCTCTAGAAAAGTTAGGGGAAATGGATCTTCACGAGAAAAATTAAAGAAAAGGTCTACACTTTTTATTTCGTTCCATGGATTGTCTCGTTTATCCATAAAAATTACATTCGAAACTTCCTTTGGAAGAAGATCTTCGTAAAAACCTTTCTTATCTCCAATCCATTTCCAGTAAATGCTTTTTCTATCTACAATTTTTGGAAATTTACCAATATTAAAGAGGAAAAAATCAATGCCCTTCCGATAATCCATATTAGAAATACAACAAATATTAAACTCGGAGAACTTACTTGTAAGATTCATCTCATTTTCAATAGGTTGTACAAACCCATGAACCATTTTTATTTTGAAGTTTGGCACTTTATAAACTTCATTTAAAACCCGCGCAACTCCCACCGAGCAGGCAATAAAAAAGTCAGTAAAATCTAAAGTGTGTTTTACAGAATCACTATCAGTACTTGAAATTGCATACTCAAGCTCGTGCAGGTGTGTAAAAACTGGAGATTGAATTTTTCTGAGTTTGGCCAAGACATCTCCATTGCAAATTGTATTAGAATATATGAAGGAATAATTATTTTTACATAATATATCTAGATCTGATAAAAAAAACACATTAGAACAGCGATAAAATTGGATATGGATATTAGGATCGACTGGATCCTTTAACAAAACATCAATTTCCAAATTAGCATAATCATGGAAATATTCGATGATTTGTAATAATATTAGAGTAGCACCGTTTCGAGTTCCGCTGCTACTAACAAATAAAGAACGATTTCTACTCAATGGACAAAATGTTTGGTGGAAACTTCAATTCTTCACCTTTTGCCCTACACTTTTTTCCAATCTCAATCATTGAAGTAACTAATCTTTGCATTCTAAAAGAAGCTTTCTCAATTGTCTGTAAAGAATCTCTCATGCTCGCTTCCTGAAATACCATTTTAGGCGAAGGAGGATCAAGAATTTCAGCAACGGTTGGTTCAATTTGATTACAAGATGAGATATTCCAAGCGGACTGCACATAATGAGGAGAATTAGTAAAATCTAAAACTGCTACAGGTTTTTGTGCATACATTGACTCCAGAATTAATGTGGAAGGTGTAGTTATAACGGCTTTTGCTGAGGATAAAACTTCGGCCAAAGGCTTTTCAAAATTCGATTCGACATCTAATTCGTCAGAAATTTCAGCTGTTACTCTCCATGTGAATGAAACTCCATATTTATGACTCAATTTATTTGAAATCTTTTTAATTGAGTTAAATCCGTTAATAACTTGTTTTTTTTCCTCTTCAGAAAACCAAGGGGTTTTGGATGAGCAAACTAGAATATTTTTACCAACTACAGGATTTGATGTAATGATGAAATCATCTAAACGAGGTAAACCGACCAACTCACATTTATTTTCATTTCCTTTCAACAACTCAAGGTGTCGTATTTGCGACTTTCCAATACAAGCTAATTTGTGACCTAAAATTGGATTAAAAACTCCTGATTGAACTTCATGATTCTGTGTCCAAGAATTGCGGTATTCTAATATCCCATCAGCTAAAATTAGAACTGGAATCTGTGAATGAACAATTTTTTGTAATTTTGCACAAATACTTTTTCGATAGGTATCATGCGTGATTACTAATGTAGAAGATTCAGGTATTTCAAAACTACTGTCATAGTTATTTTTAATATCATACTCTAAATCTGTTTTTTTAATCCAATTATAAAAGAACTTAAAGTTAGACTGATTTCGTAAAAGTATACAAATACTCATTATCTAAACGAGTTTATGAGCAATTTTATCCAAAGTTTTTTCTAAATCGGAGGGTTGCATTGAAACATCATACTCAAGACATAATTTATTTAAGCCTTCTTTGCACAAATCTGATAAATCATTAAGGAAACCAAGAGCACTAGAATTCGATCTATGATCACATACTTCAGAATTAAAACAAATATCATAACTAGTACTTAAGTAATTAATTTCCTTTGTAATATAATGTAAGTTAAATAATTCTTCGTACTTTCTCTTATCTTGAGCGAAGCAATCCTCTAGAAAAGAAATAAACTCGATTCGTACTTGAAAAAATTTTTCGTAATTTCCAGCACATTTAAAAATTTTATTTAAGTGATGAAGAATCTTTAATGAACTGATGGTAAGTCTAGAATTTGCCAAGGAATTTTTTGTTTTTTCTGACTTCATCGATAAAGTACTAAGAAAATCATCTATTATGGAATTATTCTTTAAATGATGAAAATTCTTAACTTTAAGACATGATACCTCATTATTAGAATTAAAGTAATTTAACCTATGATAATATCTAGGGTCATATTCATTTTTTAAATCAGTTATACCTGCTTTTACATTCTCCTGGAATGTTGAATATGCATAACTCTTTGGTTCTCGAACATAGCAGATGACAGTTATTATCAAGTTATGAGAAATCAAATATTTTATCAAAGCTTCTTTTTCAATATCCTTCAGTAACCCCACTGCTTCAGCAGAAAGAATAAAATTCTTGGTAGATTGATTGCTTAGCTGCTCGTGGATATTTTCCTTAAACGAATTTCTTAATTCAATAATTTTTTTTTCATCAAATCCTGCTTTTTTCCAAAGAGGATAGGACATGTAATCCTCTGAAAATAATGTGTACATTGCAATTGAATGATTAGGGTTCCCCAAGGATACATAATGCCAATCATCGAATTTTTCAGAAGAAAGATAAGTCTGTAAGGCAGTGCTTCCAGTCTTGTGCATTCCAATATGTAAAACTACTCTTCTCAACTATTTAAAACTACAAAGAGGGGATCTGATAACCAAAATAATCCATACAATCTGAACATATCTCACGAAAAATCTTTTTTTGTTTCTCCGTAAATTTATCCCAGCGCTCGCTTCTAAACTTCAAGTTTTTCTTATCATCATCGTTTTTTGATAACGAAGTTGGATGACAAAAATTTTTATTAACAAATTCAATACATTTAGGTTCAAAAGTTATGCCTACATGAGAAAAGATTCTTTTATAAGTTTTAGCTAAACTTTCTTCGAATAAAAAGTCCTCATGTCTCACAAGATGAAGTTGTGGAAGATTAACAGCATGCCTAACAATCTTCTCGCTGTAAGCCCAAATTCGACAATTTTCTTCGAAAGTAAAATTGTCGAATTGTTTTTTAATCATCCTGCTTGCGACAACTTCAATTCCATTTCTTATAATATAAATTATTTTTAGTTTTTCATTAAAGAGCTCAATCACTTGATTGAGTGATTCTACTCTTAAATCACAACACAAAGCATTCACTTTTCTTTTATCGAAAACTAAAGGAAATGTAGTATCTAGAATTGTGTTCTTAAAAACCCTCTTGTGATCGACAATTGAATCTTTAATCGCATTTGATCTTTGATTTATGCTTCTTTCTAGAGATTCGAGTAGATCAAAAACAAGATTATTCTCAGTTTGAGTTGAAATTATTTCATTATGAATTTCTAATGATTTCCTCAATACAGTAGTACCAGATCTACCAATACCAGATACGACCAAAACCCTTGAATTATAGAGCGGGTGATTAAGATTGCTTCTGATAATTTGGTTAAACACTAGTATCCTCAATTTTATTTTTTTTTGCTACGACAATGCACCATTCAGACTCTATATTATCTAAATCATCTCTATCTCCATCCTTAATCTCTTTGAGTGTTCTAGGCATTTCTGAGTGCTTGATACCATTACCAGCAATTTGAACATACAGTTTTGAAATCTCAAAGTATTCCCCCAACATAGAGCTAATTTTAGAGAAATTATAAGTATCATAATGATAGGGATTAGGGTCTTTACCTGAATCATCAATCCACATATTAGGGACAGAACAAATAAATATACCCTGATTTTTAAGTATGTTAAAAACACCCTTTATGAACTTTTGAGGTTCTTCGAGGTGCTCTATAGTTTCAAATGAACATACAAAATCTACTGCATTGAAATTGAATTCAGGTTCAATATTGTACACAGAAAGATTTTTGAATCTTATATTATCTGAAACATGAGAATAATTATGGGTACAATAACTTACAGCATCTTTGGATGAATCAATTCCTATAACCTCAAGATTTGGGCGACCATAACCTAAGATCTTACTACCATAGCCCATTCCACAAGCCGCATCCAATAATAGACCATTTTGTGGACTTAACTCTCTAGCCAACTGGTATCTTGCTATATGAGCATCAGATCTTCTGTTGCTTTCTCTAAGCATATCTGCATGGAGCTTTCTTCTCTGCTTTAACCAGCTTTTTGAAAATAGATTTTGGCTTTCATAAGGGATTTTTTCAAAAATTAATGTTACAAACTTAGACTCATTCTCTCTTTGTTCAAAATTAACAAATTCCTGAGACAATGGGTGTAACCTTACCCCTTGTGCCAAAAATTTATCCTCCCACCACTTTCTTTTTTTTATTGTTAAATGCCATCGCTTATCCCTATCAATTCTTGTTGCAATTCGTAGATAAACCTGCCTCCTCGTCACTCTAATAATCTCGCTTATAGCATTTTCAACATCTTCTTCCGCAATGTGTTCTAAGCAATCAGTTGAAATTGTCGTATCAAATCTCTCGTTTTCAAAAGGTAAATTTAAAACTGAACCAATCTTATATATCCCTTCACAGTACTTATGACAAAAATCGACGGCAACTTTGGAAGGATCTAAACCTACAACAACAAATCCGTTTTTTGTCAGACGATCGACTATTGTACCCATACCGCATCCAATATCCAAAATTTCACTTTCTAGATTTAAAATTTTGATTTCATCTAAAAGGATTTGAACATCTTTAAATGAATCAGATCCCAATCTGTCTGCTCTACTCCAGTATTCATCATATTCATTGCTGTAATCTATTGTGGATAAAGGAAATTTAGCCTCAGTTCGTTGTTCGATTAATTCAGAGGTCATGTGAAGGTTTACAGCACCGCCGAAGAAATCTTTATTCTTATTTACTGTAACTCCAAAATGACCTGCTTTCGAAACCCAGTCTAAGACTTCTTTTGATTGTATATCAAAATTTTTTTCATCAGTAATAAAGGCTTCAATCTGATATAAGTTTGAACCCAATGAGCATATAAATGCAAATTGGATAACTTTAATGTGAACAGAATCATTGTTGAGCTTACTTTTACAAACAGTGGACAAACTTAGTTTGTGATTAGAAGTAGACCATGAATAAATTTTCAGTCCCTCTTTATTTCTGACTCTCAAACCAACACTTAAGTTTTCAACAAATCTATTAACTTCAATCTCAATTTTTATTTTAATTTCATCTCCTGATATGAAATTATGACATTCTTGATCTTGTGAATCAAAAATTTTAAGACTTCTTATTTGTGCAACCTTATCTGCATTCTTTTCATTACTTTTAGAAAGCGAAAGTGTAGTACTCTTTCCTAAAACCTTTCTTCTTTTTTGACCACAAATCGAGTTGTACTTATCAATACATGCTTGAAAATCTCCATCTATTATAACTCTGCCGTTATCTATTAGTATCAATCTATTTGTAATTCTCCTAAGACTTTCTTCGTTATGAGAAACTATTAAAAAAGTGATGCCTTTATCTAAAAGTTGATCAATTTTCTCAAAACACTTTTGTTTAAAAAAATGATCCCCAACACTTAATGCTTCGTCTATAATTAAAATTTGAGGTTCTACAAATACCTGGACTGCAAATGCTAATCGCATAGTCATCCCACTCGAGTAAGTGCTGATAGGTTTATCTATAAAATCCCCAATTTCTGCAAATTCAATAATTTGTTCAATGATTTCTTCTGTATTAACTTTTGACATACCCAATATCGAAGCATTCAGATAAATATTTTCACGACCTGAAAAATCCTTGTTAAATCCGGAACCCAACTCAAGAAGAGCAGAAAGTTTACCGTTTACCTCGACGGAACCAGAGGAAGGTTTCAAAATACCAGAAATAATCTGCAAAAGAGTACTTTTTCCTGATCCGTTAATTCCAATTATTCCGACGGACTCTCCTCGCTTAATTTTAAATGAAACATTGTCGAGCGCGATAAACTCATCTTTTTTTGAGCATAGATTCCGGAGAAACGAGTTCTTCAAAACTTTTAAATAACTACCAGAAAAGTATTTTGATAGATTTTTAACAACGATTGCAAATTCGCTACTACATGAGACATCACTACTCATCTAAGTGTCTTGTGATAATTTTCTTAATTTCCCTTGATACTATTTCCGGAGAGAATTGTTCCATATGCTCTAAGCTCTTTTGGGAAAGTCTATTCCAGCTTTTTTCATCTGTGTAAAGTGAACAGATATTAGAAACAAAATCTTTCGATGATTCTGCAATCATCGAGTTCATATCGTGCACTAAATTCATACCCTCAGCACCTACCTTGGTGGTAATTACAGGCAAGCCTAACGCCATACTTTGTCCTATTTTCCCCTTCATTCCAGCTCCGTATCTAAGAGGCGAGAGAAATATTTTTGCTCTTTGGAAGTATGGCTTTACATCATGGATAAACCCCGGAACAAATACATTTTCATTCTTATAACTGAGAACTTTTTCAGTCGGGTTACTTCCCAAAAGTGTGAGGTTAAAATTGGGATTCCTTTCCCATACCTGAGGCATGATCTCTTCGCATAACCAAATAACAGAATCCACATTAGGAGGATGCAGGTAACTACCAATAAACAAAAGTCCTTCTCTTTCTCCAAAGCTAGGAATTTGCATAGATGATGGTTTATGGATATTCGGTACAACAGAGCATTTAGCTCCCCAGTTATCAACTACTTTTTTTTCATCATGAGTTACAGTAATAGTTAAAGATGCTTTTGATGAACAATTTTGTTCAAGAGCTAACGATTTCTTCCATTTTTTTTCTAATTTTTTACTAGAACTATCCTTAAGTTCCCATTCTCTTTTGATTCTTTGAAAATGAAGATCTATCGTATCATAAATTAAAAATAAATTCTTGTTTTTGATCAGATATTTATAATATTTTTTAAATAGTTGGGGTCTACAAATCCAAGCAAAATCTATTAGTTTTATTCTCTTTTTGAGCTCAACGAGGGTTGAGTAACTCTCATCTATTTTATAAATTACTTCAACTCCTAGCTGACATAACATGTGTGTATAGGGTTGTTCCCCAAATTGATTATCAGGAAAAAAAATCACATGATATTCTAAGTCCTTTAATATTTTGATAATATTTAAAAGGCGGTTACTTCCAGACTCCCTATCGAAGCGCGGAGCATATGAATCAATTATCAGAATCGATATTTTGTTTCCATGGCTATTAGCACCTTTATATTTAACCTGAAATGTACTTTTTGCTTCTAGATGACTCACTAATTGATGTTTCCATTTTGTTCTAAAAAAAGAAGCATTTTTAAGCTGAAAACTTTTCACTCCTTCATTCAAATTTGTCCCACAGGACAAACCTTCATGATGATAAACAACAGAGTCTGGTTGATAAAAAACCTTTAATCCTGAAGACTTTAATCTGAAGCAATAATCAGTATCTTCGTAATATGCTGGTTCAAACTCCTCAGAAAAACCACCCATACTATTGAAAACAGTCGCGGGTGTTATAAGAGAAGCACCTGAGCAGTAATCTACTTCTCGAACAAAATTATATTCGGGTAATGCAGGATCTTCTCCTTTTCCATAATTACAACCAGTAGCGTCATTCCAAATTATACCTCCAGCTTCTTGTAAAAGGCCATTTGGATACAAGAGTCTTGAACCAACTGCACCTATATTTTTATTTTTTAAAAGTGACAAAGAAGCATTCAACCAATTTTTATCTACTTGAGTATCGTTGTTGAGAAAAACGAGATATTCACTTATGGCAGATAATGCTCCTTTATTACAGGACAAAAGAAAACCAAGATTTTTTTCATTCCTAATAATTTTGGTATTATGTAAGCATGATGAAAACTCTTGGTTTTCATTCGAATAGTCATCAACTAAAATAACCTCATAATTAACATCCGTAATATTTTTCAATATTGATTCTAAACATAAATATGTTTCTTCAAAATTATTGTGGTAGCAGATTATAATTGAAAAATTTATTTCGCTAAATCGTGGAAAATGTAGATTTTTAAAGGATTTAAAATTAAGAAGATTTGGTGGATTAATAATTTTTTCACTACGCTCAAAAACATTTTTATACAAATAGTAAAGTTTCATGTAGGATCTTCTAAACTTCCATACCATGGTGCCCTCCATAAAATTTATCCTATTACTCTTCTTCGTTATTTCCGACTCTTTATCATCAATGATATTATTAAGATCAAAAACTTTTGTGTTGAAGACTTCATTTAGATCTAAAACTTTTCTGTTAAAGACTTCAGCATCGATTTTATCACCAACAGCAGATAACATTAATTTTTTACATATCTTCAATTTCGCATGACTAGATATTTGAGTATACAGGGGATCTGTAAGAAGACTTAGATAAAGTTTAATTGCTTCTCTAGAACTTGTATTATTTATAAGGTTTTTATGGGATTCCTGCTGGTGATGGATTCTAAATGTTGATAATTCCTTATTAACAAATGCCACTTTACCGACTGCAAATAACTTAAACCATAAATCTAGATCTAAAAGTTGCTTAAAGTCCTCTGAAAAGCCTCCTACCTTAACAAAGTGCTTTTTACTCACTATAGTGTTAGATGGTTCGCCTACCTTATTTATGGGTGCATCAAGTAAATAAGGGTCTTCAAACAACTCAAATCCATCCTGTGTAGATTTTAATTTTGACCATTTAGCGGACAAATCTCTACAACCTTCGTATATTTCGAGACTCTCTTTGGAGTCTGACTCTAATTTCAAGCGTCGATTACAAAAAACCAAAGATACATTGCTGTTTTCCTTAAAAGGTAAAAGCATCTTTGAAAAAAAATCGTCATCTATAAGATCATCCTGAAAAAGAAATTTAATTAAGTCGCCACATGCCGTACTTGCTAAAAAATTGCAATTCGTTGAAATACCCGTTGAATTGGGATTCCTTATAACTCGGATATTTAATTTAGTTCTTTTTTGGTAACTAGATATTAGAGAAAGCGAATCGTCTCTACAACCATCATCAGAGACGAGCACTTCAAGTATATCACCCTGCTGCTTTTCAAGCGACTCAAGGCAAGCAATAATTGTTTCGCTCCCATTTAACAAGGGGATGCAAACTGAAATGGAAGGTTTTATTATTTTTTCTGCAATTCCCTTTAAAGGGGATGTATAATGTGAATGTAATTATAGGTAATATTATTCACTGACATCATAAATTTCTAAAATTGCACTGCCCATACCGCCAGTGACATCAGAAGATACGATACAACTGTAGGTACCCGCACTAAGTTCATAAACAACCAAAGGCTCAAGGTTATTACCAGTATGCCTTTCTGTGTAATTGCTAGTTACATTGGTGTAACTCGAATCCTGAGAATCATATTGTTGAAAAGTTGATGTTTTGACCATTTCAGCCCAACCATTTTCTTTATGATAAATTGCAAGGTTCGGATCAGCAAGTTTACTACCTGAAAAGTTCATGCTTGGACCCTTTACCCTAAACATAATATGTTTGGTTCCAGTACCAACAAGTCTAACACTACCTGACATATCGCTTTCAGAAACATACCCCCTTGTTGATAAACTTTTGAAATATGAAGAAGAGTTATCATCGTCTAGGCTATATATTTCAACAATTGCATTCCCAGTTCCTCCTGTTGACTCAGAACTAACTACACAACTAACAATTGAAGGTGTAATGGATTCAACAACCATTGGTTCAACATCATTCCCAGTTGATCGCTCTGCATAGTTATCTTTACTTGCATGGTCCCCGAAATCGTAAGATTGAAAGAATTCAGTCCAAGCACTACCTTGAGCGTTAGAGCGTTTGTAAACATCCATCCAAGGGTTTGCAAGCTTTGCCCCATTGAAGTTCATACTTGGACCCTTAACTCTAAACATGACTTTTTTTGGCGTACTAACATCTCCTCCCATGTTTAAACTCGCAGACATGTCATCGCCATACAATCCTCCTCTAGTTGACAAACTAAAAATTTGAATAGCAGAAGAATCTATGCCTCCTGTGTCACCACTAGTATTGGTATCAGGCGTGCCAAGGTTACTGATTTCAGATGTATCGATGGAATCTGATGATGGTGGAGTCGAAACAGTATCTGAGTGAGTATTTGCTAATTCTGTGGATTTCTCTTCAGCTGTTAACCAGTAGGTAGAGTTAGGAGGTCCATTACTTCCTGCAGGCACGGTAATTTTAGCTGTATACAGAGTGAAGTCTGTACTCGATGGAATTACCGCATCGCCCGCAGAGTAGGATTTGGAAGAATCGTAAACGAGGTCAGATAATGCTGAGTTAGCAAAAATCGCTCCTAATATCCAAAGTGGAAGCGTCGTAAGAAAAATTCGAAGTTTCATGTAAATTTTATTGGAGGAATAGTTTAAATTAAGTTTAAGATAAATGCGAAAGCAATTATAAAATTTATGGTGTAATCCATCCTGGCGTGTCTAATGAGTAATCCCAGAAATTTTTCTCATCATTAGCATAGCTAAAGAAATACCAATTCCCTGTTTGTGAGGAATAGAGGTGGGCTTTGCTAGATGAACCAATCTCAAAATAACTTGGACCTGTCCAAAGCCATCCAAGATTATTCTCATATAGCCAGAAGTTTCCGCTTCCGTCTTGTTTCGTATACAACCAACCTAGTTGGGTATGATAAATCCATCCAGAGGATGCATCATGATAATCACCAAACCAATCGGAACTGTACCAATCACCAATGGCACCACCATCCATTTTCGAAACACCAGAACTTATATCTGCC
>MDSZ01257326.1_pt1 | contig 16897 bp, 15 predicted proteins | sample 811201 | NCBI WGS metagenome assembly MDSZ01 (sample SAMN05326647, study PRJNA326480) | marine metagenome | isolation source: seawater | place: Indian Ocean: North | collected 2010
TATAGCCACCGGTTCCATCCGGCGCATTTGGCATATGAGCGTAACCACCCCGCGTGAAAGAAACCCCTGTCATCTCACTTTCGGGTCTCCCGACTAGTGGGTCACACCACATGGTTGATAAAGTTGGTGCATGTTCTGGATGGTAAACTGGGTCATCCTTGATCTGACATTTGTAGCTGGTCATTTGCCGATAATCGTCGTTGAACCTTGCCTGCCAAAATGACGTATTGCCGGAAAAGAATGCTGCATTACCTCCCGAGTCAATGTAATTTTCGACTGTGTCACGCATGGCCGCGGACCAGTATTCGTCGTGGCCTACGGAAATGTAGACTGGATGTCCGTCTAGTAAGTTCGAGTACTGATCCAGATCTTGACTTACTGCATAGTTTAAGTTGTAGCCTTCTTGTTCTGCCCAGTTAACAAACAGTCGTTCCCAGTTGGACCAGCCTGCCGCCATAGTCCAGGGGTCATAGCCAGAGCCGAAAAAAGCTTCCCTGTCCTCTGACGTCCATTGTTTAAATCGGGCTATTCGATTTCTATAGGGCTCTGCTTTGGTGAGAAAACCAGGCTGAAGAGGCCTCATTGGAGAGACAACGTAGCCTCCAGTATAGTAACTCAATCCTCCCCAGGTATTGTAGGCGTTCCAAGTCGAGGTGGAGAGAACAAGCATTGCATCGGTGGGCTCGACAGCTCGCACAACGAAGAAGGCCTCCGTTCGGCGGCCATCGCTGTCTTCCAGCCGAACCAAATAGAGTCCAGCTCTCCAGTCGGGATCGATTGAAATAACAAATGTTGGATCCCAGTCGCAGCCTTGTTCAGCGATGTTGTCGGCTATGTTTTGTGCGCGGCCACTGATATTCGTTTCGGAAAGTACTGTTTTGTCCTCGATCCCCTGCCGGACGATTTCGTATTGAAAACTTTTTGCTTCAGTGTGACAGTAGACGACGATTTTTTCGTTGGCCTTTGCGCTCTGAGGCCAGCAGTATGCTGCGATCATCTTTTAAGCTGTGTTTGTTGATTGGGGTGGCGGAGGACCGAGTGTTTTGAACGCTTTGTCTACTATTTCAAAAGTACGTTTCATATCCGCTTCAGTGTGTGCTGTAGATATAAAGTTATTATGGTTTGCGAGCATATAAGCTCCATGCCCTACACATTGATCGATCCATTCAGCATGTATTTGTGGGTCAGCATTGGTAAGGCGAAAGTACGGCATTGCCGGTACCCCAGTGATTTTCAAGTTATAACCGTGAGAAGAAGCAATATCGGACAAACCCTTTTTAAATCTAGTGCCGTAGTCGATCATTACATTAGTGCCATCAATATTTTGAAGTTCCAGCAGCGTTGCTTTGGCGGCCGCCATAGGGGCCGCATTGAAAAATTGCGTGCCCGTGAAATATACGTCCTGAGCGGCTTGCTTCAACGCGTCCGAACCGGTGAGCGCTGCTAGCGGATAGCCATTGCCTATAGCCTTGCCGAAGCAGATGAGGTCGGGTGTAAAGTCATATTCGTTATTGGCACCGTTCAAATGGATGCGAAATCCCGTCCTTACTTCGTCAACGATTATGACAATTCCTTTTTCTCGACATATCGATTCAATCTGAGCCCAGTACTTCTCGGCTGGTAACGAATTGTCAGCGAATACAGGGTGGTCGTAGGGAGAGGATATAAAACCAGCGATATCATCCGGATATTGATCGATAACCAGGCGCAGAGCATCAATATCATTCCACGGGATCTCGATGACCTCCAATGAATCTGAGGGGGTCATGCCAGGATTACTCTTGGCTTGCATCCACGCGGCAACTCCATGATAACCGCCCTTGATTTTCACGAGTTTCCTGCGCCCAGTTGCTGCTCGAGCTACCATCGCCGCCAACGCGGTACTGTCGCCGCCGTTTTTACCAAATAAGGCCCAATCGGAAGCAGTGACCATATCGATGAGAGTCTCTGCTAGATCGACCAATTGAGGTGACGCAAGGCTTACTGTGTTTCCTGCCTTTAGTTGCTTAAGTGCGGCCTCGTCCACTTTAGGGTGGTTGTACCCGAGAATCATCGGTCCATAGGCGCACATGTAATCGATGTATTCGTTATCGTCTACATCCCAGAAACAGGATCCATTGCTTTTACTGAAAAACTTCGGTCCTGTATCGCGAACGAAGTAACCATAGTGTCCGTATATGCCGCCGGGAATCACCGCCTTAGCACGTTCATATAGTGCGTTCGATTGGGAAACATTGCGAGTCATGAACTTTCCTTTTTAGTGTTTTCCTTGAGTCAGGATTGCGGGTATGCCAAACATCCTGTTTTCTTCCTGATGTTTTATGAGCTCACTGTCCGGGAAAAGGTAGCATATTTCTTGCCTAAGGCCTGCATCGATGTAGCAAGGGATTTATACATCAATAATTTAGAGATTTGGTCATTTAAGTCCTGTAAGAAAATGGTCATTGCCAAGTGACAATGAGGGTGCTGATGGCCCTCTTCTAAATTGCAAATAGTTCGCCGTTCCTACTTTCCAGACGTTGCAGCAAGTCAGGTAGCCATCATGGCGATCTTTGTTGCCTCGGTCGCAAATTTCTTTAGATCCAAATGAAGAGTTGAGATGAGATGGCATCGATCCGGATGGTCTCATCAGATTTATTGGGGCCGTTTGAATTTAGGCTCTGCATTAGGAAGCGCTCGAGGGAGTGTCTCCCTCCACAGACACAGCGCCCTTTATCGGCCCGAACTGACTAATGTTTGAAATTCCCCAAAATCGATCAGTGAACCAACCAAGCTCATTTCAAGAGCACTAAAACAGAGCATGCCTTGAACTATCAAGTTGCTCTAAATCGCCTCGCGACACCAAAACCTGGGGCTTCGTGGAGTGTTTATTTTTGGCATGCGGATTGCTCTACAACGGAGGTGGTCTATTCATCATAAAAGAATAGGGAATAGGGAATAGGGAATTATGGTTGAAATTAGTGGGTACGCGTCTTCTACGGTTAATTATCAGAAGACTTTACAGGGTAAAGTGCAAGATAGTGACCAGAACTTAGGTGAGAAGAAACCTCAGGAGACTCAAGGTGTAGAAGTCATTTTGTCGTCTGCGGCAGCGCGGTCGGAAATAGATACTTACGAGAGATTGAAGAAATCAGCTGCAGCAGAATTGTCTCCTACTGAGCAAAGAGCACTCGATGATATGGAATATGAGCTGCGTAACCCTGAATCCGCATCATAGCCCTCAAGTGAATTTGACAACTAACCTTTTGTAAAATCGGTTTGCTTGCTCAAGAGATTCATACAAAAATGTGTTTCCTATTTAATGGCAGCTCCACGTGGATCAAAGCGCGTACACTGTCGGTCAAGATGGATCAGGGCTGAGGTTTATAACTGAAGTTTATTCTCTTTAATTCCTCTTTAGCCCCTTCCTCGATAGCAGTCCATACCCTTTCTAAAGAGGGCCTAATTTTCCTGTAGTCTCTGCCGTATTCACTAGCATTAATCATAAAGTTCATTTCTAGGGCGATAGGAAGCCATTCACTTTTAGTCATGACGCCGGATTCGTAAAGTTTGTGAATTCGCAACATATGGTTTCCGAACTGGTGTAACATCAAATCTAGTTGATGTCTTTCATCAACAGAAAGCTCGCGATCTTTTTCATTGAATAGATAGCGGCTGACCGAAGCAACTTCCGTTGTAGCCCCTGCCCAGCTGTAAAGTTCGGAGAAACCACCCACCACAGCATTGTAGGTGTTTATGGTTTGAACTTTATTGTTTTCTTTTACTTGGATCGCGAGATAAATGAGGGTAACGAATACAGAAATCGCGGCCAAAAGTTCTGAGATTGCGCCAAGTGCTTCCCAATTCATAATAAAATTCCTTAATTGTTGTATGCAGATTGATCAGGCTACTGCATTATATAAAAAGGTGAAGAGATCGATTCGAGGCGTTCGTTTGGTAAAGAAGAGATGCCGCCAATATCTAAGTCAAATACAATTTTGAGATGAGTTTATTTGAGTATCTGGCAACGATCGTTGCGATAGTCCTCGGGCTTGCAGCTGCGAACTTGCTTAATAAATTTTCTGACGCGATCCTCAACACTCAGTGGAAATCCATCGGTTGGTTTTTTTGTCTATGGTGTTTGATTCTCTTAATTTGTCTGTTGGGCTACTTTTGGGCTTTTTGGCGTATATATAGTGGGATTGAAATGCTGTCGATCTGGGAGTTCATTTATAACCCTTTTGCCTCGGTTGTATGTCTGTTTTTAATTTCTGTATTCCTTCCCGTTCCAGATAAACACATCGAGAGTGCCGTGATGAGCGAACATTTCATGGCCAGATGCAAGCCTTTCTACGTCACGTTAGCTTTACTTTGGCTTCACTTTGGCATCGCACCTATTTTTGTTGGTTTTGAGCAAAGCCCTTTGGAAGTGGGCTTTGCTTGGCTGATGATTGTCGTGTCGACTTCAGGCATCTTTCTCAAATCGTTCGAGGCGCATAAGTTTGTTCTGTTGGCATTTACCAGCTGCTTTCTTGGTCAGGAAGTAATTCAACTTGCCATATCGTCCTGATTTCATGAGAAATAAAGTGCATTGAAAACTCTGGGCAGATGAATGACATATCTGCGCAAGGTTTATTTTGTTTCTAGGAATTAGTAATTTGAGTCTCGAGCAGGATATAGATTCGATGAGATATTGCTGCAAAGACAAGTGATCCAGAAAAGAATAGGCGAATTGTCTCTTTCCAAGACGCCTGACGTTTATGGATCTAACCTAAGATACGCTGAGGGCTCGATCGCCTAGTATGAACGTAAAGTAAAGGTCATGTTTGCTACTATCCGTCAATGCGTATTAATGTTGTCTCTGGTTCTAGTCATTTGGGCTTCATTTAAGCCTCTCTAAAAAGGAATCCTGCAGCTCAGAGGTTTTGCTATATAAAAAATTGAAACTGGTCCTAAATATAAAAAAGCTACCAAGTTGGAGAAAAAAATGAATACAGTAAAAAAACTGGCGATTTTCGGCATCGTTCTTATCGGAGCAGTATCCATAAGCGCTGATGATCATCAAGCTGCCTCCATGGTCCACATTAATTTGTGTTATCTCAATGATGGAAAATCTATGCAAGATGTGGCTGACCTGAACGAAGATTTTTTTGGTTGGTTAAAGTCTAATGACTTGGATCCTTACAGCATTTTGCTGACCCCGATGGCCACCTCGAACTCCCCATTGGAGCCTACCTATGACTTTATAGAAATGATGACTGGGTCTTACGAGCGAGTAGGTGAAATGTGGGATCTCGTTCAGAGTTCTGACAAAGGTCAATCTTTGCTGAGTGGCTGGAGTGATATAGCTACTTGCGTCACCCGCTTTGCCCATTTGGTTCATAAGTATCAAGATAGCGAGGCTTTGGCCAATAGCGATAATAGGGTAGTAGAGTTTAATCGTTGTGAAGCTCGGCGAGAGGCAGTAGGTAAACTCAGGGAAAGGCACGATGCGATTCTTGAAGGGCGCGATAAAAACTCGACCAACATGTACTGGGGTATTCTGCTTCCCGGTGCTGGTGGTGAATATGGAGTATTTAGACACCTAATCAGCTACAACAGCATGAGTAATTACACAAAGGCGCTTGAAGCTCGCAATACATCAGAGCGATGGAAAGCTTCGCGTGACTACAATGATAACTATGCGCAATGTGATGGCCCGTCGGTTTGGTCTGGAGTAGTTCAGAACAGGGCCAATTAGTACGCTACGGGGTTTGGTGCTGGTGCGTCAAACCTCAGGGTCCAGCTCATCCTGCTGTAAGTTGCCATCGTTATTAATAGAAACGTGGCTGAGACCTGCAAATGAGCCTATAACTCGCTGCTGCCAGAATAACCCGAGAGGAAGAACATGACTGCTATTGAAGATACGCTAGCTTTGCCACTTGATGAAATCGATGTGAGTCGACCAGAATTGTTTGCTGATGATAACTGGCATGCGTTGTTTGCCCGGCTCCGTGACGAATCGCCAGTCCATTATCTTTCTGACAGTGTTAATGGTCCCTTCTGGTCGGTTACCAACCACCAATTGATTAAGGAAGTAGACACCAATCATCATGTGTTCTCGTCGGAGGCAAAGGGCATAGCCATAGTAGACCCTTATGTGGCTGAGGAGGGCCAACTTCAGGGCAAGAACTTCATCGCAATGGATGAGCCCGAGCACAGAAAACAACGTAGCGCGGTCTCGCCGACCGTCCAACCGCGTAACTTAACGGAGTTGGAACCGCTCATCCGTGAACGCGCGATAGATATTCTAGAAAATCTCCCTATCGGGGAAACCTTTAACTGGGTGCAGGAGGTTTCGATTGAGCTTACTGCTCGGATGCTGGCAACCCTGTTTGATTTTCCCTACGAGAACCGCCGCCAGCTGGTGAGGTGGTCCGACCTAGCGACTAATGTTCCGGAGGTTACAGGCGATAACAGTATTGATATGAAAGAGCGATACGATGAATTGATGGGTGCTGCAGGTGCTTTCTATCAATTGTGGATGTCAAAGCAAGACCAGCCGCCAGCTTTCGATCTAATCTCCATGTTGCAGCACAATCCTGATACAGCCCGAATGAACGAGGATCCAGAACTTTTTCTCGGTAATATCTTGTTGCTTATTGTGGGCGGAAATGACACGACACGTAATAGCATCAGTGGAGGTGTCATTGCCCTAAATGAATACCCGGAGGAGTATCAGAAACTTCGCGACAATCCTGGACTCATTCCTAACATGGTTTCAGAGATGGTCCGTTGGCAAACGCCAGTCATTCACATGCGTCGCACTGCATTGGAGGACTATGAGCTTGGCGGTCAGTCGATCAAGACTGGCGATAAAGTAATCATGTGGTACTTGTCGGGTAACAGGGATGAAACTGTATTCGAAGATGCTGACAGATTGATTATCGATCGCCCTAACGCCCGTGCTCACGTATCTTTCGGGTTCGGTGTCCACCGGTGTATGGGTAACCGTCTTGCGGAGATGCAGCTGAAAGTGTTGTGGGAAGAGATTATGAAGCGGTTTGAAATGGTGGAAGTTGTTGGCGATATCGAACGTCTACCTAATAACTTCATTCGAGGGATCAAAAATGTACCCGTTCGACTCCATCCTCTATAGAAATTTATCAAGCTAAAGTTTTATTGACAGGCCGAGCGTTTTCCGGGTTACCCACCCGCTTATGACAAATTATCGGATTTGTTTTATTGGTTTCCTGATTTTCTAAAGTTAGAGAGGCATTTCTTCCACCAAGTAGAAATGCCTCTTCGGAAGAATCAATGTTTTTCAGTAGCCAGATAAATATCTTTCATGGCGTTGAAAGTCATTTCGGCGACAACCTCATGATCCTCATCGAGGATTTCATAAATGGGTCTTTCGTCGTCGTAAGGTCTTAGGCTAAATAGTATTACCACGTCCTCATCCCCGCCGCCCTCAGTATGCGGGTCTTCGCTCGCCTGTGTTGCTTTAAAAGTTCCTGCTGGACGAACCTCACGCAGTTCACCGTCTAAACTATAGATACGATGTTCTCCTTTGACGACGAAGGTATTGAAGTCGGAAGTATGTTTATGCCAAAGGATTTTCTCATTTGCCGCGAATTTGAATAGGACATCGACTATCTTTGCATTGTCATCGATATTTAGGATAGACATGCCAATATGATCGGCTGCGCTTCCATCTGGTCCTGGCAACGGCTGCCAATCGACTGTTTCTTCGTTAAAAGTGTTTAGATTGATCATGTCATCATCCCTTTATGCGGCGGCTATGCAGAGAGAATAACTCAGACCATTAAAAGGAGGTAGTAAGGATTTGTATGCTCAAACAGATATTTATTTGGCACGTTAGAAATAACTTAGACAGAAAAATTGGATGCAGATATTAGGTCTGCCTATTGTCGAAATATCTTCAAAAGATAACGAAATTGTTGTCACGCTAAAGAAATCTCAATCTTCTTACACTGTGCGGTTGGAGCTATTATATTACAACGTAAATTTCTGAAGTGGGCCCTAATCACTTGTCGCGGGGCAAGAGCTATTTTTGTTTTGCGCAAGTCGAAAGCGTTGTCGATACGAATCGTTTACTGATGAAAAAACCTACGTTAAGTCTAGAAAGCTACGAAGAGAAAGAGCTGCTCAAAGTTCTCCTCAGATTATCTGCTTCGCAAACAGACCAACGTATTGTCGCGATGGGCTCTCCCATCCCTATGTCAATCATCAATTCGAGTGTTAGTGATATTTTCTTTGCCTGGAAGGAAGGTCAACCCTCTCTTCGAGACCTCCAGAATCTTATGTCTGCTCTTGAAAATTTAAGTGAACGGATGATTGATTTTGGCCCTGATTATGAAGCTGTGCCTTTGCTTAAATTATCGAAACTATATCTCGATAAAGATTTTACTCGTCAGGCCGGTATAGAGGTCCAATTAAGCGGTTATACATGGCTGCTGGAACCCGAGTATTCGGATTCTTAACCTCACGTGAAAGTTAATTTTTCAGATTATTCGGGGGTGGGATCGAATTTATAGAGAAAAAGTTTGAGTCGAAAGAACGCATCAGTCCGATGCGTCCATCCGTTGCTGATAATCCCAGCATGTTGCCCACGTTGGGTAAAGAACGAACTCTATTTCCTCTTCTGCTCGTCCGAGAAGCCAAGCCGCTAGGTTAAGGTTACTGTCACCCAGGTACCTTTCGATCACGCGACGTAAAGTTAACTCGGGATTCTCGTTTTGTGCTTGGACATCGGCTTTCCCTCGCACGCCTAGATAAGGTGGTTCGTTTGCTCCTACTTCGAATGCGCAACGGCCTTCTCGTCTTAGCGATTTGGCAAGTTTACTGTTCCTGTGAGTGACTATTCTTAGAGTCCCCTCAAGATACTCAAACCATACAGAGCAGATAAAAGGATAACTTCCGTCAATTACCGAGATGCGAGCGGGAATCTTTGTAGATCGAAGAAAATGTTCTAGTTGTTCGCGATTCCAAGCGCTCTTTCGGCTTAAATTATCCATTTTCTTTTCGCTCAAGGAGTTTGATTGGTCGGGTTAGTTCGAGTCGTCACTTGCTCTGATACTACGGACTAATGCTACCCGAAATTGCATGATTGTGAATTAATTGTTCCCTAAGGTGGCTCGGTGGATGGTGTACTGCGTTATCCCAGATAAAAAGTAGAGAAAGATTTCGTTATCGCTGCTAATGACGGTCTCGTCGAAAATAAGTACCTTCTTTGAATCCATCAAAGAAACTAGGGAGCAAAGGGTGATCAATGTAATCTTTACCTTCGTAAGGCCGCAGATTGCGTTCTGCGACATAAGTGGTGTGATCTGCCTCGTGAACCAGAACGTGATACCAAGGCTGGTCTTTTGGCGGTTTAGAAACAGCCATTCTCTCATACCACTCCTCACTACCAATAAATTCTTGATCGACGTCGTAGATAACGCCACGATAATGGAAACGAATATGTTCGACCTGCTGGCCGATATAGAATTTCATGAAAGATTCTTTATTTCTTAAGGGTTATGGATTGCTTTAACCTACTTGGTGTCATTTATCGCATCAAGGTAGATTGTAATACCCGATGGTTCCTGATGGGGTCGGATAGAATACGTAAAAAAATCTTTGGATAAGTCAGGGATAGGCACGGAAAAGATTTGCAGGAACTGTAATTGTTATCAAATTTAGCATGAAGTCATTACGAAGAAAGTGGTTAGATTCTTCTTGTCTGACCACTTCGGAGCATACTAGGTCAGAAAATCGGTCCCACTATCAGGCCCATAGTCGTTAAATCATTTAAGGTTAGTCTATCGCCGAAGAAGCGACCTGAATCCGAAGTATGCTGCGAACTCGAGAGTTATCTCCGGTTTCGTTGAAAATCAAATTAACTTTTTAACCGAGCCTATGAACTATATTTGGGAACTACACTCGCACTTCAGCGTTTCTCTCACTAATCTGATAAGAGCTATGAACCGGCTACTTTTGGGGGATATCGATGACTAGGCCAACATCCGGACCATTAAGCTGGCGAGTGCGCTTGATGTTTGCTGCGGGGCAGATACCCGAGGGTGTGCAATCCACATCGTTTGGTTTCTTTTTGCTCTTTTTCTATAACCAGGTACTTGGACTTTCAGGTTTCATGACTAGCCTGGCGATTGTTGTCGCGCTTCTGGTCGATGCTATTAGTGATCCGGTTATAGGATCTTGGTCCGACAGTCTTAGAAGTCGTTGGGGCAGGAGGCATCCTTTCATGTATGCAGGAGCTATTCCTTTTGCGATCAGTTTTTATTTGCTCTTTGCTCCGCCTGCCGGCATGACTGAATTGCAAACTTTTGCTTGGTTAGTGGTTTTCTCGGTACTTACGAGGACGACGCAATCCGTGTATTCCATTCCTCACAGCTCTTTGACTGCTGAACTTTCGCCTGACTATCAGGAGAGAACATTGCTGTCTTCATTGAGATCTTTATTGCAATCGATAGGCAACTTGATGGTGTTTCTGATCGGTTTTCAAATTTTTTTTGATGCTACGCCGGAATATCCAGTTGGTCAGCTAAATCCTGATGCTTATCCGAATTTTTCATTGTTCTTCTCAGTAATCATTTTTTTTGGAGTAGCACTCACAGCTTCCGGAACCCACAGCTATATACCCCATCTGCCGAAGGCCAATGAAGATTCTAGAGGTTTCAGCTTAATTCGAGTGGTTCGTGAAGCCTTAATGGCATTCAGTTTCAGATCATTCAAGTCTGTTGTTCTAACCGCGGTTTTGTTTGGTATGACGATGGGTATGGTCTCCGCGTTATCGATTTACCTTGGTACTCTTTACTTTCAATTTAGTTTGGAACTGATCGGGCTGAGTTTTCCAGCGTCCATTGCGGGCAGCTTTATTGGAGCGGCGCTTGCTACTCCTTTGGGTCGCCTATTCGATGAAAAGAAAACACTGCTCATTATCGGTCTGATGTGGTTCGGTCTCTGGAACACATTACCGATAATATTGAGTCTGCTTGATCTTTTTCTAAAGCCTGGTGATCCGATGCTTTTCTATCTCGTGATGACGGCGAATGCGATTTCCGCAATGGGTATTGGGCTCTTATCGGTGATGATTGGTTCAATGATCGCCGATATCACAGATCAACATGAAGAACGGTTCGGAAGTCGCAATGAAGGGATTTACTTTGCGGCTTCTTCTTTTGCGACAAAGGCAATCAGTGGCGCGGGAGTTGTGATCTCTGGTGTTGTAATCGATTTAGCAGGAATTCAACGAAACGCAACGGTTGAGACCATTGATGAAGATTCGCTTCATACTCTTGCCTTTGCCATGGGACCAGGGGTGCTTTTAATGATTGGGTGCACCGTTTTAGCTGCTGTCTTCTACGATCTCTCGAAAGCGGAACATAGCCGTATTCGCAGTTCGCTTGGGACTCATGAACGAAACCTTTTAAGTAAGCGATAACTCTTTGAGGAAGACTAAAAAGTTATACTCTTATGCCAAAGCGTACTAAAAGCATTTCTTGCCTTGCTTAGACTTATGTTAACCTTCGCCGCTTTTCTCATTCGAGATCCGCAGTAGATATAAGGAGTCCTGTAAGTGAACCGAAATAAGAAACCAAAAAAAGCATCCTTTGTTAATAAGCTGATGCATATTATTCGTCTTCCGACCTTGTTTGCCTTACTAAGCGCCTCTTGGTTTTCCGTAGCTCAGGACGGCGCCTTAGAAGAAATTGTCGTGACGGCGAGGATGGTCGAGGAATCGCTTCAGGAAGTACCAGTCGCCGTTACTTCGATTGGACAGGATGCAATGGATGCATTTCGCATCGATGAGGCTACGGACCTCATAAGCAGAGTCCCCGCTCTCAACGTATCAGTTGGTGGCTCAGGCGCTGGCGCTCAAATTACGTTAAGGGGCGTAGGCTCCTCTTTCATTTCGAATGCTTTCGATTCAGCTGTTGCTTTAAATTACGATGGTATTTCTGTAAGCACGCAGCGGTTATTGCAGAGTGCTTTTTTTGACGTTGAGCAAATTGACTTGTTGAAAGGTCCTCAATCGCTATTTTTTGGTAAGGCAGCGTCTGCCGGCGTTTTATCATTGCGTTCCGCAAACCCCACTGACGAATGGGATTATGGTTTCAAGACGTCCTACGAATCTGAAGAAAAAGGTGTAACCTTCGGTGGGTTCGTTTCTGGGCCGCTAAGCGAGACACTCGGTGTTAGGTTGGCTGCGGAATACCAAGAAATAGATGATTGGGTGGAAATAGCGGCCGGTAATCCAACAGCCCAGCCAAAAAGAGGACTTGAGAACTTTATTTCTAGGGTTACTTTTCACTGGGAGCCTAACGATAGTCTTGTCGCCAATCTCAAACTCAACTACAACTCACAAAATTCTGATTCATTAAACAGCAACCTAGATATTTTTTGTGGGGGTGACGGTTTGCCTGATCCCTCCGTTCTCTTAGGTGGTGCCTTCGGTGGCACCCCGGGTATAGATCTGTTCCTCCCTACTCATGACTGTAACATTGATGATGGGAAATTTGTTGGTCCTGACGCTCACCCATTAATCAACCGTCCGCCGACTGGAGGGCCAGGGGATGGTCGCAACGTTTTCCTCGCGTACAACGACACAGATACGTTCTTTGCAAGACTTCAAGTTGATTATGCATTCAGCGATACAATGAACTTAACTTTTCTAGCCGGTTACTTAGATCTAGAAAATGAGTACAACGATACGTTTAATTCTACTGGTCAACTACCGGGAGGTATTGCGGCCGGTTTATCCGCACCTTTCGAGAACACTCTTGAACAAGTCACTGCAGAAATTAGGATAGCGAGCAGCTACGATGGTCCTTTTAACTTTCAAGTGGGAGCATTTTGGGAGACCCGAGATATAGGGCACGTGGCCGTGCAAAATGCCTTTAATCCGACACTTCTTGCACCGCTCGCGCCTTTTGTAGGACCTTTAGGAGCGTTTCTTGGCCCCGACCCAGCAACTGGCTTTACATTTGATTGGATCGCAGATCGACCGATAGATGCTGACGCGATCTCTCTGTTTGTCAGCGGCCAATATCAATTAGCTGAGAAGTGGGAACTTTCAGGTGGTGTACGTTGGACAGATGAAGAGAAAAGTACATCGGTAGGTTTTCCTTATATCCATGGCGGAGTTGCTGCTCTTGGTTTAACAGCAATCTCCAATGGCTTTCAGACGGGAGACGTTGACTTTGAAGATGACAATGTCTCGCCCGAACTTGTACTAACTTACTTTTTAAGTGACGACATTTCGATTTACGGGGCTTACAAGACGGGATTTAAGTCGGGAGGCATAGACAATAATACCCTTCCTACCGGAGGGCTTGTGCTAAATTTGAATAGTCCAGACCCTAGCGTTAGAGAAGCTTCTGCGAACGTTTTGAGATTCGAGTCTGAAGAATCTGAGGGTGGTGAGATCGGTTTTCGGTCCAGACTCTTTGATAGATCTCTCACTTTGAATTTAACCGCATACCGATATGTCTTCGAAGATCAGCAAGTCCAAACATTCAATCCTGCGATATTTGCTTTCGATACTACTAATGCTGGGGAACTCACGACGAGTGGCCTGGATGTCGATTTTATGTGGTTGACTGACGTACCTGGACTGAGTGTCGCCGGTTCATGGGGTTTCTTAGATTCTGAGTTAACAGGAGATCTCATTACCGCTACAGGTGTAAATTTGAAAGGACGCGATGGAGGGTTCTCGCCTGAATTATCGGGTAATTTAGCTATTAATTGGGAAAGAAACGTCGGAGAGTCATTGATATTGAGTGTAAGCGCAAACCTTTCATATACAGATGATTACATTGTTGGTGGTGCTTCTCTCGAGCCTTTCGATCCTGTTACTAATCCTTTGGGCGACTTGGTGCAGGATAGCTACACGACGGTCGACTTAAATATTTCGTTATCGTCAATTGATGCTAAATGGCGCGTTGCATTGATTGGAACTAATTTGAACGATGAGCAATATTTGACGTTTGCCGGACCTGCGCCTTTCCGACCTGCGACTGGTGATGACCAGTTAGTGGGCGTTACTCGTGGTCGTCAGATTTTCTTAGAGTTGGGTTATAACTTCTAAATCATTAGCTGACGTGGAAAAACCTAAGACCGCTAGACTCGCAAGAGTTTAGCGGTCTTAGAAATTGAGCTTTATTCCCTGTTCTAGATTTCGAATGGCAGAGACATTTAAATTGATTAGTTGTTCACCGCAGCTGATTGATACCTATACGATATGCAAGCTAGATAGCCCTACTAAACTAAAATCCCCTCGGACACCTTCAATTCGTAATCTTCGATGGTAATTAAGCCCAACTCTTGGGCCTTCTTTCTATCGTCGTTCGATAGAACGTCTTGTAATAAATCAACTCTTTTCCAGAGGGCCAAGGGAGATTCACCTTGGTGATTAGGCAAGTATGGTGAAGGCTCAGTTGTTTGCATTGGATGAATATAGCGAGGGCAGTTAACCCAAACGTCAGTAATGTTAACTTCTACAACAAGATTTGCGCCTGGATAGCTCTTCAATATCGATCCCTCGCGTAAGCAAGTTGCTTCTCCGCGGACTCGAATTCGCTGAGGAATTTCAAAGTCCACAAAAAGTAACCCTACCTTAATAGAGGCTTCTACGTTCCCCATGGACAGAAACATTCCATTGCCGTCGTAATTTGGGAACACGATTTTGGTAGGAGAAAGAACTCTGACGAATCCGCGCTCGCCACCTTTATAGGAGCTGGAAGGGAAGCCATTTTCGTCTACCGTTGCAAGAAAAAACATGTTCATTCTATCTATAAATTTTGACTGCTCGTCTGATAGCGTCCCAGTCAATGTTGCCTCGACGATACGATCAGCAAGTTTTTCCGACTGGAATTCTCTCTGTAGCTGTCTTTGAGTTTCGGTAAAGAAATTTGCCACGTTTTCTCCATCCATTTTTAAAAAGATTTATCTTTCCCTTTCTCATGATGGAGCAGTTGATCGTGCACTCCACCAGTCGATTTCTCCTCATAGTCAGTCAGAGATTTGGTTCGCCATATAGGTTTCTATTACTTTGCCTGGAGGATCTTGATTAAAAGTTGTCCAATAAGACGTCCATTCGGGGGTAGGAGAATCCTGGAATTTGCCCCAAAGTGACCAACTATCGAAAGACATCACGTAATGCAGCCGCCCTAACTGGTCCACATTAATGCCAATGCCTGCTCCAGCCTCTAAATGCAGTTTGCTAGCCTCAATTGCCTTTGCCATAAGCTCTTCTGAACGCCCTTCGTAGGCTTGCCACACAAAAACTTGATATACAGCGCCTGGGACACCAGACAGAGGCTCATTTAGCATGAAACTTTTTAGCATCTTGGCACTAGGTTTCGCTGTATATCCTGCGATGAAGGACTGCATGTCAGCATTAGATGAAGCCTTGCTCTGGAAATCCCCCCAAGCCTTCCAATTTTCGAATGATGTGATGTAATGCAACCGATTATGGGTATCCACCGCTAAAGCAGGTTTAGTACCCAATGTTTCGCTGATGGCCACTCCCTGCTTGGCAACCGCTATCATTTCGGCGAATTTTCCAGGTAGTGGTTCCCAAAGAGTCACGTGTGTCACCTGCGCTGAAACGATTAAGGGCGTAGCTAGAGCGACAACGAAAAAAATATTTTTAAGCATCTTTTTTGATCCTAGTAGTAATGATGTTTGAGTTTCTTCGATTAAGTTTACTCCAATCTCCACGCGAAGAACTGATGAAAGTCACTTTTGTAGTCCGATGTCATCGATCTCTCTTTAATTGTGCTCAAAATTTCTTTTGCCCTGCAGGGTAAGTGGCCTTGCAAATTTGTTGTTTCGCGAGGTTTAAGGTAGCGGCTCACCCAAGGAAGCTTCGATTATTCTATAAACGTCAGTTCGATCAAGGTTCACACGAAGTGCTGCTGCCGAAGCAGCGATATGATTCGGATCGATACTGCCAATTAGAGCAACAGGTCTCGAAGGATGCGCTAGAACAAATGCTAGGCAGATGCTCGCTAGATCCACAGATTCCCGATCAGCTAATGTTCTTAGTACTTTAGCAAGCTCTGGGCTAAGCCCATCCTCAGTAGCTAATTTGCCACCTGCAAGCGGACTCCACGCCAAGACAAGTTGGTTGAATGCCATGCACTGGTCTAATGTACCGTCGAAAAGTGGTTTCAGACTCAAGACAGAATATTCGGGCTGCTGACTAACAATGCCATCTGGTAGATGGGTCATTAAAGCCTGAGTCTGACTTGGTAAATAATTCGAAACACCGAAAGCCCGGACTTTGCCGGATGTTCTTAAATTTTCTAGGATCCTGGCGGTTTCCGAAGGATGTGTCAGTAAATCTGGCCGATGTACTTGATAGAGATCTAATTGCTCAACACCTAAGCGTTTAAGCGAAGCTTCGCAGGCTTCTTCAAGGTAGGCAGAATTATAGGGTACACCTGGAACGATCCCGCCTTTAGAGGCAAGTACCATTTGACTTCTTAACTCAGGTGCGTCTTTGAACACTTGGCCAAGTAATTCTTCAGCAGAGCCGAACGCTTTACCACCCCAGTCGAGACCATAAACATCAGCTGTATCGATCAAAATCATGCCGTTTTCCAACGCTAGCTCAATTCGGGTTCGCGCTGCTGTTACGGTCATATTGACGAGTCGCCAGCAACCGTAGCCAAGGGGTCCTATACTAACGCCTTCGATTAACTTTCTGGGACTGGTGTCGACTAGATTTTTCATCAGGAATGATCCGTCTTCAAAAGACAGTATTCTCGCCCAGGAGCAGATTGATCTCTAGAGATTTGATGACAAAGGGTGAAAAGCGAAAAGAGCCGAGTCAGGACTTTGTTTAGTCAGTATCGTATTGTAAGACGAATCGATTCTGCTCACGAGTGATGCAAAGAACTACATA
>MDSZ01174889.1_pt1 | contig 16890 bp, 10 predicted proteins | sample 811201 | NCBI WGS metagenome assembly MDSZ01 (sample SAMN05326647, study PRJNA326480) | marine metagenome | isolation source: seawater | place: Indian Ocean: North | collected 2010
ATATTTATCCTTCTCTGATGTATTTTCACACGCGGCCGATGTGTATATAGTAACCCTTTTGGTAGGTAAGGTAGAAAAAATACGACGACGCAGTTTCAATAGACAACGATGAAAATATTTCAGCGAAGGATAGGTGTATATGAGAGTATATTCGTTCAGCATAGAAGAGAGAGAGAGAGAGAGTGTGTGTGTGTTTTCATAGATGTAATTTATTCTACTCGTACTACTATTACTACTACTGCTTATCCCCCAACCACCGTGTGACCTTAGTAATAACTTCCGTGAACTTCCGAAAAATAACGAATTTGTGGAACAAAACGCCATCGAGAGCGCGGCTTTTGATTGATTGATTCGCACACTCGATCGACATGGTCGCTGCTCAAGACGCGGAGACGACTCCTCTGTTAATCTCGAAGAAGAGAGATGCGTTTTCATCGTCCGCATCGTGGAAGAAGAAATCCATCGTCGTTGGGGCGTTCTTCGTCGCGGTCGCATGTTTCGCCGTCGTCGTCGGGACGATACGGGACCGCGACAAAGGCGCGGCGCCGTTTTATTCAATTCTCGGGAATACCCCCGCCGCGAGGAGTACGCTTGGATCCTCGAATGTAATCGCGTTAAGCGTGGCCTGTTCCCCGGGGATGCGAATTCCGTTCGACGTCGAAAACTACTCCGGCGTCGTCGGGGCGAAGTTGATCACGAAATCCATGTCCGCGGATTTCTCGTTTGAGTCTGGAGTGGACATGACCGAAACGTCGTGCGGGTCGTACGAACTCGCCGACGCGTCGAAGTATCTCGTCGACGGCGAACAGTTTGGTTTCTTCTTGTATCGCTTGGATGGCAGCGGATCACCGATCAAAGACATCGGGTGCGAGTCGATCGAGGAGGACGGTCGATGCCCGGTGCACTCCTCGCCAATCACGGATACGGTTGGCGGGCCGTTTGCATTGAGTTCGTGCACGAGTTCGTTTACCACTGATGGCGTGACGTTTTATAACCGCGTGTACTCGAGTGGTGAAGATACGACTGGGTACACGTGGGGTGCCTGCGACAGCGCATGCGGGTTGAAGCAACCGAGTGAATGTTCAGAGACGACCGAGGAAGCAGACACGACGTTTTACGTGTCAGGCACTTTGACGTTGTCTGGAGACGACATCGCGACCGCGGTCACAGAGGATGAGGATTCTTTAAAGGCATTCATCGCGTCCGCTGCTGGAGTCGACGAGAGACAAGTTTCCCTTATCGTTTCGGCGACATTAGGGGGTAAACCCTTAACGAAAGCGGCGGTGAAAGAAGCTAAAATGGCCAAGCTTGGAAGCACGGGTTCGGTCACGGTGACGTATGAGATTATGGTTTCGGAAGAAAGCGAGGCAGAGGAGGTTTCGACCATGTTGACAAACGCCGATTTCTCCTCGGACAAGTTGAACTCTTTGTTGAGCACGAAGGTGACTTCGTACGAACGGACTTCTAAACCGTCCTGGAACGATAAACAAACCATCGATGAGACGGCTCAAAATGAATCGTTTGAAGCGCTTAGAACGAAGACGGAAAAGGCGAAAGCCGCAGCGGAGGAAGCGGAACACTTGGCGAAAATAGCCAAGGAGGAAGCTGAAGCGGCCGAAAAGGCGGCAAAAGCTGCTGCCGAGAAAGCTGCTGCCGAGAAAGATGCAGCGGCGAAGAAAGCCGCGGAAGAAGAAGCGGCGAAGAAAGAGGCAGAGGCGAAGGCCGCCGAAGAGGCGAAGGCCAAGGCCGAGAAAGAGGCCGCAGCAAAGGCCGCAGCGGAGAAAGCTGCAGCGGAGGCGGAAGCGGCTGCGGCAAAAGCCAAGGCAGAAGCCGAAGCCGCAGCGAAAGCCAAGGCAGAAGCCGAAGCTGCAGCGAAAGCCGAGGCGGAAGCTAAGGCAGCTGCGGAAGCTGCGGAAGCCGCAGCGAAAGCCAAGGCGGAAGCCGAAGCTGCAGCAAAAGCCAAGGCGGAAGCCGAAGCCGCAGCGAAAGCCAAGGCGGAAGCCGAAGCCGCAGCAAAAGCCAAGGCGGAAGCCGAAGCCGCAGCGAAAGCCAAGGCGGAAGCCGAAGCCGCAGCGAAAGCCAAGGCGGAAGCCGAAGCTGCCGAAGCCGCTGCCGAAGCTGCCCGCCTCGCGGCTATTCGCTATGTTCACGGCGCGATCACCATCACTGGCCATGATTTGATCGGTAAGATGGACACCCAACTGGCGAAAGGAGAAACTTTGGATCTCATAGCGCGTGAGGCGAACGTGACCGTAGGCCAAGTGTCCGTTCACATGTCCACTTCGGCGGGGCTTGGTAGCATACTCTCCAAGTTGACCTCTAAACTTGGCGATAAATATGAAACGACGACGATTGAATTCCAAGTGAAATGCCCGACCAAGAAGGAAGCCAGGAAGGCAAAGCGCTTGATCGATCGCTCCATTGAGGAAGACGATCACATCCAAGACTTCAAAGACATGGGCATTGAAATCACCTCTTACAAATCTGCCTTGCCTACAACCATCAACAAGGAATCCGTCGATTTTGGTCAAGGACACTCCACGGGCGTTGCTAGCTTGCACCACAACGCCACGGAAGCGAACGCGATGATTCGTGAACAGGAAGAAGAAGCTGAAAAAGTAGCCAAGGAACTCGCCGAGGCGCAGGCAGCCGCGGCTACCGAAACTCCTGCGGCTGCCGCCGACGCGCAGAAAATCGTTGACGTCGATCTCGAAAAAATCGGCATCATCAATCCTGCAAACTACACAGGCAAGCAACAATACACCATCGACGGTTTGAAATGCGAAGCTTGGGACAGCACGAGAGCGCAGAAATGGAGTTACACGGCGGAGACATTCCCCGAGGGCAACTTGGGATCGCACAACTACTGCCGCAATCCGGCCGGAGATTCCATGTTGTGGTGTATCACCTCTGAAATATCAGAGGCGACAAAAAAGTACTGGAACTGGTGTGTTCCGAAAGGGTGCGAGCCAAAAGGAGATGGTACGACCGTCTCCTGGTGTCACGGTGTAGATTACCGAGGCGATCAAGGAACGCCGACTCATTACGGGTTAAAATGTAAAGATTGGAACAACACCAAAACGAAGCCTTCAAAGTACCCGGATTCCGGTCTCAAAGGTCAAACCTGTCGCTCAGCTATTCAAGCGTACGGGTACGAAAAGCCATGGTGTTGGGTGCAAGAAAACGAGCATGATTATTGGTGGGATTATTGCAACCTCGAGTCTGTCACCGTGGAATAAAGTGAAACGGCTTGACGAAGGTTCTGTGGGTTTTTGACTTTGCAGAACATGTTTTTCATTATAAAAACTGGTACCGTACTATGGTATGGTACCCTACCATACTGGTACCATACCATTATTACCATAAGGGGGTTTACTTATACTTACTACATTTTAAAACGAGTTTAATGTTATCCATATTACCGTGCCATACGTATATTTTATGTGTGCAATTGTTTAGTGGTACCTGTTTTGTTGGTAAAAGTCATCCATCATGACTTCGTGAGATTCTTTCTACTTCGCCCGAACTCACAAGCATTCACATTCTCAGCGAAACGCAAAGAGCAAGATGTTTCTTCGCTCGAATCGCCGTCTGGACTGACATTGACAAACATCAGCGTCTTCCCGTCACCACCTAAGCATGGTGCTAATAAATATGTTAATTTCGAGTTGCGATATGGGATGTGTTTTGCTTTACTGGCGAGCGCAGCAAATACGTCACCCAGTGAGGATAGGCTCTTGTTGATTGAACACGCCTCCTTCAATCGCTCACCGCTGGCTCCAGATCGTGAAACTCTTTCACTTCCAGCTAAATCTACCAGGTTCAACACACCTTCCATTTTCAAGCCACTCGAGGCGTGTTCCCCGGAGACGTGCAAAATGAAAACGGTGTGTGACCGAGACGAGTGGGCGTTCATCTGCGTCGCTTCGACTTTACGTGCAGCTGCAGCTTTGCACACCAACACATTCGCCTGTTCCACAGATTCTACAAGTTCACTCGTGACTCCAGAAATAGTCGTCGATCCATTATCGTGGATAATTTTATGTGTTATATCAGCAGAGTGATTGGTAGTAAGCAAATCTCGAATAGTTTCGTTATAAATCTCCACGTACGACGCCTTCATCGTATAAGTCCAACCTTTAACTTCGTTTATTTTTGACGCTTCGACAACCTTCTCAACCGCTCGCGGGATGATACCTCGTGACTGCTCGTCGGGTCCACCGAGCATTGTGTGCGTCTTCCCGCTTCCGGTTTGACCGTAAGAAAACAAGCACACTTTATATCCATCCAAAGCAGATTGAACAAAACCAGAAACTTCACGAAAGACTTCTTCTTGAGTAGATTCCTGACCAAAAACGCGATTGAATGCAAACGAGGATGATTTTTCCGGACCCAATCGTAAATGAACAGTAGACGCATCTTCTAGAGTTTCAAGGCAAAGTGATGGAGAATCCTCCGAAGTTTCACAAGGTGACGGCCGAACTCGACAAAACACGCGGACGTTCCCTCGCAGTTCTTGAATCTGGTTAAACATCTCTCTGCGCACCGCTTCAGCCTTCAACAACTCGGCTTCGAGAGCAGCTATACGATTCATAGCTTCGGAACTCGCCGTTTCGTCTATATTATCCTTCGGTTTAAATTGTTGTTTTTGTAATAGTAGTTTTTGTAGTTGTTGCTGTTGGTCTTGGTGCTGTCGCTCTTTTTCTTGAACAGTCTCCTCCAACTGTTCTTTCTCTCTCGAAACTTGCTTGTACAAACTTTCAACCTTTGAAAACTTTTCCTGTTCTGTTTCGAATTTTTCATTCAGAAGGACGGCGTCTTTTTCCGAAGTTTCAATCGCGCGCTCCAAGTCACCTTTCAGTTGTTCAATCTGGGTCAACATGGACATTCTCTCCTCCTTATTAGCTTCACATTGCTTCTTCAGCATTTCAGACTCCGACTTCGTGTAATTCACTTCAACTTTACTGCATTTGATTTCGCTGTTTGCCTCTAACAGTTGAGCTTTGAGTTCCTCCATCCGTTCCTTCTCTTTTCGAAGCGATTCAAACTCTCCGCGTAACTTCTCGCCATCAGATTTGGACGTTTCCAACTGAATTCTATAACCATTGTTTTCCTCCGTAACCCGCGCGATATTTGCCTTCATACATTCAGATTCCACCTGTAAGCTGTCGACTTTCTCTTGTTTCTTTTCGCACTCGTTCACGAGACGCGCAACTTCTCTCTTCAAATCATTCGCTTCCCCCTTGACTGTTTCACACTCTTTAGCTATCGTTTCTGCTCGCACATTCGCGGATTCAATTTGTGATTCAATTTGCGATTGTATTCCTTTCAATTCACCAAGTTCCATCATCATTTCCGCCTTCTCCGCGAGAAGCTTTTGAACGTTTTCTACCGATTCTGCTTTCTGTGCCAATGCGTCGTCGAGCTTTTGCCGCGTTAAATTTTGCTCTTCTTTCATTTGGCCTACGGTGCATCTGCCCTCACTCAGCTTCAACTCTAAGTTTTTGTTCGATGCCCTCGAGCTTTCTAAAATACGATTCGTCTCGTCCAGAGTCGCTCGAAGATCAGTGACCAATTTCTCATTCGCGCTATATTTTTCCAATAAAGTTGCGTGTTCCTCCACCAACGCCTCTCGTTCCGAAGCTATCGCGGCGTATTTCGATTCCGTTAGCGCAAGCGCTTCCATTGCTTTCTCAACGCGTTCGTTTGCGCTCGTCGTCGCTTGCTCCGAAACAACTCTATATTCAATCGTTTCCCTCGATAACGACTTCACAGCTGGCTTGAGCTTTGTTTCGATAAAATCAGTCATCGCCTTCATCTTGCCGATGTGGTCAAACTGCGTTTTTCCTTTTGGTTTGTGTTGCAACAACTTTGTGACGAGTGCTTCTGAGATGGAGTCGTTCGAGTCAATCTTCTCGCCTTCGGCAGGAAGAGTAGTCATCATCATCTTCTGCCGTTTCCTCTCTCCCGTGTTGTTATTATCGTCAGTAATAGTAGCATTCTTTTCTTCCTTTTCTTGTACTTCGCGTTTAGTCGTCTTTATCTTGTTCTTCTTGTTCTTCTTCGCCGACGGCAACGGCGACCAGACGCCAGCAATCTTCTGTTGATGCTTTTCCGTTTGTAATTTTTCTTCTTCTTCTTCTACTTTCGCGTCGCAGCAGTTGTTCTCCTTGTCGTCGATTCGTCGTCGGTCTTTGTCTCCTTCCACTCTTCCACTCTTCCTCTCGTCGTCGTCGTCGTCGTTGTCGTTATTGTTCCTCCTCCTCCTCGTCGTTGTCGTCGTCGTCTTCTTTTTCTTCCGCATCGCCCCGTCTTCATTTTCCTCAAAGTCGGTTCCTTCCACCTTCATCGCATTCTCCCGAGTCGAAGACAAAGGAAGTTTCGGTATCCGAGTCTGGAAAGCATCGCCGCGCTCCATCGTCACCAGACCTCCGTCCGTGCTCCTCCTCCTCCTCCTCCTCGCGAAGGTTTTCCTCGAGGACAAAAGCGCGTCCCCACCCGCAAAGAACGAAAGCAGGAGCTCAACCGTGTACGTTTATATCGCTTCTTCTTTTTGATGTTTTCCTTCCCCTTCTCCACACTTCTAAAACCCTAAACCCTAATGTTTAAAGAAAAAAAAAGAGAGAAGGGGACCCTTTTTGGTTGGGGAAAATACGACTTTTTTAAAAATCATTTGTTTTCTCGTGTTCTAATTCTGTCACATATGGGTTTGGACGACGACGCTGGCGACCACGCGAGGGTGGTGGAAACCACCGACGGTGACCACCACCACCAGGGCGATGAGCATCGCGCGGACGACGTTTTCCCGTCGAGAAAAATAGCGAGAGCTCTGCGAGAGAAACTCTTTCACGCGCTGCGCGTCGTGTGGATGCAATTTGAGCTGTACGGGTGGTACGTCTTGCTCGCGCTCGTGGTGTACTTGACGTTCAGACGACAAATACGAGGATGTCTTGGTAAACTCTGGTCGACGGTCGCGAGAAGGAAGGAAAAGAGTTTCAGCGCGGAAGAACGAGAAGAGCTCAAACGGGCGAGACGAAAACAGGAAGAGCAGTGGAAGAAGGCGTCGAAGGAGAAATTGACGAGTAAGACAAACATAGATAAACGAATCGAAGCGGTGGAGAAGAAAGCGAATAGGTTAGGAGTAGCAAAACAAAGGAAAGGGCACGTGTTAGGGAGAGAATGATGTTTTACGTGTGTGTAATAGTGCGTGTATATCCGTATATCAACAAAATCAAACCGCAAACTCCTCACGCAAATCGGCTTCGATTTTCTTCTTTTCTCTAAATAATCTTTCTATCGCGCGTTCCGCGCTCGCTCGAACGTCTTCGATGAGTTCGCTGCTCCACCGCTGGAGACGCTCTAACGTAGTCTCGTTGCTCTTTTCGTCGTCTTCGTCGTCGTCGTTTACTCGTTGCCGCGAACCGGCTTCTCCTTCTTCTGCCGTTTTTGTCAGAGGAAGAGGAGGACTCTTCGCTTCCTTCTTTTTCTTCTTCTTCGTGGCCGCATCCGCTATGTTATTGTTATTATTGTCATTCTCGTCGTCGTTCTCAGATGGTGTTACCTCCGGCCGAATAGACGTTCGTTTCGTTCGTTTCGTTCCATTCCCCGCGAGGGTGACGCTCTTCTTATTCCCTTTCGCTGAAGCTGATAACGGCATCTTCTTCGTCTTTGCCTCTAGTGTTGCTACTCCTACGCTTTTCTTACTCGTACCTTTCTTCTTCTTCTTCACCAATTCAGTTTCTTCTTCTTCTTCTTCTTCTTCTTCTTCTTCGTTTCTATTGTCGTTGTTTTTGTTGTTGTTCTTCTTTTTCTTTGCATTTTCTCTTTCTTCCTCTTCCTCCAGAGGACGTATTCTCACCACCACGGTTGTTTGGTTCCCAATCTTTATCGTGCTCCCATTTCTCAACGTACTCGCTTCTGAGTGTTCGTCCAACTCCACGTCGTCTACGTACGTCCCGTTCGAGCTTCCCAGATCTACGATGACCCATTGATTCGTTTCTGTATTCCAAAAAATGTGCGCGTGCTTTTGCGACACCGCGTCGTCCTTCACGTGAATCTGGTTCCCCGGTTTCACTCGTCCGATTTTTAAGGAGACCAAGTTCTTTGGGTTTAGAAACTGCGTGCCTTTGAATGGGCCTTTGATGAACTCGAGCGCGAGTGCGGGAGGAGCCGTTGTCGTTTTGCTGGTCCTCCTCGTCGTTTTTGGTCGTGGCGGTGGTGCTTTCTTTCCCCTCTTACTCGTCGCACGCGCGTGCGGTGTTGCTTCAGCGACTTGCGCGTCAAAATCGTACACATCCACTTCACCGTCCTTCTCCTTCTTCTTCTTCTTTGCCGCCGCCGCCGTCGCTGCCGTCGCCGGTTTCCTCTTCGGTGCCATCGAGAGGAGAAAAAAGCCCTTTCCTGCTTCCGTTCCTGCTTCCGTTTGCGTTCTCTCTGCGCTCCAAAAACGCGCAGGCGCGTCGCGAGTTGAATGAGGACAAAGTAAGGTTCCTTTTCCGGATTTCTTTTTTGAATTTTTCTCTTTTTACGAATAAAAAAATCGCAAGCGGTCTACAAACAGACGAAGAACAAACAGAAACGGTTCAAAAAGAAACGTCGGAAGCGTCGAAGATCATGAGTATGAGTACTAGGAATTACTATTACTATTACTACGAGTACGAGTAGCAGCACAAATGCGCTAGGCATGATTTCCATCGCGCGGGACTCCGTCGTGGGAGTGGCCGTGATGGTGATGATGGTCGCATTTCCCGTCGCCGCCATGCGTGTGGGCGTGACCATGCGCTTTCGACGAGTCTGAAACTGAAGACGTCGCCTTGTTGTGAAACGTACAAAAGAGAGGATAATGTTGATGTAACCATCGGTAAGAATAGGTTTTCGGTTCGGCAATTCCCTCCTCGCCGCCTTTTCTAGCTTCCATGTTCCGAGCATCCCAGTCTGGCAACTGGTCGTCTTCTGTGAGAAACGCGAGACAGTTGGCAGCTAAACCACGATCGAATGGGTTCAAGAAGGCTAAATTCTCTTTGCTCATTCTCAGATATTCGTATCGATACGAATTCGTCATCTCGTTCGTGGTCAAATTGGAAACGGCGCAGAAAATCTGCCGGACTAATAAAATGCCGGCGTAGCCGACGCCACCCAGAACTTGGAGCGCAAAGAGAATGGTTGACATCGGGTTTTTGTTGAGCGTTTGGAACCATGTGTATATACGTTGTTCGTCTGGCCTTTCCAATCGTCTCGCCAAGAAGGCTTCGTTTATGTACCGCCAATCGAATCGAACAAACGTGCACGCCGCTATGAAACAAGTCAACAAGGCCAAGAAGAACCATTTTTGATTTTTTGCACCGATGCACGTCAAAGTAATCGGGCAGTGGTGATCCATTTTATGCACGCATCTTTGACATATCGGGCAATGCTTCGACCTCAATGGTCTCGCTGCTTGACATGAGACGCAAAAACGTCTATTTTCTGACATCATCGACGTTTTTAAGGCGATATTTCCATTTTCAACGTCACACGTGTTTGCAACGCACTCCATATTGTGCATCCACTCGTTTTTCTCATTCGTGTCGGTCACTCGCGGAACGTAACCTGGTCCGACAATATATGTCAACAGAAAAAATATGGGGCACGAGACACCAATGCCCATTCCAATATACACGACTGAAAAGTCTTGATAGTACTTTGGTACCAGAAATAAGCCATAGTGCATGAGTGTGATTCCCAACAAGCCGTGAAACCACATGGCTTGTCGAGATGCAGATGCGTCGCGCGCCGCCGTTGGGCCAAATTTCTCCACAGCTTCTGCACTGACTAGCGAGAACGCGTTACTTTGCTTTCCAGCTAGACTTTCAATTTTCCCTTTTCCCAGTTGTAATAGACCAAAACTAACGATTAAAACGAATAGATTCGCTCCAGGAACTAAAGAAATTGAGTAACATAAATACATAAACACGAACGGAATGTAATAATCAAAGTTCGGTATCCACGATCGAAAATACGTCATGACTAACGTCTTATTCGAGCGTTTCTGCGCGAGAACCTTCGAGGAGCGCTCCTTGGCGTATACTTCTTCTTCTTCTGCTGACGATTCTCTCGGTTGTTCGTTCAAGTTGGACGTATCGTTGTATTTAAACTTTCGAAATTGACGTTGCAAGATGGCAATTTCTTCCAACTCGTTCGCGAGTTTTCCAACATCATCCCCGCCGATTAAATCTTGATACGTCGCAAATAAGGCGAAATTACTCTCTCCTCGTTCGTTTCCAAACGTGCTCAATTGTAGAGCTTTTAATAACCTATCGATGCCATCTGGAGTCGCGATCACTTTCTGAAGCAAAGGCATTCTGTGTATCATCTTACCGAGTACCGGAAAGGCTTCGGTCGTCCGAACGAGCAAATCTTGTTTTGGCATATGACTGCATACCCCCTGGTTTGGATTTAATGCCATGTAATCCAACGAACGCTTGCGCAGCGTTTCAAAAGTAAATTCATCATACGGAGGAGGTGCCATGTACTTTTGTTGCTGCGCCAAAGCCAATTCTCTTTCTTGCTGCTGATTGTGCTCGTGAATGGCAATCGCTTCGTCGAGTTTCGCGTCTTTCGAAGCTTGCACGAGCTTTCGCAAATTTTCCCTCGCGCGCTCAATTTCATCTTGTCCCATCGGTTGCTTTTGTTTTGCGTTGCTATGGTCGTCAACGCCGGTCTCGGCTTTATTACTAATTATACTGCTACTACCATTGCTCTTCTTCTTCTTCTTCTTCTTCTTCTTCGTTTTGAGTACTTTGAGATCGCCCAAACCACCTTTAACCGCGGCCGCCGTTTTCGTCGTCGAAACTTCCTCCTCTTTGTCTTTATCTCGTTCGCTCTCGCTAAAACTCTTTAAATACTTCTCTCCTAAGTTGATGGCTCCGCAGTGACAACCCGGACACTGTCCTTTCCTCGTCGCCTCTACAAGCTCCTCTACGCTCAAACCCAACATTTCCGTGCTCTCGTCCGCGCTCAACGGCTTTTGACTTCGATACTTCTCAATGCATTCTTGCGATGTCAGCTTTGTACGAGTCACAAACACAGCGCACGCTCTTTTATTCACTTTTCTCCTGGACAAACCAAGGAACTGCAATTTCTCACACTGCGATACCTCCACTCCCGTCTCCTCCAGCAGCTCTAGACTTGTGCTATCGAACAACTCAGACGTGACGTCTAATATTGCATCATCCTTGGGAATCTCAACGTTTTCCGGTTCAGGATGGCCACCAGCGAGAACAATCATCCCCGCGGCCTCGCCGACGTTTTGCGACCGTCTCAACGCCAACATTTTTCCGTCTTTGCATATACAAAACACTGCCGTTCCGAGCGGGTTCGCTAAACTTTTCTCCGGCAACTCTTGCCAATCTTCTGCTAAATTAGTCCCCACGAACGACTTATAATCCGTCTCTCCGACATGAATCTCGACCGCTTTCTGTTCTCCTTGTTTCTTCTCCAGCCACGAACTCAATCGAAACTTTGTTCCGTTGAACAAGGTTTTATTTGCCTCGGTCTTCTCTCGCCAAATTTCATGGATTAAATTTTCTCTCTTTTCGTCTGGAATGGCGCGATGATGAACTTTATTTTTCGCGTGAAAGAGGCACTTAACTCGCGCGCGTGGGAGGGGATTTTCCGCGCAATCGATCAGCAACTCGAAGTCGGAAAAACTTTGTTCCATTTTTTCAATCAATTGGCGTGCACGATGGCACGACCGACCACTTGCAACGCCCAATTTGGGGGGAATTTCTGTTGGTGTTTTGAAAGATATTTCGAAGATATTGATTGGAGAGAGGAGAAAGCATAAACTGCATACTGCGAAAGGGTAATAAGGTATACATACTATTAAAGCACAAAGTCGTCAGCGTTTCGCATCTCGTCGGCGAACGCCTCCAGCCACTCGCTCGCGTCTGCTTCATCCATGCATCTGTTGTCGATGCTCAACGTGGCAGATATGGACAACCGCGTTGTGAGTTGGTCTTCGCTAAATAGGGCGCCCGTCGTCGCGGCTTCGTCCTCGTCGTCTTCGTCCTTCATCGAACCGCGCGCGCTTTCCGATACGATGACTCGTTCGGTTCCTCTTCCTACGGCTAATATAGCGCCCTGCGGTGGATTTTGTATGGCTTGAAACGAGTCCACGGAGAACATGCCTAAATTTGAAATCGTAAACGATCCTCCCATCATTTCGCTCGGTTTCAACTTGCCCTCTTTCGCTTTGCCGGCCAATCGACGAACATCTTGACCAATTTCGGAAACGCTTTTGTTGTCCGCGTTGAAAACGATTGGAGTGACCAAGCCCGAAGGCGCTGCCATTGCTACCGAAATATCCACGGTGTCAAACTCCACTCTCTTCCCTACTTTTTCATCGTACCTCGAATTCACCTTCCCGACCCGTTTCAGCGCTTTCGACGCGGCGTATACGATGCAGTCGTTTACGGATACTTTCTTCTCGTGATCTTGCATACTTTTCTTTCTAAATCGATCCACCCCGGATGCGTCCACATCCATAGTCACGTAACTGTGCGGTTGCGCGTGTTTCGACGCGGCCAATCGCGAGGCGATCACCTTTCGAATAGCGCCGTTTGGCACGTCTTCAAACTCTGCGTTCACCACAACCACTTTTTTCTTTTCCAATGTGCTTTTCGGGGGTCCATCCGACGTTGACGTCGACGCGTCTTTGGTGCCGTCGCTCCGAAACGCGTACGTCTCGATTGGGCGGCCTTCGATCGCGTCGTTGTTGTTCCGAGACAGGAACGTCAGCACGTCTTCTTTCGCGACGACTTTTCTTCCTCCAGAGCTCTTTTCCAAAGAGTCCACCCGCAAAAGCGACGTCCAAAGCGCCTCTTCCAATGCGGTCTGCGCTTCGCGCGGTCGCGTCGATCCCCGCGCGTGCTCTCTCAGCAGGCGCAACGCGGACGGCCAGATTCTTCTCCCCATCGAGACGACGACTTTTCTTCTTCTTCTCCTCCTCCTCCTCCTCCGACGCGCAAGTGACCTCGGGAGGACAAACAAAAAACAAAGGGAAACACACGCGCTTTTCTTTCTTAAAAGAGCGACCTTTTTTCCTCTTCAAAATTTTTATTTTCTTTCGACATTTTTTAAACCCTAAGAGTCCAACAACCCTAAACAGACATCCAAAGATCGTCTTCTTTTTTTTTGAGAGTGAAGAAAGAAGAGGTTTCTCTCTCTCTCTCTCTCTCTCTCTCTCTCTCTCTCTCTCTCTCGAGTTCGCGCCACAACACACACAAAACGCGACGATCGCTTTCATCCGCGCGCTTTGACGGTGGCGGGTCTTTTTTTGTCCTCTCCTCCATCTTTTGATCGCGGGTTTTGTTTCTTCTCCGACGGGAACGCACCACCAAGAAAGGAGTGAGAGAGAGTCAGACGTTTGTAATCGAGGAGGGATAAAGAAAAAATGGCAACATCTTCTTCTCCTTCGCTCTTAGAAACCGATTTCGCCAAGGTGCAAATTCAAGCCTCCTTGGCGACGAAAGAGTACACGTGCGAACCGAGGGTGGAATATCGAACCGTGACTGGGGTTTCTGGCCCTCTGGTCATTTTGGACAAAGTGAAAAACGCGAAATTTGCTGAGATTGTGGACATCACGTTGAGCGATGGAACGAAAAGGAGAGGACAAGTTTTGGAAGTAGACGGGGAACGCGCGGTGGTGCAAGTCTTTGAAGGGACGAGTGGTATCGATAGCAAACACACGACTTTGGAATTCACCGGGGACGTGTTGACGACACCAGTGGCTGAGGATATGATGGGTAGGATTTTTAACGGGAGCGGGAAACCTATTGACGGCGGGCCGAACGTTATGGCCGAGCAGTATTTAGATATTAACGGCAGTTCGATTAACCCATCGGAGAGAACCTATCCAGAAGAGATGATCCAAACCGGAATATCTACCATAGATGTGATGAACTCAATCGCGAGAGGACAAAAGATTCCCTTGTTTTCTGCGGCTGGTTTACCGCACAACGAAATCGCGGCGCAGATTTGTCGACAGGCTGGGTTGGTGAAGCAACCCGGAACGGCGGAGGAGACGGAGGATGATAAAAGCGAGAACGATTTCGCAATCGTGTTTGCCGCAATGGGGGTGAACTTGGAAACCGCGAATTTTTTTCGAAGAGACTTTGAAGAGAACGGTAGCTTGGAGAAAACGGTCTTATTTTTGAACTTAGCAAACGATCCGACGATTGAACGAATCATCACCCCGAGAATCGCGCTGACGACGGCGGAATATTTAGCATACGAAAAAGGAAAGCACGTTTTGGTCATTTTGACGGACATGTCCTCGTACGCGGACGCTTTAAGAGAGGTTTCCGCCGCGAGAGAGGAGGTTCCCGGGAGAAGAGGATATCCAGGTTACATGTACACTGATTTAGCGACGATTTACGAAAGAGCAGGGAGAATTAAAGGGAGGAAAGGGAGTATCACGCAGTTGCCGATTTTAACCATGCCGAACGACGATATCACGCACCCGATTCCAGATTTAACCGGGTACATCACCGAAGGTCAAATCTACGTCGACAGGCAGTTGCACAATCGACAAATTTATCCGCCGATTAACGTTTTGCCGTCTTTGTCGAGACTCATGAAATCTGCGATTGGGGAAGGGATGACGAGAAGGGACCACGGCGAGGTTTCGAACCAGTTGTACGCCAACTACGCCATCGGTAAAGATACGTTAGCCATGAGAGCCGTCGTCGGCGAAGAAGCCTTATCTGGGGAAGATTTGCTTTATTTGGAGTTTTTAGAAAAGTTTGAACGAAAGTTCATCGACCAAGGGAACGAGGGCCGGTCCATTTTCGACGCCTTGGATTTGGCCTGGAGTTTATTGAGGATTTTCCCGCGAGAGCTTTTGAGACGCATTCCCGCCAAGACTTTGGATAAGTTTTACGACAGAAAAGCGGAATAAACACGTGCCGACTCTGAACTGATTAAAGAGAGAACAGAGAGAGAAAAGAGAGACGCATTCGTAAGAAGAACGCAAAGACACACGTAGCATATTAAGTTCATTTTAGATGTGCACTACGACATACAAATCTCACAGATTGTCTTTCGAAGGACAGATTTTTTACACGCAAGATGCACGACGCAAAACATAAAACGCTCTCTTTGCTCTCTTTCGCGAAAGAGAGAACATTTTCTTCACTTTTTGATGCTTTTGGTGTCGTCACTCAGAGCGTCTCGTCCGACTTTTGTTGCATCTTCCGAAACGTCGAACGAGAAAGAAAAGGAGAAAAGGAGAAGAATAGTTCGCGTGAAAGACGTGCTGCTGAGGAAGAAGATGGACGGAGAAAACGGGTCGCATCCATCGCGGTCGTCGAAAGTGCTCGCGTGGACGACGCTCAAGGAAACCGCCTGGCTCAAATTATCATCGATAGCGTATCGAGACCCAACCGGGAAAGAGCGGACTTGGGACGCGGCAACGCGAACAACAAAAGATCCGAACGCGGTGGCGGATGCCGTGTGCGTGTTTGCGAAACTGAAATCTTCGAAACGCGACACGCAAACGTTGTTGGTGAGACAATTTCGTCCACCGTTGGATCAGGAGACCATCGAACTGCCAGCGGGTCTCATAGATAAAGGCGAAACGGCTGAACAAGCTGCGCTGAGAGAACTGAAAGAGGAAACCGGGTACGTCGGATACAACGCCAAAGCGACGCCGTGTTCTATGGCGCTCTCACCTGGCATGAGCAACGAAACCGTAGTTTTAGTCACCGTAGATGTAGACTTAGACGAGTACGACGAAGACGAGCGCGGGAAGGACGCTGTCGTCCCGGAACAAGAGTTGGAAAGTTCAGAGTTTATTACGGTGATTAAAGTGCCTTTGAATGCGTTCAGAGAAAGTTTAGAAAGTTTAAATAGCTCCGGCTATAAAATTTTTGCCGGATTGTACATGTTTGCGCTCGGATTGGAGATGAACGAGAACGATTAAAGCTCTCGTAGTATCGCGCCGTACGCAGAGCTCTCGGAAACAAGCGGATAAAATTTTACGAGCGCGCGAGTGTGTCCTTGCCTAGCGTAGTGTTGTTGTTATTAGTATTAGTATTAGTATTCTTCTCGTTTTGTATTGTGCTACCGCTACTACTTTGCGTCGTTTCGTTTAGTTATAATACAGCTCTAAGTTGCTTCCGTCTTTCACCTCGTAATCGTCGAGCGTGATGTGGTCCTTGTATATCGTGTACCACTTTTGAACCCTTTTCGTCGTCGTCGTCGTCGTCGTCGTCGTCGTTTCAGAGAGAGAGAGAGAGAGAAAATGTTCGACGCGTCGTCAGTTTGCAAAAAAGTTGGGAAACGCGGTTTCGAAAGGGCGCTTTTTTTTTCCCTCCTCCCGAGTGGCGAAGGAGAGAGAGAGAGAGAGAGAGAGAGAGACGCACCGTATTTTCTCCGGCCTCGTCCCGGTCTGCGCCGCGACGAGCTTTTTCAAGTCTCCGATGGTATCGTCCTCGTTGCACTTCACGCGTATTTTCTTCCCGAGGCGGTCGTTGAGGATCACTTCGATCATGACGACCACGACCACCACCACCACCACCACCACGACGCTTCGATCGTCGTCGTCGTCGTCGTCGTCGTCGTTTTGCCCGTCGCAAAGTTTGTTGTTGTTGTTGTCTGAAAATGAATGAAGAAAAATCCAATTTGCGAAAGCCCTCTACTCAAAGAGAATTTTTTTGTCACATAATAAAATGTCGAAGAAAAAAATTAAGGACTTGATGAGAAAAGACGACCTTTACACAAAAAAAAAGACTTTGATGAGACGATGGTAAAAATGTGATAAAAATGAAATTAAAAACAAATACTACGTAGTTTACTAGTTTTGTACGTCTGCTATTGGCCAGGTCTTGAGGATCGCTCTTCAGGACCCGG
>MDSZ01123780.1_pt1 | contig 16889 bp, 10 predicted proteins | sample 811201 | NCBI WGS metagenome assembly MDSZ01 (sample SAMN05326647, study PRJNA326480) | marine metagenome | isolation source: seawater | place: Indian Ocean: North | collected 2010
ACCACCATTGTTGTTTTACAATCCAAAGTTTGGGGGGGGGGAGGGGGGTAAAAAAGACTGGGGACAAAATGGGAAAAGAAAGGTGGAAAAAGAACCGAAGAAGGAAAAAGAACAATCTGGCTATAAAAAACACCCGCCTCACAACTAAAACGCGCGCCCTTCCATATACGCACCATCATCAAACGCTAGGGTATACATGATGGCGACTTTGTCGACACTGCGCTGCGTCATCTCTTTCTCTTCGTCCTCCTCCTCTTCCTCTTCGGTTAAAAGCAACAACAAAAATCTTCGTGTGATTGGACGTCACCAAAAATACCGAACGTTCCTGCGAGCAAAACGAGACGACGAAGAGAAGAACGACGAGAACAGCAAACTTCCTGAATTCGAGGTGGGTAGTAAAATCGTGTCTGCGCGTGCTTCGCGTCTCCATTTTTCAAAGACTTGGAGATCCTATCATCGTTTGCGGCGGTTTTTGTTCAACACAATCGCGCCTGTTTTTGCGAGACGGGCGGAGATATTTATTTTCTTTGTTCCAACGTATATCCTTCTCTTCATTCTGTTACAAAACGAACTGTTGACTAACCTTTCTATAAACGACAACTTGCTCCATCTAAATTAAAGGACGATGTGGCACCTGCATTGGATGGTGATTGGAGAGAGTTCCGGGCAAAGCTCGTCGCTTCGCACGCCACGGAACTTCCGGACGAACAAATCGACGTGGAACAGTTGCAAAAGATGCAAGGAGGGAAAAGTGCAAAACATAGAAATGAAAAGGACAAAACAACAACAACAACATCGGGATACGGCATCATCGATGATGCGATTGATAACGCAAAAATTGAAAGCTTAGAAGAACGAGAAAGACGTGAAAGAGAAGCGACGGAGGCGAATTTAGAGTTACTCAAAACGCAAAACCCGGAACTCGCTAAGGACAAGGCTTGGGCTCACGTCATCGCCAAGCCGGAAAAAGGTTCGTTAATAGTCGCTGCTACTGACGATTTCGTTACTTCGCAGCAATACTTCAACCAGTGTGTAATTTTATTACTGGAACACTCAAAAGACGGGTCAATGGGCGTCATACTCAACAGACCGACGATGTATAAAATGGCAGACGTTGTGAACGACGCAAACGGACCTTTTAGCGAAAACGCGTTGTATTTCGGAGGCGACGTAGGGGATGGTACGGTATCGTTCTTGCACGGTTCCCCGGATGTTGCGGACGCCGAGGAAGTCTCCCCGGGCGTTTTCATTGGTGGCTTCAACGATGCTGGAAGACTCGTAAAGGAAGGCAAAAAGGACCCGCGAGAGTTCAAATTCTTCGCTCGTTATTGCGGATGGGCTCCTGGTCAACTCGAAGAGGAGTGTGACGACGGCGTGTGGTACCCTGTTGCATGCTCTAGGCAAATCGCACTCAAACCTGTCATAGCTCTCCCAAAGCCTTTGTGGCGCGAAGTGTTAGAATTATGCGGTGGAGAACTCGCATTGAAAGCCAAGCGTGCGTACGCTGCGGAAGACGAAAACTGAGTGAGGGTGAATTGAATTTCTCGCGGAAGGAAAAAAAAGAAAGAGTAGAGACACGCATCTTTCTGTATATCACAAACTACTTTTTTGGAAATATATCCTTGATGGAACGTTTACTGGTTTCCTCTTCTTTTTTGGCGTTGCCGTCATCGTCGTCGTCATTCGACTTTATCGTAATCTCCCTTTCTTCGTCGATACTCGTCTTTTGTATTTTTTCAATGTCCAAACTATTTTCTTGTTCGATGACGATTTCCTCTAGCTCTTTTTTCACTTCTTGTTGTTCTTCGCTAATTTCTTCGCTAATACGCATACGCAATGGCTGCTGGTCTGTAAATCGAAAGACGTCCTTCAAAGATGGCACTGCTCGCATTGAGGATACCATGCGACCTTTTGACGACACTGATGGTGTCTCCTTTGTTTCTAGAGATGATTCTTCCTCTTGTTCTTCCTTCTCTTTTTGCTTCGCACGCTCTGAAACCGACCACGTCGGAGAAGTGAGTGGTTCGCCTCGAAAGCGACTGCTGTTGGGCAACTGTTGTGAATCTGTCATCTCTTCTAGTCCTAAATCCAGAGCTTTGCCAGACATTGTACGTTTAAGTGCAGCTAAAGGTGAATTGGATGGTCTCGGCCTATTTTTCTGCGCCGCGCGTGCAGCTTCTTTCGCGCGAATTTCCCGCATTTGTTTCGTTAAAATCGCGCCGAGCAAAGCTGTCATTGAACGTTCGTTATCCAATGAATGATCAAAGGGAGCAACAGGAACTTCTTTTCGTCTCGCTTTATCTGTTGGAACGCCAATGAAATGAGACAAAAGTTCTGGACCTTTGTGAGATGATATCGCTTTCTGCGGCGGCGGAGTTGACATCGAGGAGGCTGTTTTCAAAACGTCATCCAAATCTGGGGTTTCCGTTCCAGAGGAGTCGTGCGTGTAACCATCGACGTCATCTCTCTTGAAATCGGACCGACGACGGTACGCTTCTACGGCGCGCTCATTCGAAATGCCCATTTTTTTAGCATACTCAACCAAAGACATCGAGCAGTGTGTACCCACGACAGAGGAAATCGCATACACCGGCAAGATGAAATATGCAGAATGTAAAAGAACTATAATATCGACTACGAAAAGCAGAACAGACGCATTCGCCTGCACGTTTGCATTTTGCGATAACCAATCTGGATCCTGCCAAGCGGAAAAAATCAACATTGCAAGCGACATTGCGTTTTCAAACAAAACGTATTGAAAAATTGTAAGTAGAATCTGCGGTTTTCCACGCCAAAAATAATTTTTCGAGTCAATTTCTGCCCGCAACGCCCGCCGTCTCTTCGAACGTTCTTCGCTCGTCAACTCTCTACTTGGATGCATCGAGACTTTATCTTTCACTCCTTTGAAAAAGTCCCCGGCTCTGTCGCGTATGAAACTGCCAAAAGTACTTTTGTTCTTCAATATTTCAGACTTTGCCGTTTCCTCCTCGGTAATCGTTTGCATGCTTCCAGAAAGTTGCGTCCCATTTCCTGAGTCATCCTTTACTGTCTTTTTTGATGAAGTATAATTATTATCATCCGTGTACTCGTTCTCACCGCCTTCATCATTTTCACGCAGAGTTTTTGACGTTTCAGATGCTTCGCCTATGAATCTCTCGTATGCCGCTTGCGCTAATCTAATATTTACCGCTTCTAACATCGTTCCAACGAAGAGCATGATTCCCAAAGCTGCGATACCTCCCGGTAAGAAGAGATACCTCGGCACAGTGACCCATAAAGCTGCTAAAACCCACATAAAAACCTTTGTATCGATGATGCTAGCAAAATCTTCCTCCATCGCTTCGACCAGAAAATCATGGAAATGAAAGTCATCAGGCGTGCCCAGGCGTTCGACAAAAAGTCTTCGCAAAGAGAGATATACTTCTTGATTTACCGAGAATCGGAACTGTGCCCAGAATGCCCTCCATATGAGCACCATTAAATTCGCATCAATAACCAGTCTCGGATTGATGTGGGGATTCAAAGGTACAATATCGTGGTTGCCAGCTTCCCACTTTTTCCACGAATTCAACTTGAGAATGCAGACGAACATGGATAGGGAAATGTACGCCACGTGGGTAACGGCGAGAATAAATATAAAAATATGCGTCTGATGAATCGTAGTCGCCGACCAGAATGGTTTCTTGCCATCACCGCAATCGTGCGTGTATTGATCCGCCGACAAACTTTCTCCACTGACGCAAATTTTCAGTAACGGCTCTTGGAGCGCGATGAGCGAGAGAGAGATGAATCCTAAAAGCATAATCTCGTGCTGAAGTTTATGGAGAACGTGTCGCAACGCTCTCAATTTCTTCATTTTCAAATAATTCTCCAGTCTCGCGTTGAATTCGATGAACGCGTACGAGATTACGACGAAGAGAAGAAAAAGAACTCCCAGTTTCCAACCATCGGTTTGCGAAAATCCTTCCGCATACGTTCCACCCATTTTTTCTATATAATATTTCTGTACGAGAAAGAGGGGACGGAGATAGAGATAGAGAAGGGGGATTCACGCTCTTTCTCTTCGTGTTTCTCTTCTTCTTCGTGTTTCTCTTCTTCTTCTTCTTCTTCTTCTTCTTCTTCGCAGTTTAAAGAAAATGGGGAAAATGAATTCTAGGTTTCTTATTTAGGTGATTGAGAACAAATACCTCAAATTATAACAATACGATTCGTAGAGTATAAACTATGGACTTTTTAGAGCGCGCTGCGAAAACATCGATTCAAAAGATCGAACAATTAGATAGACAAATCAAATTACCGTCGGAAGATCGAACGAAAAGTATACCTCTAGAAGAACAGTTATATTTAAGGACAAACGAATTATTGAAATTGCGAGAGATGCAAAAGATGGATTTTGTTGCCACCACAGGGAATCACAGCGATACTTCGAATACTTCGGATAGCTTAATGCGACAATCCCAACGTGTTGACAGACTAAACACACAAATATCTCACGAGCGCGCTTTAAGAGCATCCTTAGAGTCAAGAACAGGAAGTACAACTACGGGAGACAACAACATCGTGGAAGAGTTACTACATGCACAAAAGGAGCTCTCTATCGAAAGGAGAAAAAGAGACGAACGTTTGGAGTCGTTACGCGCAATAGAGTTGAATCGAGACGACGCGAAACTAAAATTAGAGAGACTTGAAATGCAAATGCACGAAGAGGTGGGAGCGGTATCCGGTATGAAAAGTAATAACGACGAATTGAAACAATTGCGCAAGAAGATCGAAGAGCGAAGATGCACGTTGAGTGAACAGACATCCTCGAAAACAAAAACCGTTGTTTCGTCCATACAAGAAGTAGAACTGGAGGCGTCGTTGAATGCAAAAGCAGATGAGCTCATCCAGGCACAGATTGCAATTGAGCGTTACACGAGCGAAATAGCAACTTTAGCTATGCGACGCGATGCTGTCAAAACGTCATCTTCGACCATCTACGACTCTTCGACCGATCCAGCAACGAGCACTCACGATTTGCTTCATTTGAATGCACAAAGAAACATTTTCGAGCATTTTCGGATGCATATCGCAAAATTTATAGGTCATAGAAGAGCCGGGAAACTTATTTATTTGTTTGGCGAAATCGATAACGGAGTTTTGAGATTCGCTCGAACGACAAGTAATAAATGGCGGGTGATTGGATTTATGTATCTTGTTGTAATCTTTAGCATAGCATTTTTGCGAACGCTATAAATACGTAGTTAGTACTTTTACCAACCAGACACCTAATTTTTTGTTTACCACCTTGTATTTTGATTTTGTATTTTGATTTTGTATTTTGAAAGAGTTTGAAAAACGGAATATCGAAAAAATATCACACAAAACATTCGAAACGCGCAACTATCCCTGATCCTTGTTTTCCGTGATGTCATTTGATTCCGCCAGAGAGCGCGATGCTTTCGAACAAAGCATTAACGAAGACGTTGGTGTGTTTGTGGAGTCACCGGAAATGAATGAAGACATCAACTACAAGAACAACGAAAACGACAACGAGGAAAGTCCAAGAGAGGAGCCTCACATAGACGTAGTTGATGAAGCGGATCAAGTGTGTTTTCAAATTGAACGCGTTATTCATCGATTAATGTCAAGCTTGGCGTCTGAAATATGTCAAGACGAGGCATTTCCAATCGAGTATTACGATATCCATTTACCCTCGTATGAGTGGTGTGAAAACGCGAAGGCTTTTGTTGAAAGTGGGAAAACTAAATCGATACGATTGAACACGATCACGTTTGCGCGAATTATCGCCATGTTGAACTTGATTCATACAAATGTTCGACAAGGGAAGACGGTCACGCAAAGAGAAATGTATTATTGCGCTTCTGCGAAAGAGCCTTTATTATTTTCTAAAGTTGGTCACGTACTAGATTCGATCAAGAACATCGCGAGTTTGTTGAGCATCGATCGCGGCGCACTCAATATCACATCCACTCCAAAAGGATTAGTTGCCGGTTTAGTGACGCTTCATAACGATAAAACGCAAACCTTTGTGGATTGCTCGATACTTGAAAGCGCAGGCTTTTCGATCCCAGGTGATTTAAAGCAGATTGAGAGTTTGTCGATCGACGCCTCCTCGTGCGACTTCATTCTCATAGTGGAGAAAGACGCCGTGTTTAACAAACTCATACAAGAAAGAATCTGGGAAAGATATCCTTGCGTGGTTGTCACAGCTAGAGGCTTTCCAGATTTACCGACGCGTGCTTTTTTGAATCGGTTGGCTTCAACTGGTGTGCAAGACACGTGTAAGATATACATTCTCGTCGATTGGAATCCGAGCGGCCTATGGATATTTTCGACGTATGTAACGGGAGGTGCATCGAATACGAACGAGTCCAAGCGTTACGCGCTTCCAAATGCTATATTTCTCGGTGTATCGCACGAAGATATTCTCGCGGCGGGGAAAGTCTTTACGGCAAAACATACGAAAAGAGAAGCGCGTGATATCGCGAACATCCTGAGGAGAAAACGAGGTCCTTTATACTCTACTTTTAAGACAGAGCTCGAGCAAATGCACGCGCTCGGCCGAAAGTGCGAGATTGAAGGTCTCTATGCTTCAAAAAATGACGATAATTACGCGTTATCGGAATACATTCGCGACAAGGCATACAAATAATTGAGTTTTTTTCCTAGATACAAACTTACAAATGCAAATTTATTACATCTTCGGCAAATGTGTACTTCCATCGCCAGGACGGCACTCCTGGAACGATATCTTCGTACGTTTCGCTCAAGCAACCTGTATCGCCATCTACATTTCTAATAACTAATCGCTTTCCATTCGGTACTTCGTACTTGCAGTTGCCGGTCAACGTGCAGCCTTCGATATCGATTTCAGCGTTGCCGTGAAGAATAATTTCCGCACTTTCGTCTCTGGCGTACTTCGCGCTCCAATAGACGTTCTCTTCATTTTTCCAATCGATTCCCGCGTTCAGGACGTTGACGTTTATTATTCGTGCCCTTCCGCAATCGACATCACTCATAGTGCCTTCTCCAGTCACGTTAGTACTAGTAATCAGTAAAGATCCATCCACGTGCACATTTTCCCAATTCAATTCTGCAATTTCTAACTTTACTTCCGATTTGCGAGCTATGAAACCGCCACGAAGTTTTTGCGCGATAACATCCCACAAAGGACCGAGAGCCGGGTGGATCGTGAAAATAAATCCAGGCCCGGTGTTCAAATACCGCTCCGCAGATCCATCGTCCGGCGGAGGATGCTCGATAGAACAATTCGATAGCAAGTCTGAGGCGTTTAAAAGTAAATCAAGGAATGAACCGTCTGGTGTTTGCGCGAGAGACTTATCATCAGGTTTTCTTTGACGCTTTGCAGAACTCGTGACTCTCCGCCGTAAAGTGAAAAGCACAAAAGTTGGAAGATTCATCCAATCTTCTTTCGTTAACTTCCCCGGAGATTTGCGCATGAGCGCATCAGCGATGTTTTGCATCGAACACTCTAATCGGCCACCTTTTGTTCCGTCATTCTTCACAGCTTTGGATAAATTAATCAACATTCCCGGAAATGCAGCTCGCGGAGAGGACGTCAAAGCATCTCGAATGTGCTTCAAACCGACGTATAAAACGTTTGTGTTCGCGGGATACGCAGATTCTTCAGCGCCGGCGTTTTCAGCCGGCTCATCCGAAATGCCTAGTTTATCTAATTCTGTGTACTCAACGTTCGAAATGCCATACCATCGCTCTTTCGTGACTTGATTTGTCTTCTCAACCAAAACATTTATCCCTTCCGAAGCGCCAACGGCGCGCTCGCATGAGACAAAACCAAGCGCTTTGTTGTCTTGTCGTCCTAACCCGGCGAGCGCGAGAAGGGTCGTATCTGTGCCAGCCATAGGATTTGTGATTTGTCGAACGACTCCCCCAGTTCTATTTTTTTGTTCTAACCAATCAAAAACACCCTCGTCGTACATTAGTTTCCATAATGCGCCGTGTCCTCCTGGTTTCAGAGCAATGTCGCACGAGTAGTTTTTGCCATTGTCCTCGCTTGAAGTTTCACTAACCCATTGACCGCCTCGAGTCGTCAATACCGGCACTAAAGGCTGTTCAAACAAACGAAAATTATCGCTTCCTCGACCGAACCAGTTTGAATCGTTCATAAACTTTGATATTCGACGGTGGTTACCCTTTGCCATAGACGTCATTATAGCGATTGGAGTAACTAACTTGCTCGCCTTTTCTATCTCTTCGCCGCCGAATATATCCGGAGAACTAGATTTTATTTTATAGTACAACCATTCCCTCGCCCTCAAGTCGCGAATGAGACCCTCGAGCAACGGTCTCCCATTATACGGAAGAAAAGCCGCCGGTAACGCTTCACCATTTCCAGGATCGAGGAGACCCAATCGGTCACCGGCGCCTCCCAGAGGGTATATTTCACACATCTCCGGGAGCGCTTCTATCCCTATTCTCGCAGCCTTGCGAGCAAAGTCACCTTCGCCTTCTCTTAAATCAGGTCCTAAAGGAACGTGCAACGACATGTCGCATTCAGAATCTTCGCAATTTGAAACATCTTCATTGTCATCGTCGTAATTCGGAACGCAGTCTAATCCGTGACAATCTTTATCGGCGTGTATCGCTGCAGGAGGGCCGCCAAAGGATTCATGCATGAGTTCTAAAGCAACGGTTTGATACCCGACAATCCCACCAATCATATCGTAAAATACTTCAACTTTACTTAAAGTAGTTAAAAGTTTACGCAGCGATGCTTTGCTTTCTGGATTTTCAGATATGTACTTTGAGAACACGTGTTGTTGTCCACAGACTACCGCGGCTTTTATCAAATACTGGTCCGTTTTCGATAAGCTAGGCATAGTTTTGTCCACGAGATCTGTCTTAGAGTTCATAAACGCTTGCACAGTCTCAGACGCGTCTACGATGCCTATTTTCCCTTCCAAAGTGCTCTCCTGTAAGAGTCTCTCTCGATAGGGAACGAGGTATTGAATCTCTCTTTTCTGCGCTTCGAAATCATCAAACGTTTCCGTCGACGCTCTGGCCTCGTGCTGCGGCGCAACCGCTAAAAGTCTTTGCGCGTGTGGTTTGGTTCTCGCGATTAACTGGCGTCGATGATTTGAAGACGGAGACGAGGGTTGGGAATAATAATTTTTTTCTCGTCGTCGTCGGTTATTGATATTATTCCTTTGTTGATGATGGTGGTGGTGTTTGGCATAACAGCGCCATGTATTTTCGTTTCTTTTGGCTTGCACTCGCCATCGATGCGATGCGTGGAGATGATCGTGCCATGCGACAGCGCTTGTTTGAACAGCGAGCGTTGTCATCTGTCTGTGTACCTCTTTCCGCTCAAAAAAGCGGTTGGATAAAATGAGTTTTTGAGAGCTCTTCTTCTTTTTATTCTTTTATTCGCTGTTGCTGCTGCTGCTGCTGCTGCTGCTGCTCTCTGATTTTTTTCAGACAGACGTCTTTTGTCCGACTTTCTTTTGTTTCGTTTTCTTACTCCCAAAAGTGACGCACCACCAGTAATCTCCTCTTCTTCACATTTTTTTCGCGTCTCTCTCTCTCTCTCTCTTTCTTCTAGTCATAATAGACATTAGAATAGAAAAGAGGTTAGAATGTCTGAACCATCTCCAACTGCGAATGAGGATGAGAACGGAGCCGCGGTGGCGGCAGCCCCGGCCGCAGAGGATGTCTCTCCCCAAAAAGTAGAAGAAGAGAAGATCGATGAATTGGAAGAAGTGCGGCCCCCGATCGAAGAGGAAGAAGAGAAAAATGGAGAGAAAGAAGAAGAGGAGGAGGAGGAGGAAAACGACAACAAAGGAGGCGATTCTGATTCCGAGGACGAGGCTCAGATTGCTCGCAGAAGAAGGAAACGTCGGGCGTTAGAGCTCGACGAGGATGACTACGACTTGTTAGAAGACAATCAAGTCACAGGATTTAGACGCAAGGAGAAGAAGAAACGTTTGCAGAAGAAATCTGCTGCCACAATCGGAGAAGACGACGAAGACGAAGACGATGGACAGGATTATCAAAAGAAGAATGAGCAAGACGAAAAAGACGCGCAAAAAGATGAAGTCGCCGATGCAGACGAAGAGGATAGCGGCGAGAAAGAGCAAAAACAAGCAGAAAAAGATGCTGAAGAAAAGAGAAAAGAATCTGCCGCCGAACGACGACTCGTTGATTCAGACGACGAGGACTCGGAACAAGAAATGGCAGATTTCATCGTTCACGATGAAGGCGAAGAACGCGAAACAGAGGAAGAGCGCGCGCGAAGGAAGGCATATAATCGTGCACAACGAGAGAGAGGTGGAGCTAGGTACGACCAAGTTCGTGAGGCTGCCGACATTTTCGGAGACATTTCAGACTTGCAAAAGCTGTTCGCCAACCGAAAGCGACCAGGAGACGAAGGGTACTTGGGTGGAGAGAGTGTACCACCAGATATGTTGGAAGAAGAAAGCCAAAGTGAATACGAAACCGACGATGAGGATGTGGACGATTTTATCGTCGATGACGAGGAAGGAGGAGAAAGACCACCCCGTGAAAAGAAGATGCGTAAAGTTCGCAAGTTCAAGAAACGAACCGGAGTTACCCCGACCAAATCTTGGGCGGAATTTGCTTTCGAACCGTCAGTAATCAAAGCACAAATGCTTACTGCAACTGATGATGAAATCAGAAACGCTGATTGGCCGGAAAGACTTTCAATTGAAAACGTACAAGTACCAAACTTGAACGCGCCTCGCGATTTTGCCAAAGAAGCTACTTGGATTTGCGATCGCATTATGGGAGTTGGCTCGATTCGAGGTACCCCCACCGAAGCCGGCGAGCTTTTGTTGCGTGGAAAGATGGATTACGAGTCCGTCGATGACATGGATATGCGCACATATCAACTGCAAAACGAAGGGAATGGTCAGCTGCTAGACACGGAGAGGCAGAATGTGTTGATTTGTATCGAATGGTTTTTGAAGATGGTTCGCACACAAGGTTATGAATTGGAGTACCTCGCGACAAATATGCGTGATGATCTGCACCCCCTTTTGCGCGGCAAACCAGAAGAAGCCCGTCCCCCTCTCATCGGTGATCAAGTCATAATACAAAGAAAGGCTCGTTCATTTGATGTCTTGCAAGCGGTGTACGATTGGGATATCGCGTACGTGAAATTGCAAAACAGAAAGCAAAAAGCGATCGAAACGCTAAACAAGGAGTTGGAAGGTAACATCGACGATCAACAACGCGTGGGTACGATAATGAGATTGCAAAAGCTTATTGCGAGTTCTAAGTATGACGAAAATGTTCAAGATGTGGAGTCGAAAATGCAGCTTTTGTTGAAAGATGGAACAGCAGCCTTGGATGCGAATTCTACTGGAGGAAGTCGTCGTCCACGCCGACGAACGGCGTATGATATGCACGTCAGTAAAGATGTGTTAGAGTTGTTCAAGATGGCTTCACCTGCACCGGAGAAGGTTGCGATGGCATTGGATACCACATTTGCGTGGGGGGACGCCGAAGGCATTTTTGATGTGGAAGACGACGCTACCACAGAAATTTTGCCAGACGCGTCACCAGAAGAACTCGCAAAGCATTATCTCGATCAAGGTTATGAAGATGAAGAAGATGTCATCAAAGCACTGATTGAAGTTTCCGCGACTGAACTCGCGAGCGATCCCGGTATTCGTCAATGGGTTCGATTTCATTATCGTCAATACGCGCTTTCGACAACGAAACCCACGTTACTCGGCAACGAGCAAATTGATACCTTTCATCCTTTAGCAGCGGTGAAAAGAACTGTCAACAAGCCATTTTGTCATTTCTCTGGCATCGAGTTCTCAATGGTTGCCGAAGGCGTTCGGAAAGGTTTGCTTGAATTCGACGCATTTTTACCGGACCAAGAAATTGACAGACTCGTGCAAAATCTTTCAAACGCATACTGTTCTGAAAATGTTTCCGAGAAAGCGGAGCAATGGAACACAATTCGTCGAAAAGTAGTTGATGATGCCATCAAGAAAAAGCTCATTCCACAAATAGCACGAGAGACAACTGCGCAACTCGTATTAGAATCGAAAAGATCGATGACCGTCGCCGCATTCAACGGAGCGTGGAGATTGGTGAACAAGAAGTCTTGGACGCCGCAGTTGATTGGCATCAAAGAAGAAGATGTACATTCTACTTTAAAACACTTGGAAGTGCGCGTTATTTCTGCTATTCCGGCCTTAGATCAAGAAACGCCGACCACGCTCGTCTCTTTGGATGGTTCTGGACAACTCGTAGACTTTCTGGAGTTGACGTCTTTTGGGAAGATCGGAAGAGGTGGTTCGTACGGTGCACAACAAGAAGAACAGAGAAAAGTTGCAGAGTTCATATCGAACCACCGACCACACTTAGTTGCAGTTGCAGCGTCAGGGAAAAATGCGAAAACGTTGAAAGAAGAGCTCGATCGCGTGACTGGCGATTTCCTCGAGAAGGATGGTTTCGTCAAATCTATTCCAGAAGAAGTGAGTGCGATTGAGGTTGAGTTTATTAACGACTCAGTTGCTTCACTCTACGAAACAGCAGAGGCACCGGTGAAAGAAATGGGAGAACTGCAAGCGACGATTCGCCATGCTGTCGCGTTGGGAAGGTTTGCTCGCGATCCGGCGGCGGTTGTAGCGAACTTACTTCAACCGAGCGGAGACTCTCATGAAGCCGCAACTATTCCTCTCTGTCCTTTTCAAGATGCTGCATTAAGTCGAGAAGAAAGAATTAGCTGTATTGAAAGAGCTCTTCGCTGCTGCATTAACCAAATTGGTGTGGATGTCAACGCGGCATTGTCGCATCAATGGATCGCTAGATCTTTGGAACACGTCGCCGGTTTGGGTCCTCGTAAGTTGGTGCCATTTTTGACGGCGATTCGAAAAGTTGACGGCGGTGCGCTCGATAAACGAGAAGAAATTTTGACAGAGTTGCATGCTGTCGAAGAACGCGTGTATGAGAATGCCGCGTATGCTATCAATATCACTGATGGCAACGTTCTCGATGGCTCCCGTATTCATCCTAAGCATTATGACAAAGCTATTGCGATTGCCTCTAACGCACTCGACATTCAAATTGACGAATCCGGTGTTGGACGCGAACGCGCTCTCGAAAGATGTTTCGATCCGCGCGAGTGGCCGAAACTTAGCGTTTTAATGCTTGAAGATTACGCGAATTATCTCAGCACTCCTGAAGGTGGCGGTGTGAATGCTTTGGAAATTCTCAGAGACATCCGCATGGAAATGCGCAAGCCGTTTGAGGACGTTCGCGCAGACTGGACGCGACTCTCGAGCGACGAGATCTTCACCGCGGTTACGGGCGAGACGGTGCACACATTGCAAGCTGGTAAGCTCATCACGTGTACGGTCAAGCGAATCGATGCTCGCGCGAACTGTGTGATTGTACAGCTCGAATCTGGAGTTACTGGTGTTATCGAAAGACAAGATATTTCGGATTCGCACTTTGATCGTCTCGATGATAAAGTGCACATAGGACAAGTCATTACTGCTCGAGTAAAGGCACCCGAAAGTACTGCGTACGGCCAGCAAGTGAAAGGGATTGATCTGGAAAATCATAAAGTGTGGTTAACGTGTCGTGGTTCGCATCTTTCTGAAGATGAATCCCGAAGATGGGAAGAGCATGTTCTTGCGACAACGACGCCGTATTATTCCTTGGATCCGTTACCGGGAGAGAAAACTTTAGCCGCTGCCCGAGCCTCGAAACCGAAGAAAAAACCGAACCAAGTTAAACACGAAAAGTCTTATATTGCGCGCACGATTGATCACCCATTGTTCAAGAATTGTTCGCACGCTGAAGCAAGCGCAGAGCTTGCCGACGGGGACGTGGGTGATTTCATCATTCGCCCTTCCTCTAAAGGTGTTAAGAATTTGTCGTGCACCATAAAAATGTTCGACGATGTGTACTGGCACATGGACATCAGAGAAGGCAAGAAACCAGGAACTGGTGGTACGGCGAACTTGAGATTAGGTACACCACTTATGATCGATACTTCGAAAGAAAAATATGAAGATTTGGACGAGGCAGTTGCTCGCCACATTGAACCTGTGGCTGGTTTTTTGCGCGACGCGGTGATGCATCGAAAATTTTTGGGCGGTAGAGACCACGAGGTTGATGAACATTTGCAAGAGTGCTTCCGAAAGAACCGAACGCAGCGCCCATATGCCTTGTCGGTTTCAGATAAACATCACGGATATCTGTGCATTTCGTACATTGTTTCCTCGAGTGGAAACGTACATCATGAGTACGTCGAAGTCAGGCCAGTTGGATACTATTATCGAAAGATGGAGTTTCCTACTGTCGATCGCATGTTGGCACACTTCAAAGTGAACTGTAACAAACCCGTAGATCGATGAAAAGATGAACACAGAAAGAGAAAACATAAACATAAATATTAGAGGAATACTTAGCGCACAATTTTTGTCGTAATATCATTGATTTGCGTTCACTACTACAAACTAAAACTACTATTTCTAAATCCTAACCTTGTCTAATTCGGCGGCTGCATCAGCAGCCAACTCGTCTTTATTTAACGCTTCCCAAGTAGCTTTCTGTTGTGACAGTGTTCGATTCAATTCGTTCGCGTCTCCGCTTTTCTTTGCATTTGTGATTGCTAGATTTGAATGAACTTGAGCATCATCAATTGCGCCTAAGAATGCATATGCAGCGAAAATGTTCCCGTGACACATCGATTTAAGAAATGCCGCCTTATTTATATTCCTCGCATTGTCAGTTTCATTGTCGAGTTTCTCAAGAGATTCGAGCTCATCTTTCCAGGCGACGATTGCATCGCTAGGTCTCTTCATTTGTATCAGCGCGTTTCCTACTCTATTTTTCGCGCGTGCAGCGATGCTATGTTCATTCAATTTCTCTGCGCACGCCGAAGCTTGGATGAAGACGCCAATCGCTTTGTCGAATAATTTTGCATCGAGGAGACAAATACCACAACGTAATAGAATCTCAGCCTGCTTCATTTCATCTTTTTGCGTATATTCCGTAGCCGCATCTAGCGCAGCAGCGAGTTCTACCTTACACCGTTCTTTGAATTTTTCTTTTTGTTCATCTCCGTCCCCTAACGATGATGATAACTTTACGCAACACTCGGCAGCTAATACGTGAGGTTCGACGGCCTCAACTGTTCCTTCTCTTTTGTAGTATTCAACGACTGGCTCGAGATAATGCAGACCTTCTTTCGCGCGACTGGAATATAAATACGCGTGCGCTAAAACAACTCGACATTTTCGTTCTAAACTTTCGTTCTCGTTCGTAATCGCAAACACGAGCGCGTCTTCCAACTCGTCCACGAGCGCATCGTCCGGTGGGTTTCCTCCATTTATCTTGCTATTCAGAACACTTGGAATTAACTTTGTTTCTAATCGTTTCGTTTCGTTTTCAATTTCAGTCTTTTTCTCCTCCTCGGTTTTCGGTTTAGGCATGCCTTTGGGTAAGTTTAGTGGCGCCGGTGCTTTACTCACGCACACTTTCGAGTGTTCTTTATGCACTTCGCGTTGACATTCGCTGTTGCAAAAATAAACCGATTTACATCTCGCGCAGACTTTTAAGAAGTCACCTCTCGTTCGACAGTTTAAACAAAATTTGTCCAACTCATCGTCATCGCCGCTATCGTTATCAGAGGAGGAAGATGAGGAGGAGGAGGAAGATGAGCGCGTTGATGTTAAGTTCATAAGTCTTCTTCTTTTGATGAATAAATTTTGTGGTGAATGATTTCGTTTATACATTAGGGGATTTCATTTTTGGTACGTTGTCATCCTAGTTCTACCTACTACTAGTAGTACATTTAAAGCTAAAAAGTTATCATTTGCAATGGATGATCCATATTCATACCAGTAGTCTTTCTCATTTCTTTTTACTTTTCTTATTCGTTCTCGACGGTGTCGACGCTTTCTTCGTTTTCGTCTTCTTCTCCTCGACTTTTTCTTCATCTTCTTCTATTACTGTTTCAACTTTTTGGCATCGTCGTTTAAAGCCCGTCCGTAATAAATGCACTCGCTTCGTAATCATCTCCGCGTTTGTGAGCGCCTTCTTCATGTCGCCTCCGCGAACATATACAGCTCGAAGCGCTTTGGCTCCATCACCGCCGCTTTGTACGATTCTATACCGTCGACTGCTATTGTCATTGTCGCTGTTGTCGTCGCCGCCGTTCGCTTTGTTCGCATCGAATCGACCGATTTCGTTTGGAGCGATTTCAAACTCACCGTCGGCGTTTAAATCGTTCACGCTCTTCTCGTCTACCTTCTTCTTATCGGTATCGCTGTGAATTTTAACGGTAATGCCGTCGAAATCTTCCAAGAGAGAACCCGGTGGTAACTTTACGAGCCATAACTCGCCTTTCCCTTCGTCCTCTTTTCCAACACTCGTGGATGGTTCTGCGATGTGCTCGTACTTCTTCTCGTAAATCTTTCGAACGCGTTCGTCCACCATATCACTGTTAAATAAATACGAGGAAATGCGAGATGGTCAGTCAGTCAGTCAGTCAGTCAGTCAGTCAGTCGGAAGAATATGATAACAACAACACCGGAACGTTTTTTGTTGTTGTGGAATCCCCAAAAAAGGAAACGAAGAGGAAAGAAGTAGAACAAAATAAAAAAAAAATGAAGCTTCTGCTCTGCTCTCTTGCTCTGATTCACGAGACGAAGAACGCACAGAAACGAAGTGTCCTTGTCTGCGATGACCTCAGCCGTCATCGTTCGTGGTATTGGTAATCGTATTGCTCGCTGCGTATTTATGAAGCGACTTGAAAAATGTGCGAATGTCAAGTGTGGCGGCGGGGAGGGATTTCTCTTTCTTCTTTTCTTCTCAACTCAACAATTTTTTCGCTCGTCTTTCTTCTTATAAGTCCT
>MDSZ01152875.1_pt1 | contig 16886 bp, 7 predicted proteins | sample 811201 | NCBI WGS metagenome assembly MDSZ01 (sample SAMN05326647, study PRJNA326480) | marine metagenome | isolation source: seawater | place: Indian Ocean: North | collected 2010
ATCAATTACTTGTTCTGTTACAGCCTCAACATGTCCAAATAGCTTTTGAGCGAAATTTTCAATTTCGACGCGCTGTGAAAAACTTTGCCATTCTTGTTTGCTGCCATAAGAGCCGTATCTGCGCACAATACGATAAATATCTCCACCGGCCCAGTCACACACCCAACACTTGAACACGTTTTTGTCCAAATTTATCGATAGCTTTCGCTTGTGGTGCTCGCAACGAGGGCAATGAAAAAGATGCTCAGCACTATTCTTGTAAAAATCGCCAAGAATATTCTTTAAAATCTTTAATTTTCTGTCTGTTGACATTGCGTCCAGCCGGCTCTTGCAATAACCCAACTGTCAGCCATGTCAAAACATTGTGGCTTCGGGTTTCCATGCTTAGTATAAGATATAGAAACAGAAGGCACATTGTCAATGACATACTTTATAACACATTGCTTTGCTTTGGACCCACGAGGAACGACGATGCCAACTTTTTTTCTAGCACTGGTAGCGGCTATGTATTCAGGCTCAACATGTAATATTCCATATACCATCCATGAAACAATGCCATTAAAACGAGCAAGAGTTGAAAGAGTTTTTGCCGAGGAGAATCCAGATCTGAAAGACTGGAGAGACTGTTCAATATAGACCTTTTTGATCCCCACAGGAAGCTCTTTAAGCTTCTTCTCAACAAACTCGGCTTTTTCAAAAAAGTTTTTATATTTTCTAGTGTCCCATGCGTCATTATAGACAACCTCTCCTTCGTTGTTTAACAGCGTTACTCCAGTTATACTGGTGCTGATATCTAAACCTAAAATCATTTCTAAATGATACTATATATCTAGCTTTAATTTAAATGTATAGTTTCTTTCTTCGGTTTTTTTAACTGGATTGGCCAAAGAAGCAATGCCAATAAGGTTCTTATCTTTATCATACAAGCCTATTTTAGTTATATATGTTATTGGTTTAAAACTGGCGGTATGGCCAGTATAGCTGCTAGAAGCTATATTTTTAATTTCAATGTTGTCACGCTCTTCATATGAGCTGGATGTATAAGAGGGGTCGTACGAGCCAGAAACTAAAAAAGTTGGATTATTTGAAAAATTCAATTGGTTTCTTCTAGCATGCGCAAACATTGTCACTGTGTTGACATATGTTGTACCCTTAAAATCTAAAGAATAGCTTGACGAGTAGGCGCCATTTACGGCATCCATTACGCCATAATTTTGCCACGACGCGTTTAAAGAATCCCCATCTGAGTTGTAAACTTCTTTGTGGGTTCCTACACCTCCTGGCCACGGGAGATCGGCGCTGGCTGTCAACATTATAAAGCCCTCACCATACAATACAATCCCCACGGTGTCGCCAGTAAACGCACCAGATGTCTGCACCAGACGACCATCTTTTTTGATATCTGAGGCTTCGGCCAATAGAGAGCCAGAAACAAAATATTTAAGCGTAACAGACCCTTTTTTTATTTCTGAGCCGTAGAATATAGAAGGAATACTTATTAAATTCAGGTGCTTCGTTTCTTTATTGCCATGCACAGGTGAAGAGTAAGAATAATAATCATTCATGCCTGAATATCTATCTAAAGTGGTTCTAAGTGCATAAAGAATCCTTCTTTTCTCATTAGTAAATTCAGCGCCATACCTATTAAAAGAAATTGACGAAGTCAAAGGATAGGATCCCGTAATCTGATCTCCATATGCAAAATCCTGCGTAAAACTGGAATCGCTTATGGTCTTGAAACTTGAAAGCGTACCTTTCTTTTCAACAAACGGATATATTAACTTTCCGTCAGCCTCTGTAGGGTGCAAATTTCGAAAAACGTTTAAATCATATAAATTTATGCATCCGTTGGGGGTGTGAAAATTTTCAGATTTTTGACTGACATTATTGTAATAAATAGAACCAGTGTAAATAAAGAAATTCGCGTGTGGATACGTCTTTATTCGATTATAGAAAATATCTTCTTTGTCGAATTTAAAAAAATTGCCGTTTTTAGACTCATGAGAGGGCATAAATCACTCCTTTAGTAATCTAAGCGCACCCTCAAAGTAAGCTCCGTATTGGGGTCTTTTCTAATTGGTTCTGATAACTTTGCAACCGCCAATAATTCGTTATCAGCAGAATAAAGCCCAACCGTAGTAAGATAAGTTACCGGTAGATCGCTCACGTTATTCTTAACAACGATTTTTCCGCCGGAGACGTACGTGGGGTTGGCACTGTAGTTAAATTCGTTATGATTTATTCTACAGAAATAAACAGACGAATTAAGCTCAACTGTGTTGTTAAAATCTACCGATCTTATTCTAAAACGAAGAGCGTCGGCAAGGTCTTCTATGGAGCTAGAATATGTTGCGTGGCCTGCGGATGAATATGGCCCGCTCAGGGCGGCTGATTTAGCATGGGCCGTTGGTGAGGGGCCTGAGTTTGAACCAGACGCAGAAGAAGTAACCATGACACTGCTATTGATAAGCTTACCAACCTTGCCAGGTGCACCTAGGTGGCCTTCAAATATAGATGATGTTAAAACAAGGATGCCGGCTTGGTAGAAAATCAGGCCAACACTATTAGTATTAGTAGTGGAATCTCCCGATGATTTAAACACCAAGCCGTAATCGCCGGACGGAGAGCTTCTATATTCATTTGTAGCATCGTAATCGCCCAAGGTTAAAGCGGAGCCGGTTGCTCCGGCGCCATACACCACGTTGGTGCTGCAATTTTTGCCGGCAACACCATCACCTCCTGCGACCATAGCCTCGCTTCCGCTAGTCCACAAAGAAAGTCTAAAACTACCCTTCTTGATTTCATCTTTTGTGAGAAGGCGTGAAAAGTTCACAAAAAAGCATCTATCCATTCGACCGGTTGTGGCAACACCATCGCCATCTGAATCGAAGTTACGTATATTTCCGTCAACATCATATCCAATCAGCATTTGAGCCATTTGATTGTAGATGTTTGTCTTTTTTTGGTTTTGTGTTGCACCTTCGCCGTTATATGTGCCGAGACCGGTACCGATGGTGCCAGAGGTTATTGAATTGTGCCCATATGTAATATCGAATACATGATTTGCCGAGGAACTTAAATAGGGGTAATCGTAAACAGATTGGAACATTCCATGAGAAAAGTTCTTAATATTAATATCCTGGTACGTACCAGAAACAATTGTTCCCGTAAGAGGAATTGCTTCGTGAAGTAGAGTTCTGGTGTTTACCACATCATCATTTAATAGTGTTTTAAATGTACTTGCCATAGTTTTTTACCTTATTGTATTTTTACGAACCTTACGGGAATGTCCAATCTAGCGCCAGTATTCGCACCAACTAATCTAACTGTTGTATCTATCCAGTAAGCAGTCAAATTTCCAGCGCCGTCAGGACCTTCAGTTGGAAAACCCCAGGTGTTCGTCGCAGCTAAGCCGGTCAGAGCTTCGGATGAGCCAATCTGCGTATAAAGATAAGTAGAATATTGCAATTCTGGTGAAGCCTTGAGCCTAAAAGCCAGCATAGACCCTCGCGGCCCTGCAAAAATCTGCTCACCATGAGTGTCCTCGGCTTTCTTGCTGTCAGGGATTGTCGACGTCGAAGGATTATTCTTTACATAAGCCTGCTCAGTAATATAATAGGTCGCAATATTGTCATCATCTATGAAGTTGACTGCTGCTTCGTTGTGGGTACCCAGCGGAGCAAGCCTAGATAAACGATAGTCCATTTCCAACATATATTGACTCTCAAATAGGTCACCATCAAGGCCTGCGCTTGCATTTACAGCGTTAGTATCTAGCCCTTGGTGCACAAGTATGAATTGTCCTCTAGGTCCTGGCGTCGCTCCATTTTGCGCCGGTGGGGTGTAGCCTTGTATCACCTCGCCAATATCATTAGAATTTTGGTTAGCTCCGGTACCCAGTGCACTGCCGTTTGTTCCATTGCGTATATAGTTATACGTGTCGTTATCTGCAGCGACAACATACCGAGTATCCTTCCAGGTAATATTATTAAGTGCAGGTTCGTTTGCCGACCGGCCGTTATACATTTCAGTACCCTTCAACTGGCCAGTAGTGAAGCCGCCTTCCGAAGGCAACGAGGACACATCTCCAAATTTAGCCAATTTGAGTGTCGGCATATAAAGAAGATTTGTTCTCGAAATAGACATCAGCTTTGTATTTAAATTTGATGTATTGTTCGTGAACGCTTCTAAAACCGGAGTCTGCAGGATCTGTAAGTCATAGTATGCGCTACCAGAAGCGTGTGATTTATCATAAAGACCATAATTAATCTCGTCGTCGCCTAGGGCGAATTTTGTAATTTTAAAACTTCCGTCACCCTGAGACAGTCTAAGTCTCCCTGTGTCGGTTAGGACAGCATCCAAAATGATGTCTCCAGAATTATCCAAAAAGGCCATACTCAATACTCCTTACTAATATAAGTAGTTAATAAATTCGTTTATGTTTTTTTAAGTTATTGTGGTTTTTTCACAAAAGCTAGATTTATATCAATTTTCTTACCGGTGCTCTTAGATGTCAAGCGAACTTTAAATCTCTTTTTCGAAACAGGGTCAGCTTCTCCGTCGGCATCGCCGTACGGAGGCTCAGTGAACATATAATTCAAACTATCAGATGACTCCTTGGAATACACTTGTTTTAACGATGGTTTTATGTATATATATTTTTGACAATCTTTTATTGGTGTCTCTGGCTTGTCTTCCGGAAATTCATAGTGTCTGATTATCGGCTTGACCGCGCCATGTTCTGATATTAGTTCGACTTCGTAAATCGGCGTGGGGTTGGATATGTGGCCATGCTCGTCGACACTCCTAAAAGTATAGTAATACTTCTTATTTGGCAACACATTGTCCACCAAGCTGGTTTCGGAAAGATTTTCGACGTATAAATCAAAATCTGTCCATTTTTGTGGCGGCGAGGAAGTTTTAAATATTTGAAATGATGATATCACATCATCAGAAGAAAATTTAATCTTTCCTTTATCTAAAACTTTTATTTTTGGTCCACCGTCAAAAGTCTGCTCAGCCACGGTGTCTATGTAAAGCTCAGTCGAAGATAATTGCGACTCTCTTATTTTTCTGAAAAATTCGTCATCTGATGGTAAAATAGATATTGGTTCTGCATTGAATGTATCCACTGAGCCATTCAGCATTATTAACACCCGATCATCGACAGCCCTAAATGGCACTATAGAAGCTTCTGGTGGCGGTGGTGGTGAATCCATAATAGAAATTACTGGAGTTGAAAAATATAAGTCCTCAACAAGCACAACATCCGGCACAACAACAACATCTACTGCGACCTGGTATTGATGGTAGATCTGGCCGCTTGGTTTTTCTATTTCGTTATTGCTGAATGCAACACCATCTGGCTTTACATAATAATACTTGGAGCCGAATACAGCACGGTATGTGTATACATTATAGCGGTATACATGCGACGCACCATAACGAACTTGCGTATCGATATATTTAAATAAATTTAATTCAGAAGTATTGGGGACTATGATGTTTTGCACGCGATGCCAGGCCTCGTCTGAGGCGTCTGTGGGCTTTTCCCACTTTTCTATTCTATAGAGGACATCTTCAGTATAGGCCGGGACGCCGTTCATAATATCTTCCCAGTCCCGATAGTGTTCTTTGTATGTTTTAACGAGATGCTTGGTGAATGCACCTCCAAGAAGTGCTTTTACAGCATTATTAAGCTCCGGCGAAGAGGTCATTTCGTGCTTTTCATCTCTCAGATATGCAATAAAATTATGAATATTATCTTCACTCGCGCTCTCTGGTGGCAAGAAATAATCTGATGAATTAAAATCCTGATCAGCGCCGGCCATAATTGAAAACAAATTAAAAGTTCTAAAAGAGTTGCTAACGAGATCTCCGGAGGTGATATGTGGACTGTTGTGATGATCGAATGGGTTAGGATAAAAATCATCGACATGATAAGTCATATAATCCTCTGAGTAAAGGCCGTTATTTTTGTTCCACGTATAGCCCTCTGCTTCAGTAGCTGAGCCGGCCACTATTTTACTAAAAAAACTAGTCTGCAGTAAGCTCTTCATCTTATCACCAAGACTAGTAAGCTGCTGAGTGGAGAATTCAATTTCTGAATAAAATGGAAAATATTTTTTATACGTGTCCACCTTGCCAAGCGACGATAGAATGTGGCTGCCAAACGCGATATTTTTAAACTTATTTTCAAGCATTGTTTTCTTATAGTAATCAAACAATTCGTTATACCAGGCGCCTTGGAGGCCATATTTTGTTGATAAACTGTTGTTAAACCACCCAGCGACGTCATTAAAGTAGTTTTCAAAAAATGCGTCAACATTGGCGTTACTAGGATTGGTGGCTATAAGTTTCTCAACGCTAGTTTTGTCTACCAAGCCTCCAAGTGTTAGCAGTGTTTCAAACGGATTAGAGCTAAGGGGTTCAAACCAATGAGATTGTGACTCTTCAATTGACTTTAGACCTTGGACTGGTCCATTTGGCAGCCAAGCCCCAGAACTTACCCCACCAAGAGTTTTATAGTACGAGTTAAGATCAAATTTTCCATTGATAATACTCATCAGCCCATATATATTTGGCAGTGCCGTACATTCAAGATGATCGGCGTTAATAGAGTTTTCATAATACCGGGATACGACTTGCCCTTGCAGATCCGGATGCGAAGACCAAATGGTGCCGGTGCCGCCAGCATAACCTTGCACACTGTCGTAGTATGTGCGCGCATTAGTAATCAAAACCTTGCCATGAATATTTTTGTCTTTTAATTCACTTTTGGTGAACGGTGAGACTGCTTCGTGATGGTGATCTCGGAACGCCGTGTTCACGTACGTTTGGGAAAAAGAAATAATACCAGGGTAGCTCCTGCCATTCACTTCGACAGGGTGGCCACCTTCTTCTCCATAAATCAATTTCTTAAAGCGGTTCAAATTATGAGTCTTATTCTTCCACCAATTCCCGCCAGAGTTTGGGTTTGAATTTAATTTGACAAACAACTCGATTCTTCGCTTCGTTATACACGACTCCTCTAGCCAAAAAGTGTTGTCCATGCTAGCATATTGAGGAATGTCGTCGGCTGTGACAACACCCATTCCCGGGCCCGAAAGAGAGGTCTTGTCGCCACAATATGTCAGTGACAATGGCCGGCCATAGAAAACGCTGTATTTTGCCCACGAGTTGTCAAATTGTAGTTTTGTGGCTTCATCATTCTCCCATCCGCCATCCGGAGTACCATCTGGGTACTGATACAGACTTCGAGGAGTTTTGGATTTATTCGCCCAAGAATAGCCCAACGCTACCCTGAGACGATCTTGGTGAAGCAAGCCGTAATCACCTTCTGGGCCTGTTGACGCGAGAAAACACATCGTATTGGTTTCTTGAGCGATGGGGCCGAAGTCCCAAGGTTCGCCCTGAGGTATGTCGTTATCAAAACTAAACCCTGTATTTGGATTTTTCTTCAAAGTAACTCCTGCAGCATCGGATTCGAGAGCACCGGCCGTGTGCTTGGACCACTCTTCATTAGGAAGTGATCCATAAGAATGCTTATTCATTACTATTTTTCTTTTTCCAATTGTATTTCCGCTAGACATTTTTTTAAAAAATCCTTTTAACTACTAGTTGTCCTCGTCGGCATAGGGCGACTGCTGTGGCATGTTTTGAGGCGGCGAATCTGGACCACCTCCAGCCGGTCCAGCGAATGGGCCAGCTTGCTCGCTTGATTGGAAATTCGGCGGACTGGGCTCATTGCCAACTGGCCAGGAAGTCCCAGGAGGGAAACCATTATTGCTATCAAATCCGGGAGATCCCGGAGGCACAGGCGTAGGATTGATGCCAGGCGGCATAGGAGGCATTGTTCCAGTGTCATCCTCACTACCGGGTGCGACTGGGCCGCCTGCATTGCCACCGATGAACCCACCTTGCTCTCCGTTGAAGCCCGAGTCCGGATCAGCGGGGCTTTCTTGCATCATACCCTTCTCCAACATTGTCATCCACTCTTGAACTTGTTCATGATTCTCCGATTCCCACTCCGCGGGGGTCTGCTCAGGGGGTGGTGGTGGCTCTACATACGGAGGAATGGGTTGACCTTCTGGTGATAAGAAAAAGTACTTATTTACAATGGGCATATTATCTACAAAGCCCACTAACTTGGGATCATAATAGCGCACCCGACAAAGCAGGGTTTGCCCAAGCTCTGCATATTGTGCAATAACTTCATTAGTAATTTTCTTCCATTTTTCGAACTTAGGGACAGGAAAGGTAATTTTCTTTCCGGTGATGGTCTTAGATTCCATCCACCCATATCCGTCTAGGTACTCAACGCGAGAAACCATATTAAAATTAAAAAACTGAAAGCCATTGGCATATATTCTTGGACTCTTAGATGCGTCATAATCCTTATCTTGAACCATGTATCCCAGGCCGCTCTCATCTGTGATTGTCAGGGCATTCACAAATGGCGTTGTAAGCACTATTGATCTTCTGCTGTCATTGGGCTTATACCAGGGGTTTCCTGTAAAATCCCACCCCTTGACGAATTTCTCGGTTGCCGCAAAATGCTTATATGCGTACCATACCTTAAAGGGGTTTGGCATATCCCTGTGCCAACCATGCAAACTATCAAAATTTTTAATAGTGTCGCCATATGTCTGAATGCCAATCTCGGAAGCGTTTTCGTCAACACCAACACCATCGGGGCCTTCATACGGGACTTCGGCTGCCGGAGCATAAGGATCAACAGCCCATATTGTGTTAATTAGCCCGCCCCTTACTTTAGTGTATGGCTCTTTGTCGCCCTGAGGTTGATTTAAAAATGCTCGACCGTGAGTTTTGGTGGCCAATAAATTTCGAAAATATTCTTGACTATTGATAGGCGCATCTGTGTATCCCACGCTTGATTTCCCAAAAGACCCTCCTTCTGGAACGGCGCCGGGAATAGGATCTCCACTTGCATCTGTGTCGATTGTCCCGAAGATTATATCGTGCTCTTGACTATTGTACTTTTTAGCGCCAGCGGTTTTTCCGAGAATCATATCATGAAGCGCTCCGTCGTGCAATGTTAGATTAGAGCCGGCAAAAAAGCTTTTATAAAGTTCTTTGGTTTGATACTGGCGCGCCATCTCATCGGTAAAATTCTCCCAGCCGATCGGATCCTGGAGTGGATTAGCTAAATCAACATAACCAAGATTCTGTCTATTCTTTGCGTAAAGTTGTAGCGCCATAAGCACATTATCGTGATGCTGTACATCAAAAAAATCGTCTCGCCAAATCTGCTGCTCCTGCATGAAATTTTTCATCCATTGTTCCACGCTTTCGAAAGAAGTGTTGTCAGCCTGAGTCATGTAAGAAGAGGCATTTGTTCGGAATACTGAATATTCATAAGAATAATTTTTATCATTTTTGCCTGGATCGGAAACTCTTACAATTGATGGCGTCAGGTAAGAATATCCTTGCAGACTTAAGGCATCCCAGTTAGATCTCCCCAGGCCTGAAGGCGGCATCTGATTGTCGTTTTGTGTACCGGCAACCTCTTGCGCAAATGGATGTATGTTCCCTTGTATGTGTTGCTCAAAACCAATCCCTTCCCACTGGGTTGTTTTAAACGCATAAAGACACATTTTTGCATTATCCATCCTGCATCGATTTCGGTAATACCCCGCACCAAGCGACATAAGCCCGGTGCGTGCTTCGTGAAAAGGCATGTTATTGTTAACCGTAGACGCGTCCAATTCTTCGCTTAAAGACAGAAAATCAATATAAACATCTTTGTTTTGCATAACCTCGAAACATTCATCGGGACCATTGAATTCATAACTTTCATGAATCATTGGTCGATGATCCCCAACAATCATCGTGCTTGAGTCGACCATTTCTGTCGATGTGCTTTGAGCTATAATTGACTCACCATCGTTTAGTGGACTCTTGGGAGTCTTACCAATCTTTTGTGGCTTGATCTTTTGAGATAGAAATTTAATAGTCTCGTCTGCCAGGCGCATAAGGCTCTGAATTCCCTCTGGGCTTCCTTCGATATATGGAGAAGCCAAAGCTTCCAGGTGGTCACTCAGACTCATTGGCAATGGGCCGCCGTCTTTACTGGTTTCGAGATTCTCGCCGATGTTCCCGGTTGGATATTTTCTAAGGATGTCTGCAACACTTTGAGCAACCTGCTTCCACGGCATCTCAGGAAAGTGTAAAAGCGCTGCGGGCGCAAATTCTGGATGGAATTCCCCCAAGAAACGGTTGTAAAAAGGTTTAAATGATTTTTTCGTGTTCTCTTCTTCTATATTATGAAAAAACCCTGTTGTCGTCGATAACCCGTATGTGCGACCTTTCAATGCATATTGTAAATATTGATTCAATCTTGTCCTGAATTTGGTTAAGTCTTGTAGTTTTTCCCACAAATATTCATACGTGCCGTCAAGATAATCTAACTCTATGCTATATTTATAAAAACCGGTTTCAAAGTCGGCCACTTCTCGATCATGAAAGGTGAAAGCAAGGGGGAAATTAGGTGCTTCCATGGCCATGGCTGTATTGTTGACAACTGTTACTGGTTTAATAAAATAAGTCATGCCATTGACTTGGTCGAGGTGCTTATTTTGCCAATTTAAAGCCGGAAACATAGATTTTGTATAGTTAGAATTTCCAGGATGTACCCAGGAACTCCATTCTCCATCTGAATTGCGGGACATCGCCGCAATAAGTTTTTTGGGCTCCTCATCCGGTTCTCGCCTTCTAAATTTTTTATACAAATCTTCTGTTTTTATTTTTTTGACGCGCTCACGATACAAACGCAGTTCAACGACTCTGCTGCGAGACATAACATTGGCCATAAGATTGTGATCATTATTTTGTGCCCACTGACTAAACTGGTCAAATGTTTTAGATTCATTTTTTATTAACGCTGTTTGCTCTATAATAAAAAACCCCTTTGCTTCATTGCCCGGGCCGCGTGTGATATACAGCTTGGAGACTTCGGCATCATTATCTTTGATATAATATCTTTTAGAACTCTGCTCCCAGGACGACATGCCAAATTTGCCCATATATTTCAAGGCAGGCTTTAACTTTTCTTCTGCTGCGGATTCTGCCCCTCCTTGACCTAATGGATCCACGTCATCACCGAACGGAGCAACCCCAGAAAAAATTCCAGAGGCTAGTTTCAGTTGCTTTATGTGATCTCGTGCATCAGTTGTCAAAGTATTTGGTATTGCAACAGCAGTTAATTTTGGTTGATTTCTGTTGGGAACATGTATCCGGCCGGCCATATAACCAACATAGCCATCAGGAGCAGCAGGAAATTCATCGGTGCCGCCATGCCAATGCCAATCTCCATGAAATGTTCTCCCATCCTGGTCTTTGAGGACTCTTCGGGACGAAGGAACTTCATTATTTTCAAGGATAACCTCAGCTGCGACGCTGCCCTGAATAATTGAATTTGAAGTGGGTTCCAATTCTCCAGAAAGAAGCGTGCCTATGTCTAGATAACAGTAATAAGCAACGCCAACATTGTGATTCCAGTGATCCTGGTAGGCCCCTTCAAAGTTAAAGTGAACAATATCTTCAAACGGAACCACATAATACACCTTTCCGTTGTGCACTTCTTCGATTAGTTTCCCTTCTTGTACGCTTTCTCCTAAAATATCTTGTATTGTGGACGTGCCATTATTAGCCATTTGTCCCAAATTTTCAGCTAAGGCGCTGAGCTTTACTGGAACGTCTTCCCAACTGCCAATGCCAAAATCTCCATGCCGGTAGAGACCTGAAGGGTGGCCTATAGCGTTGGTAATGGCACCTGGCCAGGGAGCACCTCCACTAGGAACAATGTGCGGGCCACCAGAATGGTTCCACGTCAGCCCTTTGTTTTCACGGACCATGGCATTGTAAATACCCTTATCCGTATCAAGCTGAGGGTTTAATTTTATTCTCTGGACTATGCCATGTCCTAGCACTTCCGCCTTACGCAAGTATAAGGCGTCTAATATGCTAGAGGCCTCACCGTCGGTGTTGGGAAGGCTTATGTCAGACAGCCAGCTTTTTTCTAAAAAAGCGTCTTTCTGTAGATACAAGCCAAGCTTTACGCGTGCTTGGGTGGCGCCAAGGATAGATGATTTCTCTACAAAAATCTTCCTTATCCTCACTGCGGGAACAATATCGCCCACCAGATAGTCAACTGCATCTGCCATGTCTAGCAAACCTCCCCAGGATCATCAACTTCTTTTTCATATATATCGTATTGACGATTCTCGTCTTCAGAAAGTATTTTTTCGCAATCTCTTGTTCTTCTATCCGCAAAGACTCCCTTCGTCGTTGGAGCAGGATCTAGCATGCATATAATTTTATCATCTATCTCGTCATCAACAAACAAGTCAAAATAATGGTCTACGTAATTTGGGTCGTTTTGTGGTGTGGTTTCATGCATCCAGTCGAAAGTCTCAAACTCTGTTTTCTTCTTTTTAAAAGAAAGCGGACGTAATATTTGCTCTGTTTGGTCGCCGTCGTCATTGTCCATTATTTCAAATACTTCAATATCAAAATTCTCTTTTTGAAAAGGTGCATACAGTTCATTGACCTTCAACAAAAGGTACATTTTATCATCTGGCGTTGTTATAGCAAAATCCACCGCGTCACCAGTTTCGTATTCGTAATACATCTCCTCATCTTCGAGCGCCATGTATCGCACCTCAAGATCGCTATTGATTTGTGGTATATGTCGTATATTTTGCCCTCCAGAAGGGCCGGCCAAATTAAAAGTTTTACCAACAGAGCCAGATATTGCTCCCTGCAAAAACTGAAGATTGAGCGCAGGAGATGGATCACTATTTAAATCACTAGTGCCTATGGGTGGCCACAAAGAATAGAATTTCTCGGCGGCTGGTTGTAGGTCTTTCGAGTGAATGTCTTTGCCCTCAAAAACAACTTGCTTATATTGAAAAGTAAATTTCTTCTCAAGAGAGGAAAAACAAGTCGGCGTTTTTGTTAGTGGGGTTTCTTTAATCCTCTGTTGGCTATCTGGCTGCTCCTCGGTAAAGCCGCCACACTGGGCGTCGTATAGAACATTGTCATCATGAAAAGAATAATAAATTGGCTTAAAAACCCCCTTAGAGAGCAAGTTCCGCCCAAAAGGCGTCAATTGAATATCTAAAACATCTTGTTTTTTATTAAAAAACTCCATTATTCTTCCACCTGATATTCTATATCAACCTTTAATTTCTCAACTAAAGAAAAATAATCATAAGGCCAATTCATCCCATATAACTCTCCAAAATAAGTAGGCTCAACTGTAGTTTGTGGCACTTTTGTAGATGCTTTGCCTCTGTACTGACTATTCTTCAATTCGGAAGGGTGTAATTCAAGATTGTTAAGAATTGCATTTTCTATGTGACGGCGACGGTACAGATCATAATTCGTGTTTCCGCGCTGTTTTACTTTAAACACCATCCAGCGTAATCTCTTAAAAAATGCGGCCGACGTATTTGGCCAATTTCCACTTTTAGTAAACACGGCGTTTTCTAAAGCGGGAGGGCCGGTGATTACTCTAGTAGACAAAAAGTTACCAAGACCATAACTACTTAAATCCACGACACCGCCAGGAGTCTTAGCGCCAAACAAGTCCGGGTCAGTATGTTCTCTATTTGGATTAATGGCGTAGTCCATTTCGTCCATTGATGCTCTCATCGAACAATCCGGCATAACACCTTGGTATATATTTAGCAAATCCTGTTTGTCTAATTTCTGATAAAAAGGTACAACCACCATCTGGAATGGATCAATCTGCGCGTTGTGTACAAAATCCATTTCTGGTGGTATTACGTATCTAAACGGCTCTATCTCGTTAGTATCTGGCGCCAAAGCTTCGCTATTACCAATAAAAGCTTGTATCATTCTTCCGACATCTGAATTTCGAACCTGGCCTATTTGCGCCGGAGTGGTGCCATAGTGCGCGAAAGCCGCTTCTTTTGAAATACCGCCGGGGGCTTGAGTATATTTAACATACCTGTCTACAGTCATAACTCTCAGCATTCTATCAAACATCGGCCTCCAAAGTTTTAAAAAGTGCTTGCCTGGAATTATTTCAGTGGTACCGAAAATCTCTCCGTCATACATGCTCCCTTGGTGGAAGTCCAAAATCCCGTGAAATTCATCTTCGAAATATGGAATCGCAACAATGGCCTCGCTAACAAGTTTTGCGTCGCCAATCTGCCCAACAGGGAGAAATTTTTCAATGTCTTGGCCAAAATTCAATTTTGCTCTCAAGGACATTTCTTCATTTATACCGCCGACAGCCGAAGAGCGCATTGTTGCATATGCAGTATTGGAGTCAATGTCAGTTTTGAAACCTGGTGTGTCTTGTTGATCGCCTAGGCCGCCCGGATTGGTATCCTCGCAACCAAAGATGATGCCTTTTTCTTTTTCTTCGGCGCCGATGTGCTCCAACATTTCTTGATCATATGGATCGTAACCGTACCCCATCCAAATTGACCTTCCTGTCTTTTCGCCAAAATATCTAGGGACATCACGATCGGCGGCGGTGTCAGAGCAGACGATTTTATCCATCTCTGTGACCTTGCCGGTATGTAGAAAATCACCTTCTCCATCAAGTTCTTTGTATTTTTTCACTCGACGATAAGGTATCGTATCCTCGGACATATCTAGAACAGGACACACCCATTTTGGTGCCATCCACCAAACTTCTCCTTCGTCATCCGAGCCGTCCGCTGGTGTGAATTTGTAAATATTCTCCTCGCCATTGAAATCGTTCCAAACGTCTACAGATGCTTCTATCTTCATTCTATTCATCGAGCCGCTGCTTACAGATCCAGTTGTAGGCAACATGGGACACAGGCTTGAGTCGTACTCTTCAAAATAAAATGAGTTCTTTTTCGTATTCGCAAGAATTTCTGACAACGTGTAGGTGTTTGAAGCATCTTGTTCTTGGTTATCTGGCACGAACTGTACCACAGCTCTGGATGCTCCGTAAAAATACGGCGGAGTATACGCTTGATAAGCAGGGTCTTGATAATTGTAGAAAAGCTCTACAGATGACGAATTTGCCAATCTTGACCCAGGGTGCGTTAAATCCCCGTCCCAAGAAGGATATTGTGCACCTCTGTGTTGCTCAACATGGCCATCGTCCCAAAACAAACCGCCGTCAACTGGATGGACCCCGTGAGATGCGTGAGTACCGCCAGAAACCCAGTCGTCCGTAACAGACGCAGATCGGAATAGTTGGTTGCCGGAGGTGCCGCCTGAGCCGTCTCCAGTGTTCTGAGCAAAGCCTAGATAAGGTAGGCCCTTTTCTGCATGTCCACCGTGACCTCCAATGTAAGATCTTAAAACAGCAGATGCGTTAGCGGCAAAAATGCTGATACTGGTGTCGGCTGACAAGTTAGAAGTTTTTCCTGAGCCAGTTGTCGCAAGAAAACCTAGAGACCCCGAGTAGATGCCAGAATAATCAATGAGTACCTGCTCCTGCCAGATGCTGCCCTCGCCCGGATCAATATCCTTTAAGGTAACTACATTAGGAATAGAATTATCACTGCCATTGGCATCAGCATGATATACAACGTTAGCGTTTGGAACACCGTTGATAGCATCAACAACGCGCAGAGTTGTTTCTGCCGCCGTTCCCCTCTTAACATGCACTTCGTACTGGTCGGAGGGAGAGCCAAGTGTGTCGACTAGTTTATAAACCATCCAATTGCCAAACAATGATCCACCGCCCAATAGAACTGGACCAACCTGAACACTACCGTCGCGACCTCTCATGTCGGTGGTGATCCAAATCTCATCATTATTGGAGTTCGTCGACAAATCGAAAACATCAGGAACATAAGTATAGCGCCAGTTCTGCTCTTCCAGTTTTATAGCCGGAAGGTGCTCAACCGGCGGGCCGTATAAATAACCTCTCAAGCTGCCATGAGATTCTGCAATTCGATTCAAGCCTTCGTTGGGTGATTTAATATGTTTGTGGCCGTAATCGCTTTGCCAGGAGGACTTTCGAGGGCCCTCGCACATTATGTTATCTGTTCCTTGCCGAAGTAAAATATCCATAGAAAGCGTCTGATTGCCAATATCCACGCCACCATAAATGGCGTCGCTGTGCAAGACTGGGAATTTTGCGGTGCCACCCTCCAGGAAAAAGTCCATGGTCTCAGACAGGAAATTGTTAATAGCACTTTTATATCTAACCAATGCAAGGTTGCTGTTTTTAAAGGCGTCTTCTGTGATGGAACAATCGGGACTCCATCGCGGACTCCACTCTGATCTTCCGGATCGGCCGCCGCCAGAAGAAAAGCGGGTAGGTTCGCCTAAATAAGTATATACAGCATCATAAGGACCTCCGGGCTTGCCGCCAACATTGACAGTGGTTATAGTAAGTCCATCGCCTTGGTCTCCGATGCCCACTGCTCTAGACTCTTCAATAAAATCGTGTGTCAGATATGTTGAATTAAAGATTCCTCCGTCGGCTTCGGTCAAAAAGGCCCTCTTTAGCAGTCTCGGGTGATATAAGGCTTCGAATGGCATTTTGAAACTAGCAGACGTCTTTAGAAATGTCGGGCAGGCACTAGCGACGCCCAACATAGAGCCACCACCCATACCCAAATGCTCAACATGAAAATGAAGATTATGACTTCTTTCGTGCGTTAAATCTTCGTAGTACGTAACAGTACCTGATATATCTGGGCGAATGCCTGGGCCGTACTTTGATCCTTCAACACTGTAAACCAACTCTGGGGCTATCTTAGTATGAAGGTTGGAATAGCCATAGGCGTTAATCATGTTGACCTTCTGGTTGTCAGTGCCGAGACCAGTTGCAACCATTCTGCCTTGTTCAGGGCCGCTAGCAGAAGTGTAGGCGGGCAAGTAATAAGGCTCTCTAGGTC
>MDSZ01061611.1_pt1 | contig 16884 bp, 10 predicted proteins | sample 811201 | NCBI WGS metagenome assembly MDSZ01 (sample SAMN05326647, study PRJNA326480) | marine metagenome | isolation source: seawater | place: Indian Ocean: North | collected 2010
AATTCACTACACGTTTTTGCGGGAGATCAAGAACATTCAATGATCCATAGATTGGATTATATATCACATCTAAATAACTAAATTCTGTTGAATCGCCATTAATAGAGAATGCATCAATAACTACTTTCCATTTACCAGGTTTCGGATCATGAATATATACTGACTCTTGATCTATAGGGTCAGCATCAACTTTTGCTGGCTCACACTTCTTTTTTGTACAATCAAATACGTACAAATCTAGGTCAATTAAACTATCATCAAAATCGAATGCTTTTGCAATCAATGTTTTTGACCCAGGCTCAACATTGATCTCATAGATTTTTTGTTCTTTATTCTTTATTTTTACTTTTTCTATTCTGGCCGCACCAAATGCCGAACTTACCGGGCTTCCTGAAAATTCAGCCATTTGATTAGTTATCCAATAATCTTGATTAACAGCAATTTCTTTTTGTGAATTAACATTACTTATCTTATCGATCTTAAATGCAAAGGTTTTTATTTTTAATGCTGCCTTCGTTGACTTAACTGGCTCTTCTTTTTTAGCTTGTTTCCAATCAAACTCTCTAGTGTCCATAATATCTGATAGTCTAATCTCCCATATCCCAGGAGTAGGGTTATCAATAATATGAAGCGAACTTTTGTCTTTCTTATATATTCTACCTCTTGTGTATCTTGTATCAGGATTCGATATGGCCATACTTACTTCGCGTTTATCCCAACTTAAATCAATTGCAAGTGACCCAGCTCCTTTGGGTATTTTATAGAAATAACTTTGCAAACCAGGTCGAGGTACATCTAGCGAATCAATCAAAGAAAAGTTATTTGAACTATCAATTAATTTTGGAGCAACAATGGCAAACAACATTCGATAAATAAATTCTTTATTATCTTTCTGCCTAATTGTCAAATGCGCCGTGTGCTCACCAAACACTTTTGGTGAAATTCTTACTGGTATCTCAACACTCTTATTTAAAGGTAACACAATAGTTGATTGGGAAGAAAAAGTATCGTTATTATTGCCGTCCCAATCAATAATAAATTCCATTGGGCCATTTTTCCCAGAAGTCCTTTTTAATTTTATTTTTCTCGTTTTATCATCACCAACATTCCAACCTATACGTTCATAAAATCCAAATCCACTATGGGGATTATGCAGTAAATGGCTATATGAATGCCTAACGGATGCTTCACCTTCAATAATAATTTTTCTATTTCTATTTTGGTTTTTTTTCAAGATCTCCCACGAAGCAGATACATTAATTACTCCATTACCTTGCTTATGAGCAGCTATATTGGGTACCCATCTAGCACCTTTTGTTACAGCGTTTTTAATTGTTAAAGGGTCATATTTGATCTTACTTTGTTTTGCTGCACTTAATAATAGGGCAACTGCACCTGCAGCAGTTGGAGTAGCGGTAGACGTTCCCCCAGCTATAGTATATCCAGGAGGGAGTTGAAATAGCCCAGGTATAGCTCTTCCTTCTAGAAACCCTAAGGCAGTACTTACATAATTTGATGGAGATATAATATCAGGCTTAAAAGACCCATCTCCCATAGGACCATACCCTCCTGTAATAAGTAAATTATCATCGTATTCAACTCTCACGCCATGATTAGTAAAAAAATTATCTTTACTTTCATGACCATTTACACCAATGACCCCCTCAGCTAGAACAAAATCATCAATTCCGCCTAGAATTGGGTAATTATGAGTTGGTGATAAAATAATGGGATTATATTTTTTAATTAATCGACCATATATTACAGTTGCTACCAAACGACCATCTCTTAACAAATAATTTCTAGTTATATTCGAACTATGCTCAAAATAAACGACATCAGCACCATATTTTTTCACTGAAATAATTGGTGACTCAATTTGACCATAAGCGGACCCCCCTTCAGCGATATTTACCAACTGAGCTCCTGGAGCAACACCATCAAACCTACCATTCACACCTTTACTGCCTAATGCAGCGCCAACAACTAAAGTGGCATGTCTTTCTTTACCCATATTCAAGGCAACCAAGTTCTGATCTTTAATAATCTGAACAGCAAAAGCGATACTTTCTCTAACATCAGTATTTGGATCATCTTTCCCAAATACACCAAACTCCTGTCTGGTATCAAAGTCAGTTAATCTTTTTTCGTCACTAAAATCTAAATCTTGGTCAGTATCTACCCATACATTATTTGATTTTTTATCCCAAATAACAGTAAATAAACGACTTGATCCTTTAGGATTACCATCCCTATTCAAATCTTTTTCTATTGAACTTCCATAAAGTGCCAATGAATCAACGGCGAATTCATCTAATTGAGCAATCCGAAAAAGTCCATTTTTTGGCGCAACATATTCTTTTTCTTTGTAGACAAACTTTCTTGATAATGATTCAACTGTTTCATTCATCTTTAACCACCTCCCATCATCGTCGACTCTAGCATCAATTGCGCTGCCGTAAGCAAAAATTTTGGGAATATCTTTTCCATCAATTGATTTTGCATATTGTAACTCTGGTAGCAATGGATCTGTATTCATATCAATCATTGCTATTTTTATTCCCCTACCATCATAGGTTGGATATGATTGAAGAAACTTCTCTGCTCTAATGTCTTTTACAGGGCTATAACGATTTGTTATTGGGTAATCTGACAATTTTGGAGGCCAAATAGATTTCCTATCTTGTTTTGCATTTTGGTCTCTCAATGTATTAGATGTTGGTAAATCAGCAGGTAAAAAAGCACGACCAAAGGCTCTACTACGATTATGAATGGATAAGTCAATACTATGAATATCTTTATTACCAACAATAATTTGCACTGAGTCTATAGGCATTAATACTCTCAAATAATCCAATTCATTATCTTGATATTGAATTGTTCCTGACAATTGATTGACAAGCTTAATCACATTTGTATTTTTACCTGGCATAGACGCAATTACAAGAAGGACATCTTTTTCACCTCTAGCTCTTGCTTGAGCGAGCTCTCCTCTTGCATCCTTGAACAAAAAAGGTCGTCTTGGTACTTCGGCTAATAAAAGAAGATTCTCGAGAAAAATTGTTATTATAAATAATGGCCTAAGTATTTTTAGAATATTTCTCATAAAACTAACCTCCAATTAGTAATTATACTTATCGATTTGGATCCCAATAATCGAAGACATAACGTAGGCCGCGAGATAAACCGCCAGGAACTACAGATGAATGACTTTCATCAGGCATATTATGACAGTGAATTTTAAGACTTTTGTAACCTCTACTTTTTAGTTTATCAACAAACACTGGGGTGATCTCTGCCATTTTTGGCCAACCTTCATTCTCAAAATGATCTAACATAGGCTGAAACATTTGAACTACTTGTTCAGGGGAATCCTTCAAAAGATCATCCATCATTTTCTTTTGTACTTCAATTGTTTCAAGACTACCAGCCGTGACAAACACTTTTGCATTAATATTATTATTATTATTAGCAAATCGAGACTCCCATTTCCAAACCTCTTCACTATTCCACCAAATTGATGGACTCATAATTATATAACGCTGAAAAGAATCTGGCTGATTAAGCAACGTCCAGCTAGGAAAAAGACCACCCAATGAAACGCCTGCGATGGTTGCATCATTAGGATCAACGTTATATTTAGATTGTATTAACGGCTTTAATTCTTCATTTAAAAATTTTAAAAAATCGGGTGCACCACCACCTGCAATATCAGATGGCCCTCCCATAAGTTTGGTCATTTTTTCTGCAACTCCACCAACGTTTGGAGTATAATCTCTCCAACGCTTATGAAAAGTGGATAGAAGATTAGTAGCATCTTTATATCCAATGGCAACCGTAAATGCCATAGGTATTTCACCAACGCCGAGTCCTGCGCCTGATAGATTACGAACGGTTTCCATTGCGGTCCCAAAAAACATGTTTCCATCTAAAACATAAATTACAGGATATTTTTTGTCTGGAACTAAAGGAACAGGTTTTGCAACAAATATTCGAAAAGTCTCATCTACAGATTTAGATTTTAAATCAAAATATTCTGCATCAAGAATGCCATTTATTTTGACTGGTTTTTGAGCCATTATTATTGCTAATGAAAACAAATAAAATGTTAATTTTTTAATACTTTTGTTCATTTTTCTCTTTCTTATTTATAGATATTTTTAATTTTATATTCTTTTGGTGGATTGCTACCCATTAGATGCTTCACAAAATAATCCCAAGTACGTCTAGCGATATATTCTTCTCTTGCATATCCATGATTTCTATTTGGCAAAACTAACATATCAAAATCTTTATTATGCTTGATCAATTCATCTGCAACAAGTAGTGTCAAATTTGGATGTACGTTATCATCGAGTGATCCATAAGTAAGCAATAACTTTCCTTTTAAATTTGCAGCAATATTTTGATTTGCTTGTGAATCATATGTATCAGTAGAATCATTGATTTCTTCTAATAAGCCCTGATATTTCTCACCCCACTCAAAGTAGTATCCTCTATTATCATGATTTCCAGCTCCAGACACAGCTACTTTAAAGAAGTCAGGATATCGTAAGATAGCATCTGTTGAACTAAAGCCGCCTCCAGAATGACCATATATACCTACTCGATCTAAATCAATTGGATATTTTTTCGCCAACTCTTTCAAAGCTGAAATATGATCTTGGAGTCCATTATCTCCCATATCAGCATAATAGCCATCATGAAATTTTTTGGACCTATAAGGTGTACCTAAAGCATCTATTACAAAAACAATAAAACCCAATTCTGCTAAAGCATGTCCTTGTGATGATGGTGACGAAGTAAAGCCATGAGTCCTTATTGGACCAATCTGTGGACCAGGATATATGTAATCAATTACAGGATACTTCACACCCTTTTTTATTTTTTTTGGTAAAGTTATATATCCATAATAATCATATCCATCTCTTCCTTTTGTTTTAAACCTAACTGGTGGATTCCATCCTTCAGCAAGAAGAGGATCGATATTTGCTTCTTCTACATTCATTACAACTTTTCCAGACAATTCACGAATAACAGTTTTAGGAGCAGTACCTCTTGTGCTATATGTATCAATAAAATAATTTTTATTTGGAGATGATTTTACTATATGATGTGCATTTTCATTACTTAACAATGTCACATTGCCATTTTTTAAAGAAGCTTTATAAAGGTGGATAAGATATGGATCCCTATCTTTTTCTCTTCCAACTCCTGTAAAGAATACTTCATATTTTTCTTCATCTACAAAAAGAACCTCCACAACTAACCATTCTCCCTTTGTTATTTGTTTTTTAAGTTTTCCATTCCCATTATAGAGATATAAATGTCCCCATCCATCACTCTCAGAAAACCATAATATTTCTTTACCATTTTTTAAAACACGCCAATTAGGTGGAAATCTCATCTGATTTAACTCAACATATGTTGAGTTTGATTCCGAAATAATTCGTTTTGTTTTTTTTGATTTCACATCAAGTGAATAAAGTTCTCTTTTTTGAAAATTTCGAGTTCTTGTAGTGAAAAATATCTTTTTACTATCGCTGGTCCATTGTACATCTTTCCAGAGTGTATCAGATCGAGCAAATCCACCAGGAATTGGGTCTACTTTTGCCGAAACCTGCTTACCATTTTTGGCATCAAACACATGTAAACCCCAGGTAGGAATATTTTCATCTCCTGGTAGTGGATATTTCCAGCTATGTAATATCGCCCTCCCAGTAGCTGCTTCAAGTAAATGAAAATCTTCTACATTTCGTTCGTCATACTTGTGAGTTGCAATTTTTTTCCCATTTGGTGACCATGATAATGTTGAGGGAGGATTATATTCATTCCTTCTATTGGTTATTTCTCTACAGCATCCTTCTGCAACAACAGCATATCCGTGATGTTTTTCTCCATCTTTGCTCAACTGTTTTGTCTTACCACTATTGATATCCCTTATCCACAAATTTTCATTTTGCGAGTATGCAACTTTTGATCTGTCTGGTGAATAAATCTCATTAGTTACTTTCTTTACACTATCAGGGCCGCTTATTGAATAATCGGTTATATTTACTATCCAACTTTCATTTTTCTTTACATAAAATTTGATCTTATTCTTTCCCACAAATTCAATATCTTGAAAAGGTAATTTTTCAGCGTTATATGTCGTGTCTTTAGCATTTGATAGCGCTGTAGCAAGCTTCTTATGATCAAATGCTGGCTTTCTAGATCTTTTATCAATATCAATTAAAATAAATTCATGACCACCAAATACTTGATTCTTATACCAAAACTCATTCCCACTAATCCAATTTGGATTCACTGACGTCCCAGAAGTAAACGATTCGGCATTTCTATTAAAAAATTGAGATGCACGATCATATTCATTGGAACTTAATGATTTAGGTGAATACCCATTCATCTGCTGAGATAATAAATCACCTGGTAGATTTATTAATATTAATAAACTTGTAAGCTTAACTAACGATTTGATCCTCATTATTTTACCTCTCTTATGTTAAAATTTACTCATCTGATACAGCTGATAATTGACCACCTGAATTAAACTGGACTATTTTTTCGTCAACAATAAAAGTATCAGAATAAGGTACTTGGCCTTTTAATCCCAAATGGTCTATAAAACCAGGAGATCTGGCTCGAAACTTTAATTTTGCAATAATTTTAAAATCACTCTCAGATCTATCTGGGGTATTTATTGTATAATTCTTCCTAAATGATTCAAAAGTTGGAATAGTGTAGTCTGATTTTTTCGTCATTCTTTGTGCAGACGTTTTATATATACCAGAGTCCCCCTTTTCATCATAAAATACAGTTCTAAAGATTACAAGATCTGGATCTATCTCCTTATTTGGATCAATACTGAAATCATACAATTGATTATTCTCATTAACGAAGCCAGTCTGATAAATAGTATCGTTTGCAGAAATAACTTTTATATCTAACCATAGTTCTCTAGCAAATGTTGCTCCCGAAGGAATATTATGCCCTGCTCGATTAAACACTTCTACTTCAAAATTAATTGTATTTTGTTCAGCAATTATTGATAAATCATTAATATTTATATTAGCAGTCTGTTGTAATAATCTTTTTATTTCGTCTCGCTGCAGATCCTTATGTGGGAAAGCTGTTCTTGCTTCATCTATACCAGCAAAGAAATGCCGGTGTAGGTTATATCTCTTTTTGGCTTTAGGAAAAAGCTTAGGATCCACTGCGAAGCCCTCATAGGTCTCCATATGACATTCTTGACAAGGGAAATTACTGGTCTTATACTTTGAGCTTTCCCACTCTGAAAAAGTTACCTCAGCATTTTTACCATCAACGAATAGATTATGACAAGGCAGACATGACTCTGATGTTGAAAAGTTTTTATTATATTTTGAAGCATGAAAGCTATTTGGTAATGGATCTTTGATACTACCATACATAGTATTACCAGGATCTAAATGATATTTTACTACATTGAACATTGATTTTTTTGTCAAGACATTAGGTGTATCTGAGTTATGTATTGTTACATGACAAAATGAACAGCTCACACCATCTTTTACTTGTGTTGGCAGTTTTTTTGAATTTGCAAATGTTAGCTCATCTGGCTGAGGAATAAAATTTGTAACGTAAGCTATTGGACTATGGCATGCTATACAAAATTGTCCTAGATCTTCACCCTTATTTTTATGATAATCTTGTTCTTTAGAATTCATTGCAAAAAAAACAGGATCTTTAAATGCATATGCATGCATTGAACTTGACCATTCTAAGTAATGCTGGGGATGGCATGTGCTACAGTCCTCAGCTGTTTGAAAATTATTGATAAGGAATGGTTCTTTTGAATACGGACTTTGCGTGTATTGCTCTTGATAAGAATTAGTGGATAGATATACTAAAATCATTATAGTAAGGGCAATAATACCAAATATGGTTTTTTTGTTATTCATTAAGTGTAAATCTAATAAAACAAAAGGCTCTTTCTTGATATCGAAAGAGCCTTTTTTATCAATACTTACCTTGTTAATAAACTCAGGAAACTATTTCTCTTGTTTTGGAGAGCACCTGCGTATAAGTGATAAGCTAGGAGGCTTAATAAATAATAACCTATTCATATTATCACGGCAAGAATTAAATCCTGTTTATTAAGATCCACTCATTGGCAAACATCTTGCTGATAGAGAATTATCTATATTCGTATTATATGTTGCCTCTGAGTATGACATTGGAAACTTAGAAGGTCTTGGAAGTGGACGTAAGTTATTAACATCATTAATTGGCCTAAAAATATCTGCCGTTTTTCCCCAACGATGTAAGTATGACATACGTCTTCCTTCAACCCACAATTCTGCAAATGTCTCATGCAAAAGATATTCCATAACCTTTGCTTTATCAGTTGTTGTTGGCAAAGGATCTAGATCAACTGCAGCTCTTAAAGCATTTAATACCTTCTGAGCGCCAGCATAATCACCTTTTTGATAATAAACTTCAGCTTCAATCAATTTCATCTCATCAGAATGGGTCATTGGTACATCAGCTTCACCATCTTTATACTTCCACTGACTGTAATAATCTGTCTTACCATCAACACCAATTGTTCCTGGATCATGCCAAATCTCAACTCTCTTATCCAACTGCTTTGTGTATGGATCGATCAACATCTCTTTATCGGTATCCACATGTGGCCACCATTTTTCTCTCACACCACCTGCATTATTGAATCCAATTGTTGCTACAAAAACGATCCAATTTTGCTGACGAGAGCTATTACCAGAATACTGAGCATAATGGACAAAACCATCAGGTACAGCTTTTGCATCAGCCAAAGCCGCATCCCAATTACCAAGCCATAGATTTGCACGTGCTCTACCTGCAAGTGCCCAATTATAATATGCTGTTGCACCAGCTGCTTGAGCTGTAGCCATAGCGGTTGTCAATTCTGCAACTGCTGCTGTTGTCATTTGAACATCAGTGACTACAGGGCCATTTTCTTCAATAACACCTTCACAAAAACCTTCACCCAACATCAATAGAGCCCATGCTGAGGTTGTTTGAACTTGCGCCATCATTTTATCTGAGGCAGCAGCTGAGCCTAGAACTTTTTCTAATCTTTCAGCTGTGTTTTTTGCAAACCATCTTGTTCTTAAATATCCATTCATTATACCATCTGTAGCAGCTGTTCCGAATTTAAAACGACCGTGATCTACATCGTCCCAACCAGCCCATGTTCCTGTATGCTGGTATTCGTCTGATGCTAATGCTGAGTAAGCAACAAAACCATCATGAGTAGCATATAAATCACCTTCAACGCCATTCGCTACAGCATCTAATGCACCATCTAGGTCAGGAGATGTGTATCTTGCTGGATCTTGTACCGTTAGTAAATCATCATCACAGGCAAGAAAAGCTAATAACGAAGTAAGAAAAATAAGTTTATTTGTAATTTTCATTTTTAAGTCCTTTCTCCGTTAAAGTGTTGTTTTAATTGTTAGCAAGAACGTTCGCGGGGCCGGCTGAGCTAAAAATCCCGAAGCATTCGTTCCATAAGTTCGACCATTATAATTAGCGCCCTGTGAGTACTGCATATCAGGATCATCGCAATGACAATCATCCCACCACCAAACATTTTGACCAGAAAATGTGATAGTAGTTGCGCCTAAACCGATTATTGATGATATGGCATTTGGCACTGAGTATGTTAAAGAAATTTCTCTTAATCTAAGAGCATCTCTACTATCATACGCACCCGTCAAACTCCAATAATTCAACGTTGAATCAACTTGAGCTGTCCTTGATGGATTACCATTTGCATCTAAATTATCAAAGTCGTAGTGCTTTAAAATTTCATCAGAACCACCCTGTCTAACTTTATATGGTCTATCACTATTACTAAAGACTGCGCCTTTTGTTTGAGAGATAAGAGCGTAGAACCTAAAGTCTCCAAAAGTGATAGTATTACCCAAAGAATAATTGTTCTTTGGTAGGAAAGGACCTCGATACATGGCATAATCAGAACGTGTATGTGTTTTATTTTCAGCATCCCAACCTGTAATAAGGCCACCCCATAATCCATTAACTGGATATCCTAGCCTGTGACCACCAACAACATAAACTGAATCGCCACCATCTACACCGTTAGCGTAAATCTTTTGCCAATTTCCTTCGGTTCCAAGTTCGGTGATTTCATTTTCATTTCCATCAATATTAACATTGACATCCCAGCGAAGATTGCTAGTGTTGATCAATGCTGTATTCAATGATATCTCCCAACCTGAATTTTGAATCTCTCCAATATTAGATAATTGTGAAGATGCAAACCCAGCACTAGGAGGTAATGTTAATGGAAGAAGCGCATCACTTGTCACATTATTATAAGTAGTAAAGTTTACACCGATCTTATTATCTAACAATCCAAGATCAAAGCCAAACTCAGTCTCAGTTGTAGTTTCAGGCTTTAATTCGGCGTTACCTGGATTATCAGGTGTAACACCAGCTACATTTGCTAGAACAGCAGTTGGTGTAAATGTTAAGAATTGGTCATACGCGCCTGGGAATTTCCCTGCTTTACCCCATGCCATTCTTAACTTTAAAGTACTTACGATACTTGGCATAAAAGCTTCTTCTGAAATTAAATAGGCAACATCAAATTTTGGAAATTGCTTAAATCCAAAATTCTCACCAAATGCACTATTACCATCTATACGAAGACCAAAAGAAGTGAAAAGCTTATCAGCTATATCAAATCTATTTTGGAAGAAAACACCTGTATTGATCACCTCATTGGCATATTCAGCTGAAAATGTTTCAGCGCCACCACTTAAGGTAGTTACACCTGGACCTGCATAAGTTTTACCAGTTCCCATTTGCTGTGTTTCAGTTTCCCAAAATGTTTGAGTACCAATTGAAAAATCACCACCAATACCAAAAATGTTATAAGTAAGATTTCCAACATACTCAACGTTGAATTTTTGTGATCTCCTATAGCCAAGAGTCTTTTCACCTGTTGTACCAACATAAACATATTGGTTACCATAGGGCATAATTCGCATTTTTTCTTCATCAACTAGATCAAGACCAAATGTGAGTTTATTACTTAGGTTTTTAGTCGGTGTGTATAAAAGATTAAATGCGCCGTTCCAACGATGGGCGTCATTTACAGTTGTAACATCTTTAATATAACTAACAGTTGTCCAAGGCTCACCAAAAGGTCTTTCCTTGGTTGCATTAAGAGGATTACCCATAAGCATATTACCCAACAAAGCCATCCAGTTATTTCCTGCTTGAATAGGATTTGTTACATTTTTTGAAAAAGATGTATTAACACCTAATTGCCATTTACTTGATGGAATCCAACGTAGGTTTAATCTTAAGTTTGTTCTTTCAGCGCTATTAGGCTTAATTGAGCCTTCTTCTGAACTATAACCTGCACCAAAGAAGTATGTAACATCTTGTCCACCACCTTGAGCTGTTATGTCAAAGTTAGATATCGCTCCATTTTCAATAAAATCATTCGCATCAAGCGCTTGGGTACCATCTGTACCTTTAAATTTAGGCTTTAATGTTGTTGCAAAATTTTCTCTAAGGCGATTATATCCTGTTGAAGTTGTTACAGTGAACGAAGGCTTTGTGTTTAATTTTCCACGTTTTGTAAAAATTTGGATAACACCATTTGAAGCCTCAGCGCCAAACATGGTTGCTGCGGCTGCACCTTTAAGAACCTCAATTCTTTCAATTTCCTCAGGATTAATATCAGCAAGGCGATCTTCGCCACCGCCACCGCTAAAGTAGCAACAAGCATTTCCAGCCATCCATCCCCAGTCGTTTTTGTTGGCATCCACACGAACACCATCAATATAAACTACTGGTCTTTGCTCTAAGCTAAAACTGTTTGAACCTCTTATTTGTAAAGAACGTGATGCACCAATTCCACCTGAAGTTGCAACAGATCTTACGCCTGGTACTCTGGCTTGTAATGCAGTACCAAAGCTATTAACTGGAACTTTATCTGCTACGGCACCAATATCTACACTTGTCATTGAAGAGCCAACCTTCCTCAAGTCGGTTGCTCCAACAGTACCAGTAACAACGACCTGGTCCATTTGAAGTGCATCTTCTTTTAATGCAAAGTTTTGATTAACATCTCCTGATAAATCTATTTCTACAGTCTGATTACTATACCCAATATAACGAACAGTTAATGAGGCCGTTCCCCCTGAAAGTGGTACTTCAAAAAAGTATGTACCATCAGCAGCAGAAGCTGTACCATAATCTGTTCCATCTAAACTTACACTTGCACCAGCCAAAGGTTTATTGCTAGCAACATCTACAACTGTACCACTAATATCAGTTGTTTGCGCTAAGGCAAGAGATAAGGTTAAAGCAACAAGGGTTAGTAATTTTACCAGTGTTGATTTCATTTTAGTTACTCCTTCTAGTATCAGTAAAATATTTAGTGAAAATCAATATAAATGTTTAATTTATCTAAACATTATTAAACAAAAATACACAGTTAATTGATTTAATACAAATATTTTTAACAAAAAGGGTAAAAAAAATAAATGAGTATAAATGCCGATAGCTTTATTGAAGCTATAAAAAACAAATATAACTTTATTACTAACAAACAAGTTGCAGAGCATTTTGGTGTAACTCGAGCAAGAATAAGCCAGTGGTTAAAAACAAATAAAATCCCGTTAAAATACGTTAATTCCGAAGGACAAGCTATTTCTGATTCTGAAGAAAAAGCTAAATTGTATCAAACCGTAATTAAAAAACAATTAGATCATATAGCTCTTCTTGAAAAAGAGCTTAAGGAATTCAAGAGTAAACGTGAAATATTTTATAAGGAAGTAGCGGATAACTGGCAATATGATGTTAAACTTGTTACAAAGTTCTCTTCATTAAATGAATTAGAACCACTTGATATAAAAACGGTCAAAACTACCGTTGAAGATCGAAATGATTATCTTGGCTATACAAAAGAAGAATTCGAAGATCATTTTAATAATTGGGCTACCAGTTCTCTTTTTATTCAGGAGGAAGTATATTTACTTAGCCAGTCGCATGAGAAAAGAAGAATCACTGCAATTCGAAATGCTATGGATAGCTTTACATTAAGTAATAAAATTCAAATGATCAAAAAAAATGGGGATCTTGTCTGGGCAATTTATAGATCATATTATAATCTAAGCGAAAATGTAGCTATAACTAAGATACAGATTCTTGATTCATTACATAAGGAATAATTAAAGAATGAAAAAAATCACAAAAATATTAATTTTACTAAACATATGTTTTGGCCAAAGCGATAACCCTGTCGCAACATTTTCAATCCTTGGCTATGATCCTGAAACTGGCATGGTTGGTGGTGCAGTTCAATCAAGAGTATTTTCTGTAGGCAATGGCGTATTATGGGGTGAGGCTAATATTGGTATGATAGCAACACAAGCATACGTTGATGTCAGCTATGGGCCTAAAGGTTTAGAATTGCTTAAAAAAGGATTAAGCCCAGCTCAAACTGTAAAAAGTCTTTTAAAGAATGATCCTGATCCACGTCCAGAAGATTGGCCAAAAAAGGCCAGACAATTTTCAGTAATGGACGCAGAAGGGAATGTATCTACACATACTGGTAAAAAAGCCTCTTTTTGGGCTGGTCATAAATATGGTAAGAATAGTAGCGCACAGGGAAATATTTTAGCAAGTGAAGCTGTTGTTAATGATATGGTTAAAGCATTTGAAAATACAAAAGGTCATCTATCAATGCGTTTATTAAAAGCCTTAGAAGCTGGTCAAAATGCTGGTGGGGATACCAGAGGAATGCAGTCAGCTGCAATTTTAATTGTTAAAAAAGATGGTGGTGTTTGGCTGAATAATGATGTTGTGCTTAGATTGCAGGTAGACGATAATCCAGAACCAATTAAAGAACTTAGGAGATTAGTAGAAAAGGCACATGAACGATTCAACTGGAAATAAATTGCTTCCAAAAAAATATATATCACTATTACTTCTAACTTTTAGCCTATTATATGGATGTGAAGAAAAGAAACTAGAAGAACAACAAATTGATCCTAAAAATCTTTTTAAATTTATTCTAAAAGATGTAAACCCAAATTCAAAAAGCTATAATAGTGAGATTGGCCCAACTTTATTCAAGGGAAAAGTATCTGTTTATTATTTTGGAGATCCTGGATGAGGAATGTGTCGTAACCGGTTCGGTGTACTAAATTATTTATCACAAGATTTAAACCAAAATGGACAAAATAATTTTGCAATTTTGGGTATAAGTAGCAGAGAACATTCAGAAAGTGATATCCCAAAAATGATTGAAGGAGCAACACTCCCTTGGGCACATGATAATTCAGATCAAGATGTTTGGACTAAATGGGATGTAAGATTGAGAGATTTGTATATTCTGAATAAAGAAGGGAATTTGTACGGATTAGTCAACCTAACAAATTTTGATCCCAATCCCCAAGTAAATGGCGGGGAAAATTATAATAGTTTAAAACAATTAATACTCGACGCAAGTAATAATAAATAACCTAATTATTCTTTAAGTAAAGCTATAGCTTTATAAGCAGCATTATTTACTATTTTCCGAGGAGACCATTTTTTGGTGTAATTCTCTATTAAATCTATATCAGATACATCTCCAACAATTCCAAGCTGCTTGATCATTTCCGCTTGAACTACGTAGCTATTATCACTATCTAGATTTTGACGAAGGAAGTCAGCAGATTTTCCAGGATATTCATTAGATATTTGAGTAACAATTGTTTTTCTCGGTTGACTATGCTTTTCGCCTTGGTATGCTACTAACCATTCTTTAAATGTTAATACATTCGAAAGAGATGATAAAGATGCTTGCCTTACAAACCATGATTTATCATATATCCCACTGCGCTTTAATCGCTTCATAACTTGAGGATTGCGAACATATTGAGCTAAGTCATTTGCTGCTTCCATCCTTCCAATCACATTTTCACGTTTTAATTGAAGTAATAATGCCTCTAATGGGAACTGTTGGTCAATTTCTATTAATAGATCATAATTAGGATCTAAGCGAATGAATATAGGTTCTTCTTTTAAATTGAACTTGTAAACATTTTTTCTTTCATCTAAATAGATAGATTTTTTCTCCGATCTATTCTTATAATGGAACGCAATTTCAGTAGGTATCTCATACACATATGGTGTTTGCCTTCCAGTTTGAGTTTGATTAATAAAAACAGAATACTCACCATTCTCCCATAGAGTTTCAATCTGGACTTGAGGATGTCCAGCACTTAATACCCACTGGTCAAAAAACCAATTATAATCAGATGAAGTTGCTTCATTTACTGCTGCAATTAAATCTTTTGTTTTAGGATTCTTAAATCTGAAATCAGTCAAAAAATTCTTTTGATAATTTTTAAAATTTTTGTCGCCAATAATCTGCCTCAACATATGTAAAACAACTGCACCCCTTGGATAAATATGACTATCAAAATTTTGATTTGGATATCGCCAATATGGATGAACCATTGGCCTTGAATACTTATTATTATATTCTCTTAAATATGATTGCTTCTTCTTCCACAAGTTGATTTGTCGTTCATCTTCTCCGTATAGAAATGAACTATATAAGTACTCACCATAAGTTGCAAAACTTTCATTTAACCAGGCATGATGCCAATCACCCATTGTAATATAATCACCCCACCATTGATGCGCTGCTTCGTGAGCAACTAACCAATGACTTGGAAAGTCTTTATCTGCCTTTTGATCATGAATAGTAATATCACCTAAAATTGTTGCTGTTGTACTTTCAGCTCCACCACCTATACCAGGTATGGTAATTTGATCCATCTTTGGCCATGGATATTCAACCCCATATTCATCTTCAAAAAATTCCATTATTTCAGGTGTACGATTAAATGACAGATCCGCATTATTGATGTCCTTAGGATAAACCCAATAACTCATTGGTATATCTCTATGATAATCCTTTATTACTTTAAATGGGCCAGCGACCATGACAAAAAGATATGTTGAATTTGGAAGATTTAATTCCCAAACATACCTTGTTGAGTCACCACTATCTTCAGATTTAATTTTCATTCCGTTTGGTAGAACTTTCCAATTCGTCTCGCTTTCTGTTAAAACACCATTTGCAAGGACTTTCCAATCTGAACGAACTGTCGTTGTTATCTTACTAGTAGCTTTATCAGCTGGATGATCATTACTAGGGAACCAATGACGAGCACCTTCCGGAAAAGAATGAGTTTGAACTAGGGCTGGGTTATCATCAGACTCATCAAAAAAACCTAATCCTAATACCTTCGCTCCTCTCATCCCATATTTAGAAGGATCAGCAATATTGCCATCAGATTGATAACTAATAGTATATGTTAATTCGTCACCAATTCTAATTGGTTCATCAGGTTGAATAATTAATGAACCATTCTTTTGTTCAAATGAGAGTTCTTTACCTTCACTTTTGACCTTAGTGACATTAAATGTTTCAACGTCAAATTGAATATTTTCTAAATAAGGTTTTATTACATTAAAGGTAATAGAAGTTTTACCTGAAAACGATTTTTCATGATCTAAAATTTTTAAATCAATATCATAATGTTGAACATCAATATCAAATTCAGGGCCAGACTGAAAGGGTCGTGAATAGATATCATTCCTTTGAGAATGTGCTAGAGATAAAAATAAAAATATATAAAATAGTGGTTTCATATTATTGGAAATATAAAAAATAAATCACCAATTATCTTGTCAATTTATTTATCAGAAGATAAAAGGTAGTGCCCGAGGGCGGACTCGAACCGCCACGGCTTATTCAGCCAACGGATTTTAAGTCCGTCATGTCTACCAATTCCATCACCCGGGCACATATTTTTTGAG
>MDSZ01100273.1_pt1 | contig 16877 bp, 14 predicted proteins | sample 811201 | NCBI WGS metagenome assembly MDSZ01 (sample SAMN05326647, study PRJNA326480) | marine metagenome | isolation source: seawater | place: Indian Ocean: North | collected 2010
GACCCTAAAGGCTCAGATGGATCGACTGATGAAATGATTCCTAAACTTAGCGAAATCATTGTCAGTGTGGATGGAGAAGTCCAAAAAGTTGAAAGTCAAGGTACTCACGATTTCGCTTACCCACAAAAAGGAAAAGCAACCTCAGGAGTCTATTTGCAGTTTGAACTTTCGGGCGATCCAGAAATGCCAACTCGCCTGAAAGAAAAATTACGTCTCGAAAAAAAGGTTGATCGCGTTTTAGTTGAGCGTAAGTAATACATCATAAATGGCTTCACTAAACAAAGTCTTATTAATCGGTAATCTCACAAGAGATCCTGATGTAAAGATGCTTTCGAGTGGTCGCCCTGTTTGTAATTTTGGATTAGCATTAAATCGCAGTTACAAAGATGGTGAAGGAAACCGCAAAGAAGAAGTTACTTTTGTCGATGTAGAATGTTACGGCCCTCGAGCTGAGGCAGTTGGAAGATTCTTCACAAAAGGAAGATCAATCTTCGTTGAGGGTAGACTAAAGCTTGACCAATGGGAATCCAAGGAAGGTGAAAAAAGAAGTGCAATTCGTGTAGTTCTTGATAATTTTGAGTTTGTTGATTCCAAGCAGGATTCAGCCGGTATGGGCGAGCGTCAACCATCGGCCAATATTGCTACAAAATCAGACACAACTACAGTTTCTTCGCCCCCTGATAACTCAAGTCCTAATGTCAAATCGGATCCCGATCTTGACGAGGATGTTCCTTTCTAAAAATCACTTAATAATTTCACCCCCACAAATTATGTCTACAACTGAAATTTTACTTGTTGAACCAATCGAAAACCTTGGATCTGAAGGTGATATCGTTAAAGTCCGTCCTGGTTACGCCAGAAATTTTCTCTTTCCACGCAAAAAAGCTTTACCCCTCAATCAGGCCAACAAAAAGAGGCTTGATGCTCTCAAGGTTGCCCGGGCTGCAAGAGAAGCCGATGAAATTCAGGGAGCCCAGGAAATTGGCTCCAAACTTAATGATGTTTCCATAGCAGTAGCAGTAAAGACAGGGTCTGGAGGGAAACTATTTGGCTCTGTTACTGCCCAGCAACTCTTGGAAAAACTGGACGAAAAAGGATTCAAATTAGATAAGAAACATCTCGTTAAATTTGTGCCAATCAAGGAACTTGGTCAGACTGAAGTCACCTGTCAGTTGCACAAAGATGTAACTGCTAAATTCAAAGTTGAAGTAGTTTCTGAGAACCCAATCGAAGAAGTAGCAGAATAGGCTTCGAAGAGGCGACACTAGGTATACCTGCATTGTCTCCCTCGTCTACAGATTTGACTGACCCTAAACCGGTTGTAAAAAAGGCAGATAAAAGCGCCCCGCCACAATCTTTGCAGGGACGCCCTTTACCCAATAGTTTAGATGCAGAGCAAGGTTTACTTGCAGCTTGTATCGTAGATACTTCAGGGGAGGTAATCGGCAGATGCATGGAACAATCGATTAGCTCGGATCATTTTTACGAGCAATCTCATCAATTGATATTCGAAGCCCTTCTTTTGCTTTATAAAGATAATTTAGAAGCGGATGAAATTCTTCTTTCAGATAAACTTTCGGATTTAGGAAATCTCGAAAGAGTCGGGGGGCGTGATTTTATTATTAATTTAACTTCCCGCATCGAAACAATTGCTCATGCACCCTTCTGGCTCGATATTGTTAAGCAAAAAGCAATTTTACGGAAATGTATTTATGTTGCTTTTGAAATTATCGATGATGCGAACCAGCTACAGGGTAATATTGACGATTTTCTTTCCGGGATAGAGCAGCGAGTCTGTTCCCTTGGGGATCAAAGTAACATCCGGGCATCCGTCCCATTTCGTGAACCAGTTAATCACGCGATGGAGCAAATTCAAAGAATGCTATCTCATGAAGAGATGGATGGATTATTAACCGGTTACAAAGAATTGGATAATCTTACTAATGGCTTCAAGCCAGGAGAAATGATTGTACTGGCAGCACGTCCTTCTGTAGGAAAAACAAGTTTCGCCATGAACATTGTTGAAAACATTGCTTTCTCCAAGAGATACGAAGAAAAACCTAAAAATATCCTCGTTTATAGTCTCGAAATGAGTGCTACTTCATTGGCAATGAGAATGATTTGCGGCAGGGCCCGGGTAAATATGAACGATTTGAGAAGAGGATTTGTTCGCAAGGATTATGCGGAAAAGCTAAATTCAATAAGTAAGGAATTTCAGAAAGCTTCGTTATGGGTCGATGATACAAGCGGTTTGAGTATTAATCAGATTCGAGCCAAAGCAAGGAGACTGAAAATGAGAAATCATCTTCATTTGATTGTGGTTGATTATCTTCAGTTAATCTCTGGTGATGTAAAAGCTATGTCTCGGGAAAACCAAATTTCAGATATATCCAGGGGATTAAAGGCGATGGCAAAAGAATTGGATGTCCCGGTAATTGTTCTTAGTCAGCTTAATCGGGATTCTGAAAAAGAGAGACGCGATCCTCGTTTGTCGGATCTTCGTGAATCCGGTGCGATTGAGCAGGATGCCGATGTAGTCATGCTACTCGGAAAGCATCGCAAAGGTGAGGATATCCGAGAATCAGATCAAGGAGCCGACGAAGAGGGACAAGGAGAAGACTTTGAGCCGATTAAGTTGTTGCTTGCGAAGCAAAGAAATGGTCCAACAGGAAATGTTGATCTTGCCTTCCGCAGAAAATATACGAGATTTGAAATTCTTCAAGGTGAGCCACGCTTAAACTAATTTAATGAGATTTTTTCGCACATTTTTTCCCTACATCTTTTTCTTATTCGGACTTGTCCTTTTATGGTCCCAAGTTTCACCCGATGGTAAAAAAATAAGTGGAATTGAAATACAGTTGGTTGGACCCAAAACGTTGGGTGAATCTTTTATTTTACAGAATCTGCAAGTCGAGAAAGGAATACCTTACGATGCCACCTCCATTGACAAATCGATTCGTAATTTAATCTCTACCGGATCCGTCGAGGATGTAAGAGTTTTCTTAGATACTGATAAAAGTGATGAAGATGAAGTGGCATTAATCTTCAAGGTTTGGACCAAATCCAGAATTGGGAAAATAGTATTCGAGGGAAACAAAAAACTTTCTGACAGAAAATTGGAAAAAACCATCTCTTTGAAAGAGGGCGATCTTTTAGACGAGGCAACTTTGAAAGAGGATCAAAACCTTGTCGCAGAAAAATACCTCGAGAAAGGCTATTGGAATTCTTCCATAGATGTTAAAGTTGACCGCGGTGATAGACAATCAGCTGTGAACATACAATTTAATATTGTAGAGGGAGAAAAGAGAACGATATCCAAAATTTTGTTTGAAGGCAATGGAGCGCTCGAAGCTAAAAAACTCTTAAAAGTGATGGAGACGGCCCCCTGGAGGTTTTGGAGATTTTGGTCCAAAAGGTCTAAGTATCGTCCTGAAATCCTAGAAGAGGATCTCGAAATACTTCGGGAAACCTATCGTAATGAGGGATTTTTGGATGTTAAAATTGAGCAATCTTCAGTGAAGGTGAATCCGGTAGGCAAGTCTGACATTGAATTGGTTATCGGAGTGCAGGAAGGGAAAAGGTCCTTTTTCGGTAAACAAACAGTCATAGGAAATGTATCAATTGGTACAGATGAGTTGATGGACAAAGGTGAAAAATCCAAAATTGAGACAGGAGAACCTTATTCGCCAACCTTGCTTAGCGAAGAAAGAAACAGGCTTAGAAAAAAGTATGGCGAAAAAGGTTACCTCGATGCCCGGGTTCGTGCCATTAGAACGCCAAACCTTCAGACTAATCAAATCGACCTGCGTTTTGAGATAACTGAGAATAATAAATTCACGGTTAATTCAATAAAAGTTCGTGGTAATGAAAAAACTAAAACTATCGCAATTATTCGTGAATTGGCTTTAGCGCCAGGTGAAACCTTTGACCTGTTAAGAATGGAAACTAGTGAAGCCCGTCTTAGAAACACGCGATTTTTTGAAAGAGTAACTTTGGATGATGAACCTATTGCCTCCCAAGATCCTGAACTGCAAAATACTAAGAGAAATTTAGTTGTTGATGTTAAGGAGGGTCGCACCGGACATGTTTCTTTTGGGGTTGGCTTTAGTACCCTCGAAAAAGCAATGATGTTTGCAGAATTTCGTCAGGGAAATTTTGATATTATGAAATGGAGGAGCCCTCATCGTTTGCAGGGAGATGGGCAGAAATTTCGCTTGCGCTTAAAGCTTGGTTCGAGAAGTAATGAAGCAAGATTGGCAATAGAGGAACCATGGTTTCTCAACCGAAGAGTGGCCGCTGGTTTCGAAGTTTTCAGAGAGAAATCTGACTACTATAGCTCTTATTACGATGAGATGCGTGCTGGCTTTGAGGTTTATTTTCGCAAACGTTTGTTTGAGCTAGTAGAAGGAAGAGCATTTTACAGTTTCGAAGATGTTGTTATAAATGATGTGAGCACGGCAGCACCTTCATTCATCAAGGAAGAGGATTTAACAATATCAAAAGTTGGACTTACTCTTAGCAGGGATACAAGGGATAGCATTCTTTTTCCCAAAGAAGGAAGTATCCTCTCTTTCAGAAAGGAGTTTGCCGGAGGAATATTTGGCGGGGATGCAGAATATGGGCGCTTAGAATTACAGGGAGCGCGCTTCATTCAAACTTTTGATCCAATGGAGCAGGTCTTATCTATTTCAGGAAGAACCGGTACTTTGGGTAGATTTAATGGAGAGGATGCCGATGTGCCGTTTTTTGAGAAATTCTTTCTTGGAGGCCCTTACAATCTTCGAGGGTGGGATTATCGGGATGCTGGAGTTAATCCTGTTATTGATGAGCCTGAGGGAGGGAATTCATACTCCTACGCAAGCCTAGAGTACACATTCAAAGTTGCAGATCCTTTAAGATTGGCCTTGTTTTACGACGCTGGGTACTTAAGGCAAGGAGATTTCAAAATGACCCCCGGCAATGGTCATGAGGGATGGCATGACAATTGGGGGTTTGGTGTTAGAATCATGGTTATGGGTATGCCCTTACGCTTGGACCTTGGTTTCCCAATTACTGACCCATCTGATACCGGTGGTTCCCCGCAATTTCACTTCTCTGGAGGCTCCAGATTTTAAGTTTTTATTCTAATAACTCATAATTCAAATGACCATGCTCAGATTCCTTGCACTATCTTTATTAACAATTCCTTGCGTAGCTTTTTCTCAAAAGGTTGCGGTTGTAGATGTACAAAAAGTTTTTGATGGCTATCAGAAAGTCAAAGAAGCTCGTGAGAGGCTTGAGAAGTCGAGCAAAATAGCGAAGGAAGAAATTGATATTTTCAGGGATGAACTTGGGAATATTGTAAAAGAGCTAAGGGAAATGGAAGAGAAGTTGAAAAACCCAAATATTGATAGCTCAGCTTTGAAGGGCAAGTACCAGGAAAAAGTAAAGAACGCACAAGAAAAGAAAGATGATATGGTGGCGTATGAGAAACGAGCACGGGCAACTATTGCTCAACGGCAAAAAAATCTTTTAGTTGAACATTTGGGTGACATTCGGGGAGCGATTGAAAAAGTTTCCAATACTAAAAAATTGGATTTAGTTTTAAATTCATCCGAGACTCAGTTGGGAGTGTTTTTTGCATCTGATAAGCTAGATATTACCGAGGATGTAATTGCTACCCTCAATTCTTCAGAAGCAAAGTAAAGGGCTAAGGCAACTATACAAGGGGCGTTCAGGGCAATGAGCTTTTCCTTGAAAGTTAAAGCACTTAAGGAGGTAGTCCTTGGTAGCAAAATAGATGGATCCAGTGAAATAACATCTATTACTGGAATTGCTTCTTTAAAAAACGCCCAAGAAGGCGATTTATCATTCCTAGCTAACCCAAAGTACAAATCAGAAGTTAAGGACACAAACGCTAGTCTTGTACTGCTTCCAGAGGATTACACCGAAAGCAGTCCTAAAATAAACCAAATATTTATCAAAACGGAAAATCCGTCTAGATCTTTGGCCAAGGTTTGCAGGCTGATCTATGGTAAACTTTTTTCGAATCCTACTATTGGAATAGATCCACTAGCATTTGTGCATAAAAGTGCTACTATTGCGGATGGTGTATCTGTTGCTCCGTTTTGTTATATAGGAAGAGGTGTTAGAATTGCGAAAAATACGATCATTGAATCTCACTGTCATATCGGAGAAAATGTTTCTCTTGGAGAAGACTGCCGATTATATCCGGGTGTTAAATTGCTGGCTAATTGTGAAATTGGAAATGGTGTTCATTTGAATTCGGGGGTTGTGATTGGCTCTGAGGGCTATGGTTTTGAACAAGTTGGCAGTTCTCATGAAAAAATTCCACATCTTGGAAAAGTTGTTATTGAAGACGATGTGGAGATTGGTGCTAATACTTGTATCGATCGTGCCAGGCTTGAGGAAACTCGAATTGGGGAAGGCACGAAAATAGATAACCTTGTTCAAATTGGTCATAATGTCCGCATAGGCAAAGGCTGTTTAATTGTCGCTCAAGTTGGCATTGCAGGAAGTGTAGTTTTTGAAGATGGGGTGGTAGTTGGCGGGCAGGCAGGGTTTGCGGGTCATTTACAAATTGGAAAAGGAGCTAAGATTGCCGGACAAGCGGGTATTACAAAAAATGTAGAGGCAGGTGCTTTTTTAAAGGGCAACCCAGCCCTACCAGTACAGTTAGCCCATAAAATCTCGGTTTTACAAAGAAAACTACCAGATTTATTCAAAAGGATTGCCCAAGACGCGGACACTAACTAATTCCTTACTAATGGATCGCGCTTCCAGTATCAAAATATTCAGTGGCACTTCGAACCTGCCCTTGGCTCAAGAGATTTGTTCTTACTTAAATGTACCATTAGGGGATGCACTTGTTACGGCTTTTCCTGATAATGAAAGCTTTGTGCGATTTAATGAGAATATTCGTGGAACGGATGTGTTTCTTGTTCAATCAACATCGTCACCGGCAAATCATAATGTCATGGAACTATTGATTATGATTGATGCGGCTAGAAGAGCATCTGCTGCAAGAATAACCGCTGTTATTCCGTTTTTTGGCTACTCCAGGCAGGACCGGAAAGACCAGCCCCGGGTTCCTATTACTTCAAAATTGGTTGCTAACTTATTGGTTGCAGCTGGCGTTAATCGTGTCCTGACAATGGATTTGCATGCCCAGCAAATTCAGGGTTTTTTCGATATTCCTGTGGATCATCTCTATGCATCTCCTGTTTTTTTTGATGAATTACAGAGCCGTGATGTAAGTAACATGACCATCTTTTCTCCAGATGTTGGAGGTATGAAGATGGCAAATGCATATTCCGAATTGTTAGGATGCCCCCTTGGCTTTGTAGCTAAGCGGAGAACCGGTGCCAGTACGGTAGAGGCAATGAATCTAGTAGGAGAAGTGGATGGAAGAGAGATACTTTTGGTGGATGATATGACAGAGACGGCAGGTACTTTAACTGCGGCAGCAAAGCTTTTAAAAGAAAGGGGGGCTCAAAAAGTTAGTGCGATTGTAAGCCATTGTGTCCTAAATGAAACCGGTCGTGAACGCTTAGTAAGTGGTATGCTGGATGAGCTAATTACTACTAATTCAGTAGGCATGGAATATGGAGATTTGCCGATCAAGCAGCTAAGCGTTGCTCCATTACTTGGGGAGGCAATTAACCGCACCCATACAGATAGTAGTATTTCAAGCCTATTTCAAATAAAAGGATTTTGAAGATTTCTTCTTCTCATTACTACACAAATTAAGCGATTCTAGTCGCTGTAGAATATAATGAATCACATATATAAGGCTTTTCTAAAAAGTCTCTTTTTATTATTTGGTGCCTTAAGCCCAAACCTCTATTCACAGCTTAATGTCAGGGTAGATAGTTCTCAGATTGACCGTTCTGGAATGAACTTCACCCAGTCTTACGCTTCTGTCCTGGCAGGTTCCACACCAGCAGTTGTATCAGTAACCACACAACAGTTTGTAAAAAGAATTTTACCAGGAGGCGGGAACCCAATTGAAGAATTTTTACGGCGATATTATGGATACCCCAGACTTTACCAGCCAAGGATTGAAGAAGTTCCAGTACCAGCCGGTATCGGCTCTGGAGTAATAGTTACACCGGATGGTTATACGATTACAAACGCTCATGTGATTACCGCAAATCAAAATACTGGAGATTTGGTAGAGGAAGTCTTAGTTAAAATTTCAGAAAAAGAAGAATATAAGGCCTCGATCGTGGGATATGACAGATCAACTGATGTGGCGGTTTTAAAAATAGATGCCGACCGACCCTTACCTTTTGTTACAATTGCCAACAGCGAAAATTTGGAAGTTGGTGATGTGGTTTTTGCAGTCGGTAACCCGTTGGGCGTAGGAAAAACGGTTACAATGGGTATCATTTCAGCGACTATGAAGTCTGAACTCGGTGTCTTAGGGCCTCCTGAAGCAGGGTCTTATGAAAACTTCATCCAAACTGATGCATCGATTAATCCCGGCAATTCTGGTGGTGCCCTGCTTGATGCAAAAGGAAGGCTCATTGGAATTAATACTGCGATAATTTCTCAAACACGTTCTAGTATAGGGATTGGATTGGCCATCCCTATCAACATGGCACGAAAAGTACTTACTGACCTAGTTGAAGGTGGTGAATTGAGAAGGGGATTTCTGGGCGTTGATTTAGATGCAACGGATTTAAATGGTGGTGCATTAATCAATAAAGTCATCCCAGGGAGTGCCGCCTCACGGGCGGGGTTAAGGGAGGGTGACCTAATTCTTTCTGTTGGTGATAAAGAAGTAAATTCAGTTAATCAAACTAGGGTAGCAATCTCCCAAACAGCACCTGGAACTAAATTACCGCTTAAGATATCTAGATCAGGTGTATCCATGACAGTCTTTGTAACCCTGGGTCTTATGGGGGAAAACGGAAATAATATTTTACCTGGTGTTAATCTGGAAGTTTTAAATAATCGGAACAGAAAGAAATTTGGGATACCAGCAGATACCATGGGTGTGTTAGTGATTGAATCGACCGGTGCTCAAGATAACTTCAAGGAAGGCGTATTAATTGTGGAAATTAACGGTGCTCCAGTACGATCTCTTCAGGATGTAAAAAAGAACTTACAAAGAGGATTCAACCGGTTTTATGTATGGTATCTTGGGAAATATAGATTCGTGTCATACAGAATACCCTAGTTTCCCCTGACATATTGGTAATGTAAGTAGTTTATTTCTGTGTTTGTGCGATAGACCAACCCAAGTTTATTTCAGGTCCCATTGCATTTAACTTTGAAGAAACTTTACGTAGTTTTTCACCAACCTCTTCTAACGCTTTTTCTTTTGAAGCTTCTTTCGATTTTACGGCAATTAAAGAAGTTTCGAAAGCCTTAGATGGCTTAAAATTAGGTATTTTGGACCTGTAAGAGGAGGGATCTTTTACGAATTTAGACTTACATTTATCACAACATAAACCAACCATTCTTCCCTCAAAATTTGAAAATTTGTTTTCATCTATCGGTTTATTTGTAACCGGGCATTTATCATTTATCGGAGATGTATCTGCAGTTTTATAAGAATTCTTCTGCATGACAGCATTCAGATTTTCTAGTTCAAGATCATAACTTTTAGTAATTTCATCAACTTTGGTAGACAGGCTAGATTTTTCTTTGGTTAAATCGGCATAAATTTTTTGATCAACGAAATTCTTTCGCAATGATTCAGCTCCTGTGGAAGTAACCTTGGTTTGCCAAAGGAAAACTTTTTCTAGCTTTTTTAACTTTCGCAAATTCTCAATGGAGGCATCAGAAATATCTGTGCCGTAAAGGTTCAAATACTTTAGGTTTGTGAGTTTGGATATATTTGGTGTGGCACCATCTGTCAGCGAAGTGTTTTCAGCATGCAGTCTTTCAAGCAGGGAGAAGTTGGTAAGCGACTCTGTTGCTTTATCCGTTATAGCTGTTCTCGCCACATTTAACCATAAAAGCTGGGGTGCAATTGGTTGAAGTAATTTAATGCTTTCGTCATTGAATGACTTTCCTTGGTAAGATGCATTTACATATAGTGCATTGGTATTTTGTGCGATAGGCATAATCAGTAATCCGCTGTCGCGCAGTTTCTCAATTGCAGAAGTATCAGCAGGAGATACTTCAGGTAGTTTAGGTATTAAAAGAGCAGTCGCGGAGAGCTTTTTTTCAGGTAAATTATTAATAACATGTTCTGCTGCTTTCTTACCAGCCTCATCAAGGTCATTTATGATCGCATCGAAGGATGCACCCAATTTTATCCATGATTTGAGAACTGATAATTCTTGTTCAGTAACAGGGTTATAATGTGCCTCATCTTCAAGTGGTGGCATTGCCTCTTCATCGTCTTTTGGGAGGGTGATTCGGAAAATCAACTCACTCTCTTCGACTTCACCTTTAACAATGATTGCATCGCCTGCCCCTCTTCCACCCTTAAATAGTGATTCTTTTGTATGCATGCGAAGCTTACCTTTATCTTTTTCCGCTCCATGGCAACTTACGCACTTTGCTTCGAGCACTGGATTGATAATCGCTTCGTAAACTTTCAGTGAGTCGGATTCTTTTCCAGATGAAAAAAGAAAAGTACTAAAGAGAAAAATTAAATTTAGAGCAGCGAATTTTTTCATAAAAGTATTTGGGATTAGTTTACTTTTAATTAACATACAATGCCTACTATCTTATGCAAGTGAGCACTAACCCGAAAACGAAAAATTCTGACATAAGTAAGGAGCTTTGGTTCTTTCTTATGTTTAATTGCATTGGCTTTACTGTGTGGCCGTTGATGATTTATTACCTTAGCAGAACTCTTAACATCGGGTACTTTATTGACCTCAAGTTAAGAATATGGGCCGAAGATATTGTTTATGGGCCGCTTGGCAGTTTTTCTTCAGCTACAATCTTGAGCCTTTTCATTTTGCTTGCTCCATATTTGTTCTTCTTGGTTATCAGGGCTTTACTGCTTCGGAGTAAGACATAAGCTAGGCTTCAACCAAGTTCTCTTGGTACTTGCAAAACCTTGAGTATTTTCCGTTTAAGTTGATCAGTTGTGAATGGTTCCCTCGTTCAATTAAACTACCATTCTCAAGGAAGAGAATTTGATCTGCATTTCGTATGGTACTCAAGCGGTGAGCAATTATTAATGTCGTCCGTCCAATAATTAAATTATCCAAGGCTTTTTGAATAAATCTTTCCGTTTCAACATCGACGCTTGCTGTAGCTTCATCCAATACGAGAATGGGTGGAGCTTTCAGCAGTGCTCTTGCTAGCGTTAGCCTTTGCTTCTCTCCCATACTCAGCCTGATTCCACGTTCTCCAATCATGGTATTTTCTTGTGATGGTAACCCTTTGACAAAATCTTTAGCAGAAGCCATTTCAAGTGCATTCCAAATATCATGATTTGTTGCATTTGGGGCGGCAAGTAAGAGGTTTTCCCTGACAGTTGCATCAAACAAAAAGGGATCTTGAGAAACCAAGCCTATATTTTGTCTAAGGTTAGTAAGATCGATACGGCCGAGGCTTTCTCCACCAATGGTAATACTTCCCGAAGTTATATCATAATATCGAAGCAATAAATTTGCAGTAGTACTTTTCCCAGCCCCTGTTGCACCTACTAGGGCAGTCGTTGAGCCTTCGGGAATTGAAAAAGATAAGTCCTTTATAATGGTGTTCCTGTCGTCATACGAAAAGGAAACATTCTTAAATTCTATATCATTAATTCTCTTAGGAAAACTGATTGGTTGAGCATGATTATTGATTTCGTTTGGAGTATCGAGAATTTCAAAAACTCTTTCTCCTGAAGCTTTTCCTGCAGCGACAAGATTATTGATTGATACAAGCTGCCTTACAGGTTCGTAAAACATGTTTGCGTAAAGCAAGAAGGCGAAAAATTTTCCTGAAGTGAAGGAAGGTTCATTTTGGAGCAAATATGCACCCATACCGACAACTGCGAGAATACCAAGAGAAGAAAGAAAACTGGCTCCTGGCCCCTGTATTGACCATCTGTACATTGCTTCCAGGGAACGCTTTTCAAGAATACCTCCAATCTGATCGAATCTCTCTCTTTCTCTCGATTTGAGAGCAAAAGCCTGAATCAGGCGATTTCCTTGAATATCTTCAACAAGTAATGAATTTAGTTCGCCAGATGCTTCACGAACGGCCTTCCAGTTTTTCTTGGATACCTTGGCGTAATTAAAGCCAAGGATGACTAGAATTGGCAGAGGTAAAAATACAAGAATAGCCAAACGAGGTTCTTGTAGAAACATCATGCTTGTGACTCCCGTAAGGGTAAGTAATGCAATGACTCCCTGCTCGGTTCCGTCCAAGATGGCTCTTTCAACATTCTGAACATCTTCGACTACCCTCGACGCAATTTCGCCACTTTTGCGGCGGTCATAAAAGCTAATTGGTAAATCCAATAATTTGTCATGCAAATCTTTTCTGATCTTAAATATAACTTTTTGTTCAAGTTTATTATTAACCCTGATTCGTAAACAATTGAGAATCTCCTTACCCAGAAACATAGCCCCGATCAAAAGAATCCCATACACTAAAATGTCTCGTTCAAAGGCATTAGACTGAAAGATATTGTCTAATACCTCCTGAATCACAGTAGGCACGGATACAGACAATACAGTCATAAGGCAGGCAAGGAGCAATGTGGTTGCAAAAAGAACCTTATGCTCAAATAAATATTTTGAAATTCGACGGATGACCTGCATTTTTTCTTTGGACTTCATTCGGGATGATTACATATCAAACTCTAATCTAAGATTTTTACAAACATGGATAAAAATATTGTTGATGGTCCAACGGGAGAAACTTGCTTGGACCTTCCTTCTCCCTATCAAGCTCACGCAACTGGTCTTTTGCACCTTCCAAGATTTCTTGCCAAAATAAAAAAGCATCTTTCAGGTAATCTGCCGGTAAGTTATCAAAGAAACTTTACAAAGGGCTTTGATGGATTTCTATGCCTGCATCTAGGCGTAGAGCCTGATCAAGTAATTGAATGCGTTAAAAGTTCAGCAAGCCAAGAAGAGTTGGAGGACAAATTGAAGAGAATTTTTCCTGCAGATTTAAAACCTCATATCTGGAATAGAAAAGTAGTGCAAATGGGCACGGCAGACATGGCCAAGGAGAAACTAGCAGAAGTGAAAACTAACCTTGGGGCAGGAAATCGAGAGGATTTAATTTCCTTCGCAGATGTTATTGATTTTGATGAGAGAAAAATAACCTAATCCTAGGTTTTTTTAATGGTCAGGAGTGTGATGTCGTCTCTTTCAAATTGTGATGATGAAAAAGAATCTAATTTTGATATCAATTTCCGATTTAATTTTTTAGGACTTAGATTACAGTTAGTGGTGGCAAAGTTTTCGAGGTTTTTTATTCCGAATTCTTCGCCCTCATCATTCGTGGCCTCTGTTACCCCGTCAGTATAAAGAAGTAAGCAATCACCATTCTCAAAATTGGTTTCATGATCCTCAATCATTTCATCAAAGATCTCACATGGTACCATTCCCACGGCCATCCCTCCACCATGTAGCTCCTCAATCTTCGATGCACCCACACCCTTTTCGTCAGTCGTAGCTCTAAGAATTAACCCAGGCTCATGCCCTGCCCTTGAGTAAGTAATTTTTTTGTTCTTTGTATCTATAATTGCAAAGAACAAGGTGATAAACATATCTTGCCGGATACGTTGTTCAAGTTGTTGATTGAGATTCTTCAGAATTACGGATGGCTGTGCTGATTTTTGGACAAAATGCCGCAGATTGGTTTGGCATATCGCCATAAGCAGTGAAGCCGGGACTCCTTTACCGGAAACATCTGCGACACATACCCCAAATTTCGTTGATGAAAGCTTATAAAAATCGTAGAAATCTCCCCCTACTTGAGCAGACGGGAGATATTGTGCATCGAGTTCAATTCCCTTATATGCCGGAAACTTCTGAGTTAAGAAAAGCTCTTGTACTTCGCTTGCCAAGTGCAGGTCGGAATCAATACGCGATTTTTCCAGTCTTAGGTTCATGGCATCCGAGTTTTTAATGGCAAGTGCAGCTTGTTCAGCGAGAGAACTTATCAGTGAAAAGTCCATTTGAGAAAAAGATAATCCGTTTGTTGGGTTAGCTACAACTAAAACTCCATAACTGCGATCATCGTGGATCAAAGGAGCATAAACTAGGGACTTCGATTTCAATGAGTCGTCTTTATGCAAAACAACTCGCGGGTCTATGGTCGCGTCTTCAACCAGAACGGGTTTTCCTGTCTTGGCCACTTGACCAACTATGCCCTCCCCCTCCTCAAGCGTTTCGGATGTTAAGATAGTCTCTAAAAACCTTGCTCTGGATTCACCTTCTTTCAACTTTGATTGCTTGATCGCACGCTGTGGAGGGAAGAGACCTTCAACGGCAACCCCTTGAAGCCTCCCGCTTTTAGTTTTTTCGTAAATACACGCACTCATGGCACCCGTAGTTATTACAGCGGTGTGTGCAATTCTTTGGTAGAGTTCTTTTCTTGGCACTCCTTCGCCTATTGCAACTGCGAGGTTATGCATGAACTCAACCACAATTTTTTTCTCCTGTTCGAGTCTGGCATTTTTATCTTTTAACAAGGCTGCAAACTTTCTGCTTTCTCTTCGATGAAAAAAATAGAGGCTGGCTCCAATAAGTAGACCTGAAAAAAATAGGATTAATGGGTTCACCGTAAAAAGCTATTTTGAGCGCTCGTTTTCCTGTTCGAGAAAACTAACGACATCACAAAACATCCGAAGATTTTTTTCGTTTAAATTCATCAGAGTTTTATGTGCTTCATAAATGGTTTCTGAGCAGGCGATGTCATCTTGTCCATTTTCAGAGAGAGACTCCAAATCCTTAAGACTTTCTACTGCGTGAGAACTTATCTCAGCTATTCTATGAATACCCAGGTTTCTTACAGTTTCCAGATTCCTTCCATTTAAATTTACTAAAGCAAGTTTCCCTGAATTTTCTGAATTTCTTAAATTTAGGGCTAAGCGAACAAGAATTCCAAGAAAAGTGCTATCGACGCTTGTACAATTGGCAAAATCAACAATGAAAGATCGTTGTCCTGCATTGAATTTCGTATCAAAAAAGTTTCTTACCGGCTCACAATTAGTGTAAGAAGCTTTTTGTAATACCTGTAAGACAGCTGCCTTCGGGGAGTCGTGAACTTGGTAATGAGTTTCTTTGTTCACGAAAATCCTCTGCATTCAGATGAAATTATCTGCCAAGAAGGCCCAAAAAGTAGGGAAACAAGGCAGAGTTTTTTTCTGTTTGATATATATAATAGCAGCAAAAACAGAACTTCATTGAAACAGGTTATGTTATGTTCTGAAAATCAATAAAGGCAGGCGGGGTATGTATCAGGACAATTATTTTAGAGCATCTTTGATTGCACCAAAGTCTGGCAATTGCTTAGGATCATCTGAAGACCATGCATGTAAGATGACTCCGTCTTTTGAAACGACAAATGCCGCCCTTTTTGAAACACCGGCAAATCCTATGAAGTCTTCGTATAGAACCCCGTATGATTTTGAAACATCTTTATTAAAGTCGCTTAAAAGAGGGAAATTCAAGTTCTCCTTTTGAGCCATAACTTCCTGAGAAAATGGGCTATCTACGCTAATACCATATACCTGTGCGTTCAGATCATTGTAAGAGGAAATATCGTCTCTTACAGAGCAAGTTTCTTCAGTGCAAACACTGGTGAAAGCAAAAGGGAAGAATAGTAAAACTACCGGTTGTTTATCTTTATGATCATTAAGAGAAATATCTTTCAGACCATCTGCGTTTTTAGTTTTTAAGGAAAAGTCAGGAGCGGTATCGCCAATGTTCAAACTCATTATCGGATTTGTTAAAGGGGTTAAAACAGTAATTTGGTAATGCTGTGGGGACTGAAAGCAAGCGGAATCACACTTGCATCCCGAATAAAATCGATTCTGCACTCGTCCTGTACCCCTTTATCTTTTAAAGAGAAATTACATATATGGAAATAAACACATTACTTTCAGGAACCGAAACCATTATTGGAAAGGAAGAACTTGTCGAAAAGATCACTTCTGGTGCAAAACTCAAAGTTAAGTTTGGTGTTGATCCGACTCGCCCTGACCTCACTTTTGGGCATCTCGTCGTATTTAATAAGTTAAAACAATTTCAGGATGCAGGACATGATGCAATTTTGTTAATAGGTGATTACACTGCCAGAATTGGAGATCCAAGTGGAAGGTCTGATTTGCGTCCCGAGCTAACCGCAAGTGAAGTGGAGGAAAATGCAGAAACATACTTGGATCAGGCTTTCAAGGTTTTGGATGAAAGCAAGACTATCGTACGAAGAAATAGTGAATGGTTTTCGAAGATGACGTTTGCGGATGCTCTGAATCTGACTCGAAAAATGACTGTAGCTCAAATGCTGGAAAGAGATGATTTTTCCAAAAGATTTAAATCCAACCAGCCTATATCAATGGTCGAGTTTATGTATCCCCTGATTCAAGGCTATGACTCAGTAATTTTAGAATCTGATATCGAAATTGGCGGGAGCGATCAGTTATTCAATATGCTTGTAGGCCGAAATTTACAAAAAGACATCGGAATGAATACTCAGGCAGTTTTGACAATGCCATTACTCGTTGGTCTGGATGGAGTACGCAAAATGTCTAAAAGTTATGATAATTATATAGCTTTTAATGACTCCGCTAAAGATATTTTCGGCAAGGCGATGTCGTTGTCGGACGAAGCGATGTGGGAATATTTTCAATTGCTCCTTAATTACTCGGATATGCAAATCGAGGAAATGAAGCAAATTCATCCGATGGATGCAAAAAAAGCATTGGCAGAATCTCTAACATCTTTGTTTTTTGA
>MDSZ01031196.1_pt1 | contig 16876 bp, 22 predicted proteins | sample 811201 | NCBI WGS metagenome assembly MDSZ01 (sample SAMN05326647, study PRJNA326480) | marine metagenome | isolation source: seawater | place: Indian Ocean: North | collected 2010
AAAAAGAAGAAGAAAAACTTTTGTTTACACCTCGTTGATTCATATCTTTAGCAATCTTTATCACTTTAGACATGGATTCTTGATGTTGTATATTATAGCAATCTGAAGCGTATTTTTCTATTTGATCTTTAGACATTTCCCCGAAGTCATTCTCTTCGGGTGGAATAAAGTATATTTTGTCAAAATCAATCGACTCAACCAATTTAAAAATAGATTTAATTGCTCCTTCAAACCCTCTGTTCACAGAAGACGTATGATCATTATTGAATGACACAAAAACTTTTTTTATAGGTAATAAAGATAGCCTTGCTATAAATTTTGGAGAAATATTCAAACCAAAGGAAACAAGAACATTTTTTATGCCGTTGTTGTATAGAGAGAGACAGTCCCCTACGGACTCCACAATGTGAACCGCTTCCTTTTCTTCTATGGCTTTTCGCACCTTATCAATATTGTAATATGGGAAAAACCAACCTGATGATTTGCCCATGTGTAACCACTTTGGCCTGTCATCGCTAGTTACCTTTCTGCCAGAAAACCCATGTATTCTACCATCTTTCCTGAAAATTGGGAATATCACCCTTTGATACATTTTTCCAGACATGGCCAAGCCGCACTTAAAGTCCTCAAGGGTTTCCTTACTAATACCTTTCTCTAGGTAAAAATCGTGATGTGGTAAAAGCTTTGTTAGGACTTCAGGAGAATATGTCTTCTCTTCTTTCAATAGGTGTTTTTGTTTTATTCTTACTCCTATATTTACACCGTTGTCCTTTAAATAATGCTTTACTGCATTGGGGTCTTTTGTGTTTAGGGTTTTTTGCAGGAGAGCTTCAAAGGGCATGAACTGAGAATCTTCTACATAGTCTTTCCAAACCCCAGTGTCCTTATAGATTTGAAGTGCTGTGGAATTGTCTCCAGCCCTATATACTGCGTTAGTTCTCCAGTATGAGCCATGATCCTTGAGGCGATACCCAAGGTTTTCCAAGACCTCTTTGTAATCCATTAATCTCTAAGGTTGATCGGTATTTCTTCTACCTCGTTTGTTCTAACTTCTATACCCTCTCCATTGAATGCATCCACCACATCTTGCAAGTCTCCACACTCAGTGATTCTAAAATTTTCGATATTTAAATTAATAAAATTTTGCTTCTTTGTTCCGTCTGGCATTTCTACTGGGTGTATCGCCCTTAATGCGCTCTTGCCTAAGTGCCTAGACTTGAGGTTTATTAGCTTATGAGTCCCGAAGTTAGAGCCTTCCTCATGGATTTCGTCTGCAACTTTTCTGCGAAGTAGAAACAAATGAGAGCAAAACTGAGTAATACCGTCAGACAAGGAAACCACGCTTTCGTCGTCTACAATTGAACCAGCATTCCTATTGTTGGTGATACCAAGCCTATTAGATTGCACAGAGGTGATCATTGATACGCAAGGCTTTCCGTCAAAAGCTAAATCGCGGTGGATTGTTTGTTTAAACTTGTGAACCATGTAGGAAACTTGTTGCCAACCGTCAACTTTTCCAATGCTGCCAAAATCACTTTTAATATAATCGAAGCTAAAAATTAGTGGGTTGCCTCTACCAATCTTTGAGAAGTAAAACCTCTTTAAGAGAGAACACATTTCATCAGGAGATAGGCCAGCCACATTCTCATAATAAAACTTCATATTTTTTATTTTTGACCAAGCAGATCTAACCTTTGCAACCACTTCGTCTACGGACCAGTCCTTGTATGCTGTTGTTCTCCACTTGCCTGTCTGCAAGAGCCAAACAGGTATGCCTGTCATAGCGGAACACTGCCTGAAAATAAGTTCTTCTTCGCTCATTTCACCGTTATCGAAGTGGAGCACAGGAACGTCATGCTCAGCAGATGCCTTTGTCGTGAAATCCATACAGAAGTTTGTTTTACCCACCCCTGAGCGAGCTACAATCACTGATATATTGCCAGCGAGTAGCAATGACCCATACATTTCATTCATTCTAGGGTGAGGGCCAAGCATTCCGAAGTCCTCTACTGGATTATTCCCTCTTTCCTCCACAACCTCCTCCATCATTTCAAAGAGGTTGACAGGCCCAGCTTCTGTCATCTCAAAGTCTTTTATGTTTTTATTATAGAGTTGATCTGATTGCTCTATCAGTTCTCCATATTTTAAGTTGGGATCGGCACTTTTTACAAATGAGGCTACCTTCTTGCAGCTATTGTATATCTCTCTGCGAGCAGTGTATTTTTTGAGTTCTCTTACAGAGGAAATTAAAATCTTTTCTGTAATCTTATAGAAAGCTAGCGAGAAAATATATTCTCCTATGTCGATACTGTCAGGAAAGCTTGCCTTAAGCTGTTGGATTCTTTGGACTAAAATAGTTTCATCAATATCCTCTGCATTATTAAGAGCATTTTTTAGTAATTTAAATATTGATACATTTACTTTAGAGTCCTCTGAATAAAAATCACTTTCATTTAGAAAACTGGATACTTCTTCCCATTTGTGCTGATGTTGCAACAATCCGCTGAGAACTTTCTTTTCTAAATCATAAGAAAATATCATAAACCTATTTCACCTTCTTTTTTCGCCATAGCTAACTCTATTAATTTACTAAGAGCCATCTCTACGCAAGGGTTTTCTGTTTTGGTAGTCATACTAGGACAACCATTTTTGTCAACATAAAGAAGTAAAAACCCTCTATTACCACCGTTTGCAGAGCCAGTGGAGTCATAAATTTTATCAAGAAGAGATTGAGGTAATCCTTGTTGTTCATCGTCTTGTAACTTCATTTCAATAGCTTAATCAAACTTTTTGGGTATTTTTTTGAATCCAAGACATCAGACTCTAGGACTCTAATTAATTTAATTTTATTAATTTCGCAGAAATATTCTTTCTTCTCATCTCTATGGAGTTGATGAAGGAATTTTTGGCGAGAATTAGAATGAAAAAACTGATTATATCTGTAGTGCTGATTACCGTCCACTTCTACCGCTATTTTTTGTGTAGAGTTATAAAAATCTAAAGTCATTCTAGTCCCCGCGACAGGAAACTCTTCAAAAACAACATCAGCAAACCAATAATCTTTTAAGTGATTTTTTACGTCTTTTTGTATACCGCTTTTGCAGTCAGATTCCCAATCAATAAGATATTTGCTGACGTTTTTTATCTTCCTCTCTCGACCATTAGAGCATAAAAATATCATTGCTTAAGAATATTCTGTTTTACAAAGTCAACGAGAAGGGAAGTTATTTTTTCATCTGACTCTAGAAACTCATACACTGCTTTAATTCCTTGATACGAATCTTTTGTTTCGATTTTCTGTTCGTTTAAATAAGTTTTTACCTTTTCATCCAGTTTAATCCAAGCTCCAGATTTCTCTAGGTAGCCCCACATAAGTAGCATGTCAACAACTTCTCTCTCAAGCCAAATAGACCTGCCATTTTTCCTTCCGTGCTTTATTGGATAGGTTACAATTTGACCTGTAGCCTCATTCGTTGATTTCAAGATCAGAACCTTGGCGTTATGTCCATAAATCTTGTTATCTGGCGTAATTTGCTCTGTTGGCTTCTCTAAAATCTTGTCTCCTTTATTTTGTTTTTTAAATTGGAGAATCCAATCTGGGTAATGCAAAATTGCATTTCCACCACTACTGTCTGTTTGATTGTTTGGGTCTTGCTTAGCATACATGCTGGTAGTAATGCTTGATCTAACTTGAGAAATCATAATGCACATGTGTCCAAACTTGCTCATGCCCAAACTCACCCTCTTCAAAAAATCAGAGGTCATTAAAGCTCCCCCTGCTACCTTTCTAGCATCAGAAGAACCTTTTTCTAAATCTTCTTTTGTAATCAAACCGTCCATGCTGTCGATTACAATGCAGAATTTCTCTTTGTCGGGGTTGTTCTTCAGTAGCCCTCTGAGGAAATCAATCATAGTATCCATGATATGACACTCAAGAACTAGACATGTTCCCACATCCCAATCTTCCGCTGAATGGACAAACTTAATACCCGCTCTATCTTTAATCTCTTGGCTGAGTCTTCCTTCAGCCATTACAAAAAGCCCTTTAGAATTTTCTACGGTTTTAAGCATGTTGTGCATAACATGCAGAGCTTCATTTGTTTTACCCCCTTCGTTAGCTCCAATAAACCTATGCAAGCCAGAACCAAAACCACCGCCCAAAACGTGATCAAGAATCATAGATCCACTCGACACTAGATATGGTTCTGCCCCCTCTTCTAAATTGTAGTGGTATTCTTTGTTTGATTTGAGGAATGCCTCTGTATAGTCCTTTGATCCGCTTTTCTTCTTCATTTTAGTCATTTAAAAAATCTCTTAGTGTTCTAGTCTTTTTCTTCACAGTATCTTCTCCAACTTTTATGCCCGTGTCAACAAATTTATCTTTCTCTGGTGGCTTGTAATTAAATTCCTTGTATTTTTTGCTTAAATATTCTTTTCCGTCTTTGGTTAAAAAATATTTAATAGTGCCTTTTAATTCAAAAGGTGGTTTAATCTTGCTTAAAAAGTCGAGATCGTTGTCAAACTGTGCGAAAATTTTTGTCACAGTAGACATTTCAAAAACATAATTTATCGGCCTTGAGCCGCCGAGCATACGTTTTAAAAACTCTTTTCTTTCTTTGAAGAAAGGCTTAGCTTGCTTCTTAGCTTTTGGCAAAAACTCATGGCCACAATCACAGACTTTTACCCGCGCTCCGAGTAGAGTATTACAGGATGGGCATGACTTTTTACCTCTTGGCATACAGTCAAGATAACTGCATATATGATAAAGTCAATGCTTTAGACTTTTTTTTCCCAATATGAGACCATATCATGAACTAACCCTTTAAAATCAAATTTTGGTTTCCAATTAAGAGCTTTTCTTGCCCTAGTAGAGTCTCCTTTTAATACAGCGAGTTCCTCTGGTCTCATGAATTTTGGATCTTGGGATACATAATCTTTATAATCTAAATCAAAATATCCAAAAGCTTCTTTACAGAAATCTCTAACAGAGTGACTTTCTTTAGATGAAATAACAAATTCATCTGGCTCATGATGTTGCAGCATCAAATACATTGCTTCAACATAATCTTTAGAATGACCCCAATCTCTATAAGCGTCTAGGTTTCCTAAAACCAACTTATCTTTTTTACCTGCTGCGATCTCTGCGACACCTTTAGCAATTTTTGCCGTCACGAAGTTCTCTCCCCGTCTAGGAGATTCATGATTAAAAAGAATCCCATTAGATGCAAAAAGGTTGTATGAGTTCCTGTAATTTCTCACGATACAGTAAGCTGCCAGTTTGGAGCATCCATATGGGCTAACAGGCTTCATGTTTGTGGTTTCCCTCTGGAAGCCGTCTTCGTCTATCTCATTGCCAAACATTTCTGATGAGCTAGCTTGATAAAATTTAGAATCAGGGCAAGAAAACCTATACGCCTCCAAGAGATTTAAAGTTCCTATCATGTTTGTTTGCAAGGTAAATTGAGGAACATCGAAGCTAACTCTTACATGACTTTGGGCGGCTAAATTATAAATTTCATCTGGCTTTATTGAGGCCATAAGTCTGTTTAGAGATGATGGGTCCAATAAATCTGCATAGTGCGTGTTGACCAATCCCTTGCCTACCAAGTGGTCTATTCTGCTTTCCTGAGTGCTTGCTAAGGAATGTCTACGAATAAGACCGTGAACTTCATAATCTTTCTCAAGTAAAAGTTCGGCTAAGTAACTGCCGTCTTGACCCGATATGCCAGTAATAAGAGCTTTTTTCTTTTTCATTATCAGTCTATTATAAGAAAACATCTAACTTTGTCAAGTCTGGCCAATCATCTACAACCCATTTTCTTGGTTTATCTTTAATTGCTTGAGGTAGTTTTTCTAAGCCAAGCTGCGCCGTTTCAGGAGTCATATAATAATGATAGCCGAAACTAGATATGTTTTGATTTCTCCAAGGAATATTGGGTTCTCTCCCATCGTAAGACATTTTTTTAAGTTCCTTAGCGGCAGTAGCGTCATCAGTTAATATCATACCCCCTCTACCAAGGCTCAAATGCTTTTGGAACTGAAAGCTCAAACACATAAAAGTTTTGGGTATGTAAGTATTCTTACCCCATAGCACGGCGGCATCTATTATGTTTGTTCCGTAAAGATAATAATAATCTTGCCAAGATTCCTCTTTCCAAGAAAGGGGGATCTTTAGTTTGTTGGCTAAAAAGGGTATAGAAATATAGGTTCTTTTGGGAATGCATAAATTTTTCACGTTTTTATATATCATACATAACTCAATACCATGAGTGCATGAATCAACGGCAACTGCGTGAGTAGACCCAAAAAAGTCTGCTACTTGCTTTTCAAAATTTTCTACAGCTTCAAAACTCATTTTAATCGTATTTTAAATATATTTTTTCTCCTCTTTTGTTGTAATAGTATGCTAGTTCTTTGCCTTCGAAATCGAATGCTCTTGCATATCTTGTAAGATCCTTGGCTTTTTGTATGTCTTTTTCGCGGTAAAGTTTTCGATTTTTGGTCTCTTGGGGTTTCAAAGAGAATTTTCCTTTTAATAGATTATTATACCAATCTTGGAACATTTCTAAAATCATTTTTTCGCATTTATTAAAAACAACTTGAGCGGTATCTCCCTCACTAATCGAGAATTCTCTAACCTCTATAATTGGGCCTGTGTCTATACCTTCATCAATTTTGTGTAGAGATACACCCCCACTTTTCTCTCTGTTAATAATAAACCAGCTAGCCAAACCAACTCCCCTGTATTTAGGAAGGGGAGCGGGGTGGAAGTTAAAACACTGTTTTTTCTCGACCGTCTCTTTGGAAAGAATTTTATCGTATTTTACGGAAATGATTATATCGCTAGCCTCTATATCGTCTGTTAGCGAAAAGCCCTGAGGGGTGTTTTCTTTAGCCCACTTTTTACACAGTTCACCTACAGGTCTAGCAGTGGCTATGCACACTTTTTTATCAACCGCCATGAGAGAGTAGTGTGTGATTATTCAAAAGCCTCATATTATTACTAAATAGTATAGCAGACAGAGAAACGGCGCTATTTCTACCTATTAAATGTTTACATTTAGAGAGAGTTAAAACTTCTATAAATAATTCAATCCAAGCTTCTTCCGAATCTGCGAATTGTTTAGTTTTAGATATAAAACTATAGTCGTCTTCTGTGTCATTTTTAAATTTAAAGTTGGGGTAGTGAATAATTTTGTTGCCGTAAATATCTTTTAATTTTTTAATAGACTCATAATTATCACTGCTAACAAAAATTTTATCATATTTCTTTTCTATTCTATTAATTTTATCCAGATAATGAGAAAAATCGTAAACACCATGTTCTGAGTGCCAGTAATTCATGTCTGTAAGGCGAATATGAACACCTAGAGTTTTATCTGTTAGTTTTTTGAGAAAAAAATTATTTACTTTTTTAATTATATGTTTTTTAAATGCTACCTTAGAGAGAATTTTTTTTAAGTTTTTATAAGTTAGAGAATTTTTTGATAAAATTTCTCCGTTATACATTATGCCACCATTTTCTAGTAACGGGGATCTCCTGTGACCTTCTAAAATAATATCGGGATCTTCCTTTGATTTTGTTTGATCGACAACACAATTAAATGCGCTACCGCCTTGGTATATAGAGTCGAAAACAATGCCGAACTTCCGTTTCCTTCTCATTATCTCATCTTCATTAAAAAGATCAACAACTCTAAAAACACTTAATAAGAAGTGTCCTAAAGTTCCATTATCGCAATCATTTCTAACAAGAATTTTCATTTAGTAGACTCTACGTTCAAACTTATCAAGGTTCCTTTGTCTTTATCCATATGAGGTAGATAGGCTTGAGAACAATCGTCAATGTGAGAATGATCAGTATCTCTCCAGTTATATTTTTTTATTGAATTGAACCCGACAGACTTAAGTAATGTAGACAAAGAATCAAAATCATACACAGTCTTATGATAGATGGTTTCATTTGACATGGGCATCTTGCCATAAAGAGGGCCAAGAAATCTACTTAAAGGATATTCTTCGTTTATATATAATTTACTTATTTGATGAAAATCAGGAACCGCTATCCTTAAAATGCCACCGAACTTAAGAACCCTAAACCATTCCTTTAAAACTGAAACGGCTTTTTCTCTGTCGAAATATTCAAACACATGAGAGGCATAAATAATATCTACAGATCTATCTTTAAATTTTAGTTTAGTAATATCTTCACCGTCAAGATGTTCATAATCGGCTCCATCAATGTGAGTCCATTCATTACCAAAATTTTTAGAACCGCAACCTAAGTGTAATTTAATCATTTCTGTTTCTGTGAGAACCGTGTATGTGGTAGAATTCATCGTAATATGAAAAGGGCTTATTCTTTATTTCCTCATATCGTTCATTCATGCTGATTATTCTTTTTGTTGCGGATTCTTTATCCAGTTTAACATCAGGGGGCAAAAGATTTTTTAATTTTGAATACAAATTCTCTACGATTTGTTTTAGTGAGTATTCGGGTGTTTCATTTAATTCTTCAAATTGAATTCGCAGTAAATTTTCTTTCTGGTAATATTTAGGATCAATAATTCTAGGCGGTTTTAATGATCGCCTCTCAGAGCAGACAAAATACCACTTCATCCCTCTACACTCTTGGTGTTGTGCTCCAGATAAACGCTCTTCCCAATAATCTAAATCAGTATTATGAGTAACAATAATTTGTTTAGTTTCATCATTGCTTTTAGGGCAAGGTTCTGTAGGGCATATAAAGCCATGTAGCAAGTTGTGTAAAACAGTGCTCGCCGTGCGTGGCGGCGAAGCTTGTATTATTTTATAAGAGTGATCTAAGATTGGCAACGGTGTCGGACCATTCTCAACAGCAGGGAAACCAAACTTAAATGTGTGTCTATTCATTATTTAAAAAGGTTTTATCTTTTGCTTGCCCCATGTATGGCCCTGTTTTTATTTCGTATACTAAAGCGCCATCTTCTAAGGCTTGGTAATTATGCCCCCCTCTGAATGTGATTGTTGCGTCCCCTGCTTCTAGTATGTTTTCTTCTAAAAGATTATCTTCCTCATCGTAATGGAAGGTTTTAACTTTTCCTCCAATGACAATCCAGCATTCTTGAGTTATATCTGTTTCTCTGACAAGCCTTAAATGTTTGTGTCCCCTGAATTTATGATTGTCGGGGATTTTTATAGCCGCAAGCTGCAAAAATTCTTTCTCAGTTGAGATGTCTTCCCTAAAATCTAACGCCTCTAAATCAGATTTTCTATAAATTATATGAAGAGTTTGTCCTTCTTTGTTTTTTATTTCTTTCATAAGCTAATCCATTCTTTCGGGAATATATTCATATCAATACCTTTAATCCAATTATCGGGATAAATAACTTTTTTATCTATATTTTTATTTAAAAACGCGCCCCACCAAGAAAAGGTAGAGTTCGCTATTATATTGTCTGAGCACAAAGACATGCAACAAAGATCTATAAAAGCATTATACTGGGGAGGAAAACAGAAGAATCTATCTCCATCGAAATTTTCTTTAACCCAATCATAATCGTCAGAAAAAACTAAAAAACACTTTTCTGGGAAATGTTTTATAGCTTGCTCATAGTATTCCATGCTTTGCACGGGGTGACGGTCTATTTTTAAATAGTCTCCTCTCCTGACATGAATTGAAACAGTTTGCCTGACATTTATTTTTAATTTATTTAAAATATCTTTTGCCTCCTTTATGGTTTTTTTGTTGAATTCGATTCCTAGATTATCAGATAAGTCAAAATAGTCTTTGTTTTGGAAATAACCATCAAAATTAGTGTTGTCATTTATAGAGAATACTTCATGATCAAACATATTATCTTGATGTTCCCTATAAACATACTGGATATATTTAGACAGGAATGTCGCGTCTTTTTTGGGTATCTTAATATCAAAACCCTCTTCTAGTTGCTGAATTCTTTGCCCAGAATGGTGCATAAATTCTTGAGAGGTTGGATAATACGCTTTATATTTAGTTTTTTGAGCTACTCTTAATAGAAAATAATAATTAAAAAGAGCATTGCCTATAGCTCTATTACATATATCTAAACATGTAATCATTTGTAAGTATCAAATTGTTTTTCTATGGTATCTTGTCGAGGGCTAACGAATCCATCTATATCTGAATATCCGTTATATTGACAGGCGCAAAGCTTGTTGGGCATATATGAATTTCCCTCTTTTTGATATTTTCTAAGATGTATATCATGACAAACATTTGCTGATGTCCAGTCAATCCAAGATGATCTATCATTCCTCTCAGGAAAATCTTTTACATAGCGTAAAGCGAAATCTCTATTGTAAGTTATAGCGTGGGCAGTCCCAGCACACATTACCTTTAGTAAAAAACTTTCTTTAGTTTTTTCTAGTGGATTTTCAACCCCTTCCTCTCTGGGAGCACACCCCCAATATAAAAGATCCCAATCATTATTTTTTAGGCTATTTAGACATTTAGATATTAAAGAAGCTGTATAATCATAAAAAAATATATCATCCTCAAAAATAGTAAATTGATCTTCTCCGCTTGATAATCCAAGTGTTATAGCGTTCCGATGAGCCGCAGAGCAACCCGCTCGCGTGATTGAGCTATCCCCCGAGCCAAAATCCACACCATCAACCCTTGTCAAAAGAGACTCATCATCTATTGAAGAAAATTGAGATTTAAATAACTTCCACCTATCTTTTCTTTTTTCTAAGTTAATAACATAATATTTCATTTACTTGACCACACTCTGGAATTACTATTTCTTCTAAAACTTCACCAGTTTGTTTATTCATTTTAACAACACCTCCATCACACCCTTTGTGACGCTCAGCCGTAGAAGCTTTTGCAGATGCGCCAACATACAAAAAATTTTCATCAGTAGCCAACCCTCTTAATAAATAAACCGCCTCAGTCTCAATATGATTTAATGTTTCTAGTTGGGGTGAGGTATCTGGATTTTTTACATGATGTTCCTTGTTGACAGAAAAAACACGACCGTTCAGTGAGTCACAAATCCAAAACCTATCCCGAAAATATAAAATGCTATGAGAGTGATCTCCAAGAAACCTAGATAAGCATAGCATTTCTTGTGTGTGTGGGTTGAATTCATATAAACAAGATTGTGCATCGAAGCTATCTCTATGACAAATTATCAATAACCTGTCATTATGTCTTTTAATTGTGTTCATGTGCGATCTTTGGCAACTAGGTATGCCTTCATGAACTTGCAAGACCTCTCCTTGAAAATTTGTTTGATATATCCTGTTTGTTTTTGTGGATAGGATATAAATAGAATCTTCAAAGATCTCTATTCCATGAACATCTTCACAACCTTTTATATCAAATTTATTTTTTAAGTTTAAAGATTCATCAAATGAGCATATTCTTGTATCGTGACTCAAACCTGAGTGACTGCCAATTCTAAAGGCTGCGAAAAGTGTTTTGTTAGCCTTTTTTGTTTTTGCTAATCCAAAACAAACACCCTCATTTTCGTGTGTATATTCCTTTGAGGTTAAATTATAAATACCTCTTGATGTAGAGCATAAAATCATTTATTTTTAATCCAATCTTCTAAATTATTTTTTGCTTCCCAGTTTAGATGTTTTTTAGCTAGCTCCGCGTTACATTCAACACTTTGTGCCTCCCCTTTTTTGTCTTCAAGGTAAGTTATGCCAAATGATGGTTTGTAAAGTTTTGCTGCCTCGTTTAGAGAGAACTTTCTACCTCTTCCTAGCTCAAAAATTATTCCGTAGCTTTGTGTTTCCCATATCTTAACTAGGCCATCTACTATATCATCAACATGGGTGAAATCTCTCTCCTTGCTTCCATCGCCGTAAATAGTTAAAGGTTTTTTCTCTCTATGAGCCTTATCCCATCTTGCTATTACAGTGGCATATTCTCCATCTTCTATGTGGTTCGGACCATAAACATTGTAGAATCTAGCTATACTTTGTTTTAAACCGTAAATCTTATCAAATAGCTGGCAGAGTTCCTCTGAAGAGTCTTTGGTGAAGGTGTAAGGATTTTTAAACTTGCCACTATGATGAGAAGATGAGCCAGAAAAAATCACAGGGATTCCAAAGGCAGAGCAAAGCTGACAAACATTAAATGTTCCAATTACATTTGAATCAAAATATTTTTTAGGGTGACTAAATGATGGTTGAATGCGAGCAAGAGCAGCTAGGTGAAAAACAACACTAGCTCCTTGAATAAGATTTTCCATCGCATCATAATCAGAAATGTCTTGTGAAATATATTCTACAGATTCTATATGGTTTGATGTAAGTCCTGTCGAATAATTGTCAATAGAGGTAACATCGTGTCCTAAAGAAACCAATTTCTTGCATAAATTATAGCCAATAAACCCCGCTCCTCCTGTTACAATAGCTTTCATTTATATTTATTATAGAGATTTAAAATATTCTGAGCAACAGTAAATTTAGAAAACTTATACTGCGCCCACTGTGTCCATTCGCTTAATATAACTGAATGATAGTGGGTAAAGTGATTTAATAATCTGTTATATGTATCATTAATGGATTTTTCATTAGGCTCCGCTACACAAAAGTCAGGGCAAAGATTTGAGTTTGGGTTGTCGCTGCAAACAAGAGGTATAGCCCCACAAGCCATTGCCTCTAAAGCCGTTAGACCTAATCCTTCAAACTTAGAAGGCAAAGCGACTATTTTGCTTGAATTATAAAATTGATTAAGGACTACATCGCTCACATCTCCCACATAAGAGGAATTTGGGAAATGTCCTTGCGGTCCAATAACATATTTTTCTATATTATCTAATAGATTAAATCTTTTATTTGGATCTCCGTAACGCCCAACATACAGACAGTTTATTTCTCTTTTTACGTTTGGGTCAAAAGATACGTCTTTGATGGGATTCCATATAATGTGAGAATCTACTCCAATTTTTTTTAATTGTTCTTTTACAGGAGGGCTTATACAGGTAACAATATCCGCTTCTGAGAGTTGCTCTTTTAGAGTTTGTATAGGAAAGTCTGGTATATGAGGAGGTATATCTAAAACATTAAAAATCTTAAAGCCGTTTTGAGATAAAGCAGAATCTCTGTGTTGGCTGTCTATATCGGAATAATCAAAGTTATTACTATAAATAAAATCATAGTCATCTCCGACCACAATGTCGTTTCCTAGACCTAAAAAGCCCTCTCCTATTCTGAGTATTTGGCATTTATATCCCTTGTTTCCATATAGTTTTATCTTAGTCATCGTAAATACTGCTCACTTTAGGAATTGGCTCGCCTGTCTTTTTATAATATTCTTCATCAAACTCTAGGCAATGGTTTTCGTGGTTCCACTTGTAAGAGCAAGCCCCAAAATGTCTGTGTTGATACTCAACCTTTCTTTTGCCTATCCTGTCATTCAGCCAACTATAGTGTTTTATTAAGGCAACTCCCTCGGGGATGGTTGTTAATTCTTCTACTTGGCTGTGTCTGAAGAATTCCCCATCCTTGCCATAGGCAATATCATTATCCCAAATAAACTGCGCTAGTCTATAATCGTTAATCTTTGTTTTAAATATTCTCGGTGGACAGAAAGGTTCTTGTAAGTAATGATCTGTATCAAAAACAAAGTTTCTCAGACTTATTTTAAATAAATTTTTATCAGAATTTTCTACATATCTTTCTATCTCTTCAATATCTCTTTCGGTATAAAACTCGTCAGAGTCAACTAGCCAAATGTAGTCTAAATCATATTTTGTTAAATAAAACAATGCGTAATTCCTAGCTTCTGCTTCAGAAACATATTGAGGCGTGTCTACTAAGTATTTTAGCCTCTTTTGTTCGACTAATTCTCTAAGTAGATCTGTCGTGTGGTCATGTAACAAATCTATACCTTTGTATTCTTTGAATGGGACAGAAACAGCAGATACTATATGGTTATCCCTTTTAAGAAAAGGCTCAATAGACTCTAATACATATTCTTCAGTATTGTAGCCGCAAAATATAATTCCAAATTTTTTCATAAGCTAGGCCAAAGTGGTATTGGTAAATTATGTGGTTGTTTTCTGGGGTCTCCAGATTTTACTTCTTCTGGTTCAAAGTCTGGTGAGTCTATACCAGTTTTTCTCTTGTGCCAGATTTTTCCCCAAAAGTTTTTGTTTATCTTGTTTTTGTCTTCTAGGTTAAGATATCCCAAGTGGATTATTTTGGGATCATGTTCAGCAAAAGACACTCGACCTATACATGGAATTAGATGACCATTGTCATCAATCAATTCACAGGTGTCGCTTTTTTCAGGATCAAAAGTGCCATCCTTATTTAAGGAGAAATTTACAGCGCCCCTATTTGTCCCATCCCTCGTATGAATATACCATTTATAACCTATATTAACAAAGCTGTGAACATCTTCATAGAGATCTATTGTAGGCAACATTATGCTACAAGGAAAGTCATGTTTATTGATTTCAAGAAACAAGTCTTTAAATGTATATTTAGACCCAGATATTCTTTCATCTAGATCTAATTGTATGACAGAATTGTGGCTACACGCCTTAAGACCCGCATCTTTTAGCTTTCCGTCCCAGTATAAATCTTTATTTGGGTCCAAATCAGTAGATACAATTTTTATGCGGTCAGAAAAAGTTGTTTTGTTTATTTCTGTCTTAATTTCTTCAACCTGATCTTCCAAGGTGCTAATAACCACCTCATCAACGTAATAAAACCAATTTTCAAATACTTGCTTAAAACAAAAGTCGAAGTTGTTTAAATTGAATGCAGTTGTATATAATGAGATCATTTGAATATGGGTTTAAAAATTGAAAAATCATGCTTATCAATTAAGCCCTCTCTCTGATCTAGAATCTCATACCTATACCAGTCGTTTAAAAACTTGTCGAAATCAATGCACTCGCGCATATCGTCGGTTAAATGATTCTTTAAGCAATCCTCGACAGATTTTATATCGAGAGGATCAAATCCTTGATCATAGATTTCTTTCAAAAGTTTCGCTCTGTTTTGGTATCTTTTTTTAATTAGATTCTGATCATTTTCAAAACCTAAAATAAGGTGATTACTGTTCGGGAAAAAGTAATACTTAAAATTGTGCTTAATAAAATGATATGGATCTTGCCTTCTTTCGGATCTTACATTTTTTTGATACTCTTTTTTCCAAAAAGGCTGGTTCGAAATTTCCATTGTTCTTGAAACACCCGTGATTCCTTCGTGCGGGTTATTAACAAAACGGGTTTCTTCATTTAATTTAAATAAGAATCTTTTATTATAAAGGTAAGTGCCATCAATATTTAAATCATCTAAATCTGCACATAATGTCTTTAAGTTTTTTGTAAAATCTGGTGAAAGTCGCTCTAGACTGTCTATCGTCAAAAACCAATCACCTATTTTAATTGGACCCTGAAACAAGCAATGGTTTCTGCTAAAATCTAGTCTGTTACACCATTTGGTATAGATGATCTCCCCTTCTCCTTTGACGCTTTCTAGATAATCTGCGCCGTTATCCTTGGGATAATGAAAAGTCCAGACCAAGCCATCAAAATCATCTTTGATTGGTTCTATAAGTTCGCGAAGATCTTTTTCATGACCTTCGTTAGTTACTCCTATAAGCCATAATCTCATCCTATGTGTTCTGAATATATTTTATTAGTATTAAAAAAGGAAAATGGCGTTCTTGAATTTGTTGCACCTTTTAATAAATCACCAGACATTAGCTCGCAGTGATAAGAACCAAGTTTGTCTAAATAGTTTTGAGCAGATTTCCAAGCAATAAAAATCTCTGTAGTTCTGTTTATATTTGGCTGGAAAGTGAATGTAGGACCATATTTAGTATAGTTAATTGCTTGAGTATATATATTATCATTCTCAACTAAGTGTTTTCCCTCAGGCTCTCCGAAGTCTTTAGCTCCGTTAAACCTTACGCAAAGTTGATCTGGATTATCATCAAGAAATTTTAAGGAATCTTTAAAAGCCTCCTCTAAGCAAACTTTGGAATTAAATATCCAGTCGTCTTCCAACCATAGAGAATATTTTTGTTTTCTAATTTCTAGGTCCGAGTATGCTGTATAAATATCTTTAAAATATCCTGCGGAGTGAGATAAGTGGTTCTCAGAGTGGTGAACTATATCTTCTTTTGATTCTAGAACCCTAATATCGAGATATGAGCAAAATGATTTTATTTCATATGCTATCTCTTCTTCTCCATCTCTTGATTTCAGGTGAAGAAGTTTGTTAGCGAAAATTGACAGGTCTATCTTACTATGAAGTTTATTAAGACAATCCTGATAAGTGTGTCTGCCACCATGACCCATAGTGGTGCTAAAAACAATAAGATTTAAAGGAAGTGTAGACATAAAACCTCTGGGCCTAAGTATCAGACCCAGAGGTTACTATGACCTCAAGGAAATAAATCCTCGACCTGTCTTATTGTAGAATTAATTGTTGTTTTTGTCAACTAATCCTCAATAATCTCTTCACTGATTCGCCCTAGTATATAGGCAAGTGTTTCATCAGTCTCGAAATCTGAGTCAGGAATATCTATTTCCTCATCGTTTATTGTATGCAGGTCAGTCATAGTATGACTTACTACACGCAAAATTTAGAAAATGGAATTAACCCTCGCAAGAAGAACAATTTAGTATAGATCTGGCTAGTTCTTGGCTAGGATTTGCACTTCTTTGATAGTAAAAGCTCTTAACTCCTTGTTCCCATCCAAAAATAAGAAGTTCGCTTACCTGCTTGGGTGGGCATTTCGGGGAAATCATCACATTTAAGCTCTGGCCTTGATCAATATATTTTTGTCTTTGTGCGGCCTGTATTACTATTTCCTTCTGAGAAATCTCTCCAAAAGTTTTAAATACGTCTTTTTCGTGATCTGAAAGAAAATCTA
>MDSZ01072716.1_pt1 | contig 16876 bp, 17 predicted proteins | sample 811201 | NCBI WGS metagenome assembly MDSZ01 (sample SAMN05326647, study PRJNA326480) | marine metagenome | isolation source: seawater | place: Indian Ocean: North | collected 2010
GATTTATAAATCAGAATTTGGAGAAAATGGTAATGGAAAAAAAATAAGTCATGTTAGTTATCATGAACCTCATCCTCTTGAAAATTCCATTATAATTCGTTTAGTATTAAAAGAAGGTAAAAAGCCAATAACTGATTTTGAAGAATACAAAGAAAAGACAACAACAATTTTGTTAAATTATTTGCTTACATTAAATGAACATCTTCAGAATTGTAGCAATATTTGGAAAGAATTAGAACATCCCAAAAGAAAAACTTTATTGAATTAAAAACCATTGTATTTATGAAAGTATTTGAATAACAATTGAATTCTTTTTTTAAATTAATTCATCAAGATGGAATTTACAATATAAAATAATAAGTTAAAAATTTCAAGAATTGTATTGGTTAATAATTTTGATAAGCATATAACAAAATCCAACAAATATTATCAAAATAACTAAATTTGAATAAAATAGCATAATATTAGTAAACAAAAAATGAGAATACAAAATTTTAATAATTCAATATTTATAGACTGAGTTAAGTATTATACGTTTTTTTTGATAAATGTTATATAATATCAAATTCCATATAATGAAATTGTATAATTTAACTAAAAGTATAAGCCACTAACCCACATTGATTGTACCCCGCATATGCGCATGATTTTCACATTGATATTGATATTTATCAACTGATGTATCAGATGGGACTACCCAAGTCAATGTATATGTTCCATCATTATTTTGACCACCAGTATCTGTCTTTACTACACCTGACATAGGTGTCGCTTGTTGGCCTTGGTCGTTAAATTCCGTTATTGTAATAGGATGTGATACAAGATCAGGATAGTCGCCTACTGCATATATTGTTAGTGTAGAACCACGGATAGCATTAATACATCCAAACAAACCACCATTGCCGTTAGAATCACTTGTTATGTATTTATAGACTGAATTACCAGGACTTATAAATTCCGACTCTACTGTTATAGTCACAGGTGAAGATGCACAACCACTTGTCGAATTGTATTGACTCATAATTGTAGCAATATTGTGTGGTAAATGTGTAGATAAATTGAAAATATTAAAAGTATTATTTGTATCGTGTGTAGTACTAGTAATACCATTTTCGTTTTGATAAGAAAGTACAGTTAAAGGATCATCTTCATATAATGGGGAATATCTATCACAATTGGTCATTTGAAGTATATTGAAAGATCCAACAATAGGATCTCTAGTATCATTGAAAATATATACTTCAAGATTTGGTAAAGCATCAATCAAATCAGAAATATTATTAGAATAGCATTTTAGTAAACAAAAGGCATAAACTTTAAAAGTAATATTTGGGAACTTTCCAGCATATATAATGGCATTAAAAAGGCTTTTTGCTGCTCCACTCGAATGACCTGTAAACAAGCATTCTGTTTGATTTGTTACGTATTGTAATAAAGAAGTATTTTCTGTAGCATCAACACAATTCTCATTTTCTGATAAAGAAGTTACATATGGTACAAAAGAACGAGTTACATAAACATTTGATATTATATTACCACTAGTATCTGTAAGTCCTGATAAACCAGTATATTTTGTTAGATCAATCGTATAACCAGAAAAAACAGATCGTAATTCAACTGTAAGTGAACTACTACTATTAACACCCGGAAAAGCGACTATAAGATGATTATAATGTAATGCATTTAATACACAAATTTCAGAAAAATAGTCACATTCTTTCTTCAAATATGGTCCAAAATAAAGAACATTATCTACATATCTTGAATTAGACACTGATATTTCATCATCATATGACAATCTTGATATTTGTAATGATAAAAAATGTAAATTAGTATTAACATTCAATACTGTTTCGTTGGGAAACAAGTCAACTTGATTATTGTTATCAATTGTGAGACGAATAAGATATAATATTAACATTGCATCAATGTTAAAATTAACTTGACATAAATAGGCAAGGGATATTATAAACTGTATATGCTGTAAAATAGCACCACCAGAATTCAGCGCTGAATATAGCCATGGTACCCCAGAAAATTCTCTAATTTTATGGGGATGTGGTTCACTCATTATATATTGTGCAATTTTTTATTAACGAAAAATAAGTTCATGTTATTTATTATAGAATAATGAATATTATACCTAAAATTATAGGTGAAAAATCTAATACATACAATAATTTTAAGAAAAAATACAGTTTTAAAGAAAGAAAAGAAGAGTCACAAAGAGTATTAAACAAATATCCAGACAGAATACCAGTTATATGTCAAAAAAGAAATGTTAATGATGATACACCTTCAATAAAGAAAACAAAATTTCTTGTACCAAAAGAATTAACAGTAGCTCAATTTATGAGTGTTGTTAGAAAAAAAATAGATTTGTCAGAAGAAAAAGCATTATTCTTTTATGTTAACAATTTTTCAATTCCAAATGCATCAGAAGAACTACAAAACATATATTATAAAGAAAAAGATGAAGACCAATTTCTATATTTTACTTATTGTGCTGAAAACACTTTTGGCTAAAGAGGTTTAATCATTGTCAGAAACGTCTCCATCTCTGTGCATACGATGCCACAAATATCGGCCTTGTTGCTCTACAGAATGACCCATCATCTTTGCAATCTTTTCTCTTTCTGTCCCAGATTTTTCTTCTAATTTCAAGTCTCTTCTAGTAATATAAATATGTCTAAGCATTGTAAGAGTAAAATCTTTGTTAAACAAATCTTTCAAAACACGATTAGCCCAAGCATTAAATGAACCACTTGGGTCTTTTAGTTCAATAAATGGCTTCTTAAATTTTTGAGACATAAATAAATAATCTCTAGGGTCTTTTTCTAAAGAAATATTAAGTTGTCTCAAAATTTCAGGTGTTAAATCTATTCTAATTTCACCATATTTTTTGGAAGTTTTGTAATTATTCAAAACAAGAGAACCCTTCGTTTTGCTTAAAATAATATAATTTTCCTTTTTAAGTGGTGGTTCCTTTTTATATATTTTTGTATTAAAATAATCAGAACGACTTGGTGGTATTTCTGTATATAATGATAAAAGTAGTCTTTCTGGACTTCCATCTTCTAAAGTATTTCTTTTTTCAACTACCTTATTATAAGAAACATATCCACTTTTTTGTCTTTCTGATGGTTTATTCGTTAAATATTTATCTTTAATTGGTTTTCTTAATGTATTTTGACCGGCTACCCATAACTCATACGTTTTATAGTGATCATTCCTAAATGATTCGTTGTGTATATATAAAGACACTATTGCAGACGTAATATTATCTTTCGCATGAGCGCCTAGCCCCTTTTTAACACCTCTACCGTCTGCTGCAATTCTTCCTTCGGTTTTCTGAGAATAAGCTTCAAGTCTTTGAAAATATACTTTTGGATTATGAAGGATTATATATAATGTTTTGTCAATTACCTGTTTGTCAATACATGTCCATACTTCATGTTTGATTCGATTTATATTTTTAATATAAAGTACTTTAGTTGGATTTTTTAGAGTAGGCGTTCTTTCAATAGCACTAATATAAAATTGATCAAATCTATCAAGCCATTTAGTGCCTATTTTTGATTTTAATAAAAACGGATTATTTATTATAATTGTTGCTATAACATAAGCTAAATCGTCTTGCGGAATCGTTTTTTCTGGAGTAGTTGAATAAATTGACAAAGCCTGAAAAAATGCATTAGGATTGATAATACAAGAATGAATATTAGTTAATGATTTTGAATGCGGAAATACAACTTTTACAATAAATTTAAGATGTTTCACAAATCCAGGTTGGATTTTTCTCAATTTTTTTATATAGTCTTGATCCTTCATCTTATTAGTGTAGAATTATAAAATTATAGAATATTAATGAACGTCGATTTAGCGGCCACGACAGCTATTTATAATTTTGTTAATAACAACAGATTCATTAGACCACTCCCATATTATTGTGGACTTTTGCCATATGAACTATATGTGCTACCTGGTATGTTTGTTGCTATAATTCAGGTAATCTTATTCTCAGCTTTTAATCCGATACAATTTCATCTTCTTCCACATTTTTTCGCCTTTAGTGTTTTTCAGCTAATAAAAGGTTCTGTCGGGCGAGAGAGACCTGGTTGCACCCATTCAAATATATCAGAATTTATTGAAAAATCGCATTGTAGTGGAAAAACACGATTTTTGTCATTTCCATCAGGTCATACAGGCATCGCCTTTGCATTAGCGATTGCTTTATATTTAGAGATGAACCACTCTCATGAGCCTAGATTTTTTGATATTCATATCAAAAATGAAAAATATAGAAAGCTAATATCAAACATTGGATTTTTCGTTGCAACGTCTATTTCGATTCACAGAATAAGCAAAGGATATCATTATGTATCAGATACAATAATAGGCGCAATACTCGGATCTATAATCGGATTTATTACTTGGAAAATTATGGAAAAATATAAAAAGGGATTCAACGAATATTGTAAAAACAATGAAGAATGTGAAAAAGAAAATAAATCCAAATGGAAATTAAAGCTTTTATCAACAAATGAAAAATTTCAAATATTAGAATTGATTGGGAAATGTATATTAATTTGCCCGATTATATTTTTATTAGTTAAATTCTTTTTGAAAGATTTTTGGAATTTAACTGCAGTTAAACACTAAAAATAATATAACTATATTCCTCTAATAATTACTATTATAAGAGAGAAAAAATGTCCGGCCAGACAATTCGATTGCTGGAGCAAATAAGAGATAATATGAAAGAATTAAAATTGTCTAAAGTATCGATTGATAATCAAGAACATTCTGAATCTAAATCTGAATTTAGTTTGACAAATGGAGTTCCAAAAAAGGATGAATCTGGAAAAATGGTTTGGAATGAAAATGATTTACGAAATGCGAAATCCGTTAAAGAAAGCATGTGCGCGGTAAACGGATTTTGTGGATTAATGGCTGGTTTTCAAGGCTTTATCATTAATGAATATGTTCGAATGGAGAAAAACCCAAGTGAAGATGAAGAATTATCAAGTATATTCAAATGGGGTTTATTTTTATTGATCACAAGCTTTATTCTAAATATTGGTGCAGCGATTGCATCATTCTTATGGGGGGTTTTCCTTGTTGAGGGACACTATCGGCTTTGGTTTATGAAAGTCGTTGGAAGATTGGTGAAGCTGATGGCAACGATTGCGGTGTTGAGTTTTTGTGTTGGGGTATTGTTATTTATTGAGACTATCGGATTAGATAATGAAATGTTAATTCCAATTTACACTTGTTCTGGACTGTTTTTTACAATAATCATGTCAGTTTTCCTGTATACAATGATCATAGTTGCAATGATTGATACTTCTGATATGTATACAGCTGTAATGGATAGTGTAAATGGTTAAAAATCTAATAATATTATGATTTTATGGATGTAAAATGTTCAAAACTCCTTTTTTAAGAGGAGTATTGTAACCTTTGCATGCAACAATCTTGTTTTTAAATGAATAAGGTTTGTCAATTAAAGATTTAGATGGCAAAACCGTTCTAACAACAATATCAGCCATGTTTTCAATTCCTATTAAAGCTGGCGGATCAGTAACATCTTTAATTAATTCAACATGATCAAATGTTTTGTTCTTAATTCCACCTGGTCTTAAAATTGTATATGATAAGCCGGATTGAATAATATCTTTTTCTGCTTCTTTGTGCCAATATACTTGATCTGAATATAAAGAATTAATTACAAAAGGCCAAAAAGAATAATCAGAAAATGCTGTTGCAAGTCCAGTAATTCTTACAATTCTTTGAATATCGTTTTTTTTACAAGAACTGATTATATTTTTCATAGAAATATAGTTTACATAATAAGGATGATTTTTATCTTCAATTCTGTTGTGAAGATCAAAAACATTTAATTTATGAAATGGGTTGCTTCGTTTATTGACGCCGTGAAGATTAATCGATATAGAGCAACCTTCCATATAAGTTTGTAGTTTTTCATAATCAAGAATGTTTCCTTCAACCAATTCAATACCTTGTACATTACCAAATATTGATCTTGCTTTTTTAATATCTCTGGTTAAACATTTAGTATCAATACCTCGAGAATTAAGTTTTTGTACAACTCTTCTACCAATTTTAGATGTTGCTCCAGTAATAAATACTGGTTTATTGTTGTTAACTAAACTATTAGAAATGGCAAAAAAAAAGCTCAAATTAAAAAATTTAAACATAAACTTATTTATCTGAATTATCTTATTTAGTTTTAGATAAATAAGTTTTTTAAATAATAGAATATTGAATAATATAAATTAATTTATATTATGGATAAATCAAACCCATTCATAAGTAATGATTATTGGTTAACAAAGGCAGATGTTGTAATAGATTCAAATACTAAAAATAAAACACCAAATTATAGTTATAATGATGAATTAAAAGAAATGTATCAAAAAAAAGAATGCCCAATTATATTGGTAAAAACAACTTTATTAGAAGAGTATATTGATAAATTACTTAATTTAGATAAAAATTTTAAGTTAATAACAGCATCAAATGAGGACAGATGTGTACCATATATGAGTATACCTCATAACAATAATAGTTTAAAAGAAAAGGCTGATAAATTATTATTGAAAAAAGAGTTACAAATTTGGTATTGTAAAAATCCTGGTATAAATCATAATAAAATAATTGGGTATCCAATAGGTCCAAAATGGCAATGGAAATCATCTAATTTTTTTGGTGAACCAAAGAAAAAACATATGAGAATATATAACAAACTTTGCACTGAACCTCTAAAAAAATTATTAAATAAAAATAATGAAAAAACAGAGTTGTTATATTTTAATTTTAATGAGAAAACAACAAGTGATTCATTTTATTCAGCTCACAAAAATATAAGAAAGAAAATAAGAAGAATATTTTCAAAATTAGGATATACATGGAATAAAAAACAACCATTTGAAAAATATATGGAAACATTGTGTAAGTATAAATTTGCTATATGTCCACCAGGAAAAGGTATTGACACGCATCGTACTTGGGAAGCATTGATGATGGGAACAATACCTATAATTGAAAGTACAACATTAGATCATTTATTTGATAAATTGCCATGTATTATTATAAAAGATATGAAAGAATATGAAACACTAAATCCAGATAAATTAAATAAGATTTACAACAATATACTTGAAAAAGCAAAAAAGAATGAATATATTTTTGATATAATGTACACTCCTTACTGGGATAAAGTATTGGAATAATCATAATAGTCATGATTTATTTTTTATATCAGAAACATTGACAACAACAATTTCTTTATATTCTATAATAGGATTATCATTGTTTGTATAATCAAATTGGAAGTTAGTGTTGTAAGAATAGCCGGGTATTTGAGGAATCATTTTCGTTGACTTCTACTATGAAAAATTTAAGTGTCTAATACTAAAAAAGATTCATTTTTTTTTGTGTTTAGGTATGGATTTTTTTTTGGTATCTGTATCTGAAATATGAATAACAATAATTTCCCTATATTTTATAATGGGATTATCATTTTGCGTATAATTAAATTGGAAATTAGTATTGTAAGAATAGCCAGGTATTTGAGGAATCATTATTGAAAATAAAAGTAGACTAAGTCAAAAAATGATTCATTTTTATTGTAAGAAATATAAGATAGAAATATGGTAACAATAATAAATAAAATGAGTAGTTTATCAGAACTGTTAGTAAATAATGAAGATATACAAATAATCCAATCTCCTATAGAAAAAAGATATGAAAATTTATTAGAATTAGAACCAGAATCTGAAGCAGATGTAGGATTTATTCCAGAGCCATATTCAGAGCCTACTTGTATGTTAAATGATAGAATTGTGGAAGAGAAAAAAGATGGTTGTCCTAGATGTATATGTACAGTTAGTTAAAATGTATATGTTTTTTAATTGTATTTAAAAAAAGAGAGTTTTAAGTATGAATATAAACGATCATTATTTCAAAAATAATCCTGAAACTTTAAACAAAAAGGATATAGAAAAAGAATTAAAAAAAGAAAATTACATTTTAATTAGTAGTAGTGATCGTTTATATGAAAATGAAACAATGTGGAATTTTAAAATAAAATTTGGAGCAGAAAGTGATAAAATTGTAAGAATGCCGGTTAGAAAGATAAGTGATAATGGATTTTCTTTTGAGGGTTTTACATATCATCCCTGGAGTTTTGATTCAACTAAGAATGATATAATAGGTTTTAAGGAAATAGTTTCTAAAGGAGATTCTGGATGTACAATATCACAACGTATGAAAGATATTATTAGTATAAATGTAATAAGTGTAGAATTATCAAGAAATTTAACAGATTCTATTTCAAATTTCAATAATATTTTGAATATAAGTAGTGAAGAATTATCAGGATTTAGTAATATACATAGTTCAAATAATGAAAATATAAGTTTTGTAGCTACTTTAACCGAATCAACAAGTACAACAAGTACTTATACAACAATATCTCCAATGAAATTCAAAATTCCTATAAATTTACAAAATTTAAGTTTAAAATTTACAAATAATGATATTGATTTAGAAAATTATGATAGAGCCGAACTATTTTGGATTAGAGTAAACAATAAAAATAATTTAGAATTAGTTTTAAACAATATACCAAGTTCATTTAAGAAAGACCAAAAAATAATATTACCGGAAAATACAAAATTAAATTCAGAAAATAGCGAATCACAACTGATTTATGAAAAAAATGTATCTGTAATAGATGGTTATATAAAAGATGCATTAGTTATTGTCCGTGATTTAGATGGAAATGTTTTGAGCAAAGATTTTAGTAATACAAATGGAATATGTATGACAAAATTTAAGAATGGTTCAAAAATTCTTGTTTTGACTGCAGATGGTGGTACTGATATGTCATATAATGGGAAAAATAAATTAGAATTTAGAGCATTATACAATCCTTTTGTAAAAAAGTTTAAAAATTTACAAATAACACCTATAACAACTTTATTAGCAGATTATGTAATTTACAAGGAGAAAAAACAAAAAAACATAAGATTGAAAGTATTGGAAGATAGTATTGATGAATTAAGAGAAGCTTTGAATCTGAAAAATATAGATACAGATTATATAAAAACAAACAATTTAAAGGCGGCAATAACAGCATATAGAATAGTAAATGTAACATATACTGGGAATTATTTATTGGAAAAATATGTAAAAAATTATAATACAGGAAATTCATATTTTTCTACTAAGTTAGCATTAGCAATAATAGATAATGGTTTAAATATAAATACACTATCGCATCTTGAAATATTTATAAAGAATCTAATTGATGATAATAATAAAGAAAAACTTGATTCAAATCAATTGAAAAATATTTCATTAGTATTAAAAAAACTGTTATGTCATAATTGTTTTGACAAGCAAGATGTAAACTTTGAATTATTAGGCAAAGCCAGTTTAGCATTTCATAAAGATTTAGATGCGGGATTTGATATTGAAAAAGAAAATTTAGATTATAAAAGTATTGTAGAAATTAGAGAAAAACTGGATATATTAAGTGGTGAACAAATAGAACCAAAGCCAAAATTTAAAATGAATATAATTGTGGAAAATATTGATAATATAAGTATTGAATTGAAAGAAAGCATAGAAAGAGTATTGTTGATATTAGAAGAATCTATAATAAAAGGCTATAATTTAAAAAAACAGCCTTTGATAAAAATATTTGAAAAAGACTTTGGTAACAATTATTTATTGAGTAATGCAATTTATCATTTAGAAAGTAAAGGTGAAATAACATTCAATAAAGAATTTGATATAAAAAAAACTAAACACAAATATTTATTTAATGGTATAGAATGTAGTGTATATGTACCAGTATTATTACATGAAATAATAAATATTATAATACGTAGAGGAAATCCGTTATTTAATTATATTTCTGAAATTAAAGATGATATTTTATATAATGAACTAAGTCAGAATTCTTTTATAAGTATGAAAACAGTAAGTTTAATTCAAGCCAGTGGATATGTTGTTAACATGGAATCAATTTTTGTTCATGAAGATTGGGAAAAAAAGTCTGTAAATTATGTAGGTTATGATTATAAAAAAGTGAATAGTTATGATGAAAAATCGGAATTAATATTTGGAGAACTTCTCCCATTAAAATGGTATAATTCGGTAATTAATACTCCAATATTTGATTCAAAAAAAATATGTAAAATAAATGAAATAGTATTAAAAATTGATGAAAATGAAGAAACATTTGAAATAATATTGAATATAAATTCAAAATTAGATGGATACATTTGTTTAACACCCAATATGTATATTGATAAAATACATGTATATTCGGAAAGATTGATAAGAACAAAAGTAAAAAATAGAAAAAATATTGAAGTAAAATTAAATTTGAGCAAAAATTTTGAACTAATTAGAAAGAATGATCATTTATTGAAATTTGAAATAAGTTTTTATTTTGGTTCTAATTCTTCTATAACTGAAAAATGTGTAAATACATATATTATAAAAAACACTGTAAAATGGGCAAAATTATCAAAATTAGAATCAGATGATAATATGGATTATATAAAACATTTAGAAGAATTAGAATTCAAGGAAGAGGAAGAAGAAACTATACAATATTTATTAATTCCTGGCGAAAGAGAGGATGACGATTTAATTGGTTATGAAGAGCCTGTTCCATATGAAGAAGCATTATTTGGAATTATTGAAGGAGACAAAATAGAATATGATAAGCACCTCGAACAGTTGGGTCTTTCAAAGTTTATTGTTAAGAGTTTGTTTTTGGAAAATTATGATAGTATTTATCCTTCTAATTCCTCTGGAAACGAATCTTGTTTTAAAGATTTTACTACAAAAATGTATATTTTTACATTGAATAAAATAGCTATTTTTAATACGAGTTTTACAGGACTAGCTGGTCGCGGTGGCATGTCTGACCCGTGGATTGCAGATAACGTTATAGATATTCCTGAAAACATAATTGATGTAGATTATATTTGGACTCAAGATGTTAGTGGAAATACTTTTCTGGAAAATGGTGTATACATATTATGTAGTACAAAAATATTAATATATTGGGATGGAGATGAGGGGAAAACACCAACGCCAATATCCAATGATGCATCAGGAACAAAAATGGAGTTAACTGACCCAATTCATTTTGAAAATTTACAAGGATGTTCGTTAATAAAAGATGAAAATATATTAGTTGTAATTGATAATAAAAATTTGAATTCAACTGGAGCGATTCATGTTATCGATGTTAGTGATAAAACAAGAATGAATTTAATATATTCTGTAATTGATGATAATTTGAAAGGATGTTATAGAATAGTTTGTAATAACAAAAGTGATTCACAAAAGGCATACATAATAAGTCGTAGTGAAAATGCACTTATACAAGTAGATTTGAATAATAATTATTTGCCAACAATAGAAAGTAAATTTACTTCTGAATTACTAAAAGATCCTCGTAGTATTATTTATATTGAAAATAAAGAACTACTCTTGTTGGTTTGTTACATATCAAAAATGGTATTGGTTTTTGATGTAAATAGTTCTCTTAAATTAATTAGAGCAATTGCAACAAAATATAATCCATTAGATGTGGCTTATAATTTGAGTGAAGATAATTTGGGTTTAACATTGTATATATCAAATAATTCAAAACAAAATCCAATATCGGAAATAGAATTGTATGATTCGAGTGGAGTATTACAAGTTTATAATCAGGTAACAGAATTTAAATTTACTGAAAGCAGTCAGAGAATATATAATAACCTGTATTACGAAAAGTCTATAAAAATTGATAGCAGTGGTAATGAAATGGAACACGGGCGTTTGTTCTGTATATCAACTGAAAATAATGGTACTGTGGATATATATGCGAGAGCTGGTCTGGATGTAGAGCAAGACCAAAATTCATTAGATAAATTTAAAGATTGTAAAGAAGACTTTCAGGAAGTAGATGAAATAGACACTAATGGAGAAGAGTATAAAATATTGAGTATAAATAGAGATATTAGTGGGAATCATTTATTAGAATTAGATAAACAATTTCTTGATACTGACGGTGAAAAATTAGCAAATATGAATTTATTGAAAGATAATAATAGTAGAGTAATATTGAATAAAAATTTACAAGCAAATATAACAATAGGTTTGACAAGTCAAATAATATTGGATGATAAAAAATATATATAAAAGTTATGCTTGATAGTAAGTGGATAGAAGCTTTGTTTGCAATTTTAATAAATACGGGTTCTTCATATGTAATAAGTGATGTTCAGCAATTATTTAATGATTTTTTTTCGAATAAATTAATAAAATTAATAGTAATATTTTCAATATGTTTTGCATCAACACAAGATATATTTGTATCTCTTTGTATATCTATTGGATTTGTATTAATAGTATATGTGTTACTAGATGGAAATTGTGAAGTATGTTTACCAAAATTAAGAAAAATTCTTAGAAAAAAACTATTGAATATAGAAGAGTCTTCAAAAGAAGACTTTAAAAGTATGAATTTAAATGTAAATAAATAGGAATAGTATTTTTGAAACATCCATAAAAGTGTAAAGTAGCAGAATTATCAAAAAGAGGAATAAAAGGATTATTTAATACATACCATGGTACTTTAGTAATATTATAATTTGGGAGTATGTGTTTTATGAATGCTGGTTGTTCATAGCAAGGATGAATAGCAAAAGGCATGTTTGTTTGAAATAGATTAGTTTTATCATCTTTGTGCCAAAATTTGTAATATTTGTTATAATAAAGTTGTATCCATTGTTTAATAAGAAGTTTACCAGTATTATTATTTCTAACGAACCATACGCCGGCACAGAATTCGGATAATGGATTATCACCACTCATAAGAAATAATGGAGTAGAATTAATAAGTTTAATTAATTTTTGTGAGTTATGTATAATTGCATCAGAATCTAACCACAAAACTCCGTCATATTTATCATCACTAATCAATTTATTAGTAAGTTTAACTTTAATCCAATATTGTGATATAGAATTATCAATATTAGGTTTAATATATTCAAATATATCTAAATTGTCACATATATTTTTGTTTTTAAGCATTAGTTTTTCTAAATTATTATTATGACGATTGTCATATTGTAAAACGGCATATTTCATAATTGAGTTTATAAATAATAGACTTAATATATAAGTACGAAATACAATAATAAACTATGAATATTAAAAGAGTAATAGGGATGTGTTTTAGTTTATTGTCATTATCATCATGTTTCAATATACCAAAAAGAAGAATGAATAATAGAATGCTAAGATGTGGTGATACAGTAATGTATTCAAATAGGGAAAATGCTCCCATAAATGCTCCTGTAAATGCGTTAGAAAATGCATTAGAAGGAAATAAAGAAGAAATAGTAGTAAAATATTGGACAATATCTGATTTATATTCAAAATTAGAAGAAGATCAAGTAGAATTGGGTGCTTTTTCAGAAGATAGTAATAAGGTAACAGTATTAGATAGACAAGGTTATGAACATGTTATAAAAATATTAAGTTCTGATGTTCCGGCATTAACTGAATTATTTAGAAAAAAGAAAGTAAGATTTGCTGTAGCAGGAAATCGTGGTGGAATTTTGTCTGGATTAGTGAATTTATTATTTCCATTATCATTGTTAACTTTTATTTTATATAGTTTCAGAATAAATGGAATGAATAATAACAATATTGGCGGTGGTGGTGGTGTTTTTGGAATGCAAAATATGCAAAATTTAAATTTTGAAACAAAAACAGGAGTATCATTTGCAGATGTGGCTGGTTGTGATGAGTCAAAATTAGAATTGATGGAAGTTGTGGATTTTTTAAAGTATCCTCAGAATTTTACAGATATTGGTGCTGAAGCGCCAAGAGGTGTATTATTAGAAGGTCCACCTGGAACTGGAAAAACTTTATTAGCAAAAGCAGTAGCTGGAGAAGCAGGAGTAGGATTTGTTTCTACAACTGGTTCAGAGTTTGTTGAAGTTTATGTTGGTGTTGGTGCAAGCCGTGTGAGAAAAATGTTTAAGGACGCAAAAAAGAATAGTCCTTGTATAATTTTTATAGACGAAATAGATGCAATTGGAAAAAGTCGTTCGTCAGGAGGGCCGGGAACTAATGATGAAAGAGATCAAACTTTGAATCAAATTTTGTCTGAAATGGATGGTTTTTCTGGAAATACTGGATTAATAGTATTAGCGGCAACAAATAGAGCTGAGATTCTGGATTCAGCATTACTTCGTCCGGGTAGATTTGACAGACGTGTACCAGTTGGTCTTCCAGATAAATTAGGTCGTTTTGAAATTTTGAAAGTTCATGCCCGTGGAAAAAAATTATCAAAAGAAGTAAAGTTGGAAGAAATTGCAAGCAGAACAATAGGATTTTCAGGGGCATCTTTAAAGAATTTATTGAATGAAGCGGCCATTGTATCTGTTAGAAATGGGAAAAATGTAATTGACTATGATTCAATAGATTATGCAATAGATCGGATAACAGTAGGAATTCAGAAACCGATCGGACCAAATGTAAAAAAAGAATTAGTAGCATATCATGAAGCTGGTCATGCTTTAATGGCGGCCTTAACACCTGGTTATGATAATGTAACAAAGGTAACTATAATACCAAGAACAAATGGTGCAGGTGGATTTACATTATTTACTCCTTCAGAAGAAAGAAGTGAAAGTGGATTATATAGTCAAAAATATTTGAAATCACAATTAGCAGTAGCACTTGGTGGAAGAGTAGCGGAAGAAATAGTTTATGGTCAAGATGAAATAACTACTGGTGCTTCGGGTGATCTTCAAAGAGTTCGAGAGTTAGCGCGTATGATGATAACACAATGGGGTTTCAGAAATGATACGGATATAACTGATTTTCCGATAGCATGGGATTCAAATGAACCAAAATATGGAGAACAATCATTATTATCAATAGATACTGAAAATGCAATAGATTTAGAAATAAAAAAGGTTGTAAAGCAAGCTTATAATGAATGTAAAGAAGCTTTAACAAATAATAGACATATAATGGATGCATTAGTTGATTCTTTAATAGAGCATGAAACAATTAGTGGAGATGAGTTTAACATAATATTGGATAAATATGATAAAAAATAATTTATTCTTGTAAATTATTAGTCAAAATATGAATAATTTGATTATTTTGATATTAAGTTTGATATTTATAGCAATTTGCTATAGTTTTTACAAAAAAGAAAACACTAAAGAACATTATAAAGACAAAGAAAATGAATTGTTATGGGATGTTGTTTATGAAAAAAAAAGTCCATTACAAAAAATAGAATTTTTAAAAAGAGATGAAGATAATACATTTGTTCTCCTTTTAAATGATGAAATCCAAGTTCATAGTAATGAATATAAGATTTCTCATAATTTACAATGTTCTGTACCAATAGAAAAATATAAACCCAAAAAAATTCTGATATTAGGTGGAGGTGATTTAATAGCTGCGGCTTTTTGTTTAAAATATGATTTTGTAGAAAGTGTAACTTTGGTAGAAATAGATTCAGAAGTAGTTAAATTTGCAAAAGAAAATGAAACATTTAAAAACATAACACAAAATGTAAGTAAAGATAAAAGATTATCTATAGAAATAGGAGATGCAATAGAATATATAGATAAAACAAATGAAAAATTTGACTTTATAATAGAAGATGTTGAAATAGATTTCACGACTCAAAAATCTGAAATAAACAAAACTAAATTTTTAAAAAATTGTTTAGAGAAATGTAAAGTATATTGCGGTAGTATTCCAGATCATAGTATAGAAAAAGATTCAAAAATTATAGAACATGCAAAATGGAACAAAGACCCAAAGTTTATAAAATTAAATTCAAATAATGAGAAAAATCAATTTTTAAGTGATTTAAAGTTTGATAAAAAAGATTTGAAACTATTGAAACCATTAATAGAAGCTTCAAATATAAGTATATGTTCTTATGATTATGGAGAAATATATGGTATTGAAGCTTATTTATTAATCACGCAAAATTAAACGAAAATCTAAATTTTCAGAATTTATTTTATATTTATTAATAAAGTCAATATTTGTCTTTTTATCTAAGTATTTGCATGAAAAAAGATCACCATAAATAGTTTGTGTTTCAGGGTAGGTATGAATAGTAACATGAGATTCACAAAGTAATGCAATACCCGAAATACCACCTGGTTTATCTAAACAGTTTTTTTGACTATTAAATTTGTGCATTATTGGTTGATTGATAATATTAAGATTATTGACTTTAATCCATTCAATCAGAAAAGAACTACCAAATTGAATATTTGTTAATAATGGATTACATATATCCAAGGTAGCTTTAAAAAGAATGTGATAATGCATTATAAAATAGTATAAAAAAGCAAATTATGCTTACTATAATTAAAATTGAAAATTTATTTTATTTTATATATATAATGAATGGAAATGATATTGGTGGTGGTATAGTTTTTGCAATATTCTCTGTTGCACTCTTTATTGCATTTCTTTTTGAATTACATAATGATAATTCAAAAAGAAATCGTCAGCTTAGGATTTTCTTTGGAATGTCTTCTGCTATTTGTTTTTTTGCGTCTTTATCAATAATATTTGGCAATCCAAGTGAATGGTAGATTTATAATTATTAAATTAATTTAAAATCATGGGCAAAAGAAAGCGGTCTAGGCATAATCATATGTCTAAAATATTTTTCCATTTAATAGCAACTTGTTCCCAATCAATTTCATTATTCATAATTTTTTTCCTGAAACGTTCGATTTTGTCATCCTTGTATTCTAATAAATTAATAATTTGAATA
>MDSZ01077838.1_pt1 | contig 16876 bp, 17 predicted proteins | sample 811201 | NCBI WGS metagenome assembly MDSZ01 (sample SAMN05326647, study PRJNA326480) | marine metagenome | isolation source: seawater | place: Indian Ocean: North | collected 2010
GCGATGACCTGGCTCTCTCGCACAAGCTTTCATTTCCACTATCCCGTCACTGATTTCGGGAACTTCAAGCTTGAAAAGTTCGCGAATCAATCCAGGATGAGTTCGCGACACAACGATCTGAGGGCCTTTGGCTGTTTTACGAACCTCAACGATGTAGGCCTTCAGACGACTATTCGGTTCAGGTCTTTCATATGGCACTTGTTCTGACTGCGGTAGGAGAGCTTCCACCCGACCTAAATCAAGAAGGGTGTAGCGCGAGTCTGTTTGCTGAATAATGCCCGTCACTATGTCACCCTCGCGTCCGGCATATTCGTCGTACTTCATATCGCGTTCGACTTCTCGAATTCGCTGAGTAAGAACTTGACGGGCCGTCTGCGCCGCTATCCGCCCAAAGTTCTCAGGAGTGTCGTCCCATTCTTGAACAACATTGCCTTCTTCATCGATTTCTTGCGCTATCACCGAAATATTAAACGTCTCGTCGATGACGACGTATGCGTCGTCAGCGGCATCTGGCATTCTTTTGTAAGCAGATTCAAGACCGTTAGCTACCGCTTCCAGCAGCAACTCAGTTGTCATGCCTTTTTCAGCAGCTAGAGCTTGAAGGGCTTCCATCATGTCCGGGGTAGTCATTTTCGACTTCCTCCTTTGTGATTGTGTTTCAAACCGTTGGGCCCAGATGAAGTTCCGGGCTTTGGAGCGGGGCCCCATTCAAAAACGGTACGAGCTTTTTCGATTTGAGTTAGTTGAACTTCGGTGACACCTGTATTCGCATCATCGATGGTTAATGTGTCGCCTTCGACCGAAACTAAAGTACCCACCACTCGTCGGCGGCCGTCGGGTTCTGGAGTGGTGCGCACGTTGACGATCTCGCCGATCGCCCCACTGAAGTGACTTTCGCTACGCAGTCGCCGTTCCACGCCCGGTGTTGAGACTTCGAGCGTGTATCGACCCGGTATCGGGTCGTGTTCATCTAAAACCTTCGAAACTGAACGGCTCAACTGAGCCAACTGGTCAACCCCTAAACCCTCATCACCATCAACGAGTACTGCCAAAGTCCCAGCGTTATGTTGAATGTCGTATAGCTGATGACCTGAAGCCTCAACAACAGGTTTGATTAGGGAGAACATTACGTCGAGGTGATGCTGAGAATTCATGCTCATCACACCTCCATTCGACTTTAACTACGGGCAAAAAATTCTTCAGGGCCAAGAAAAAGGACGTGGGCAACGCCCACGTCCAGCAAACAAAGCTGACCTGTGGGGTTTATCGTACCAGTAGCAGTGCACTAACCAACGCAGGCCCTATGCAGCTTGCTAGCGCTTCCTTATCGTCTCAACTAACGCTTCGGCTTGATTTACGTCTTCGCCTTGAACCTCTAACAAAGCTTGTCGGTCAGCCTCAGCTTCAGCAGCGGCAGACTCATCCGCTGAGGCCAACGCCACATCGATTCCTTCAGATGCAATTTTCTGTGCCCATTCAACAAGAGCATCTACCATCTCTTCTTCAGGAACGACCTTGACCACTTGGCCACGAACGAAGAGGTGTCCTCTCTGTCGACCCGCCGCTATTCCGATATCGGCGCCCTTAGCCTCACCAGGCCCATTCACAACACAACCCATTACCGCTACCTGGATCGGCAAATTAAGACTTTCTAGCGCCTCCTGAGCCTTCGCCGCTATCGAAATCACATCGACTTCTGCTCTTCCACATGAGGGACATGCAATGAGGTCGACAGAACTTCTCTCTCGTAAACCTAAGGCTTCAAGTAGCTGACGGCCAGCTCGTGCTTCTTCAACAGGGTCCGCCGTAAGGCTGTACCGGATGGTGTCACCTATGCCCTCGTTCAGCAAGGTGGCTATACCCGCGGTTGCTTTCAAGATCCCGGCCGGTGGCGGACCTGCTTCAGTTACTCCGAGATGCAAGGGGAAAGAGACGACATCGGCCAACATGCGATAGGCATCAACCATTAGTCGAACGTCACTGGCTTTGACTGAAATCTTTACCTCTTGAAATCCAACTTCTTCAAAATAACCCAATTCTCGTTTCGCAGATTCCACAAGGGCAGTCGGAGTGATGCCATATTTCTCTTCAATCTGAGGGTCAAGCGATCCAGCATTGACTCCAATTCGAATAGGAACGCCGCGATCACGCGCTTCAGAGGCAACGACTCTGATGTGGTCCGCCTTGCGTATATTGCCCGGATTAAGGCGCAGACAAGCTACCCCGGCATCAAGTGCTGCCAGAGCTAATCGATACTGAAAGTGAATATCGGCCACGAGCGGCACCGGAGATCGGGGAACTATGCGAGCCAGCCCTTCGGCAGCCTCAAGGTCGTTACAGGTACACCGAACAATCTCGGCGCCGGCTGCTGCCAAAGAGTAAATCTGTTCAAGGGTGGCATCGACATCCGCTGTCTTAGTGGTCGTCATTGACTGAACGCTTATGGGCGCTCCTGCGCCCACTTGCACTCCTCCGACATTCACACTGCGAGTAATTCGACGTTCAAACATCAAGAACAGTCTGTCACCTCAAACAGATAATCCCTGCTCGTAAATGCACTTAGAAGCCCAAAGGGTTCGCTATGTCCAAATAGATGGCCCCTAAACCGAAAAAAGCCAAGAAGGCGACTACCGCATAAGTAATGGGTAGCAGTCTGCTGGTGTCAATGATGTGCCGCCGGCCGCTAGTGCCTTCACGAATACGTTCATACGTGGCAATCGCTATGTGGCCACCATCAAGCGGTAAGAACGGAAGCAAGTTGAAGACACCGATAAATATGTTGAATGCGACGAATAGTTGCATCCTCTCCGACCCGCTGAGTTGATCACTTGCCCCTATTTGAACCACACCTACCAGTGATACTGGCCGCGTTTCTAAGTTATCGTTCGCGTTGGGGTCGTTAGGCGGAGAGAGAATTCGGCTGGCTACCTCACCCAGGTTGGTGACGATCGACCATATTCCCTGCAATGACTGTCCGACCATGGAAACAAATTCCGTGAAGGTTTTCGTAGTCGCTGAAACCGGGCCGTACTTGATCAGTTCTGTCGACTTCTGACCTCCAATTCCCAGTAGACCCCTGCCCTGGTCGTCTTCTCCAAGCTCCGTGTCGACAAAAAAATTGGCTCCGTCGCGAACAACTTCGATTTGGACCACTTTGCCTGGCCGGTCGCGAACTATGTCTACAAGTTCGGACCACTCCGTCGTTGATGCGCCATCAATAGAAGCAATTCGATCCCCCGGTCTTATTCCAGAGAGCGCTGCGGCGGTCATGCTGCCATCACTATTCCGCTCAACAACATTCGCTACTTCCCACCTATCTCCCCGAACTACCGGTTCCCCCATAAATGAGAACAACACCAACAAACCCACCGTGGCGAGCAGAAAATGCATCAGTGAACCGGCTGACGCTACTAACAACCTTTTCGGGTAGCTCTGCCTTCTGTAAGCCCTTGGTTCGTCGCTCGGTTCCACTTCATCGAGGTTGGTCATCCCGACCAACTTGACGTACGCCCCAGCAAGTATTGGCTTCAGACCGAACTCAGTTTCTCCCTTTCGGAAACTGAAAAGGCGAGGACCGAACCCTAAAAAGAATTCCGTCGCTTTCATTCCGGTGATTCGGGCAGCTACGAAGTGCCCAAGTTCGTGGGCAAACACAACGAACGCTATGACCAACGCCACCACAAGCATCGCCTTGGAAATCCAACCGAGCAAAATTAACGCGCCAACTACGCCACACAATCCAATTAGTGGTCTGGTCTGCACGTTCTCATTCATGGGCGAACCTTCAGGCACTAAGGAACTCTTTCAGCAACATACCCTCTAACGCATTCACGACCTCGGCGGTCCGCTCGGATCACTGACTCAATCGAGTCTGCCGCATTCCCGTCATATTCTTCCAATGCACGTTCGATCAGAACCGAAATCGACGACCAATCAATGTTCCCTGCGAGAAACGCGTCAACCGCCGCTTCGTTAGCTCCGTTCATCCACGCCGGGGCGGTCTGTCCGATTTGACCAGCTGCGTAGGCGAGCCCGAGGCACTTAAAGGTTCCCATGTCAGGGGGCTCGAAGTGCAGTGTTTTTGTCGCACTCCAGTCAATGGCACCAAACGGCGTACTAGTGCGGTCCGGATAAGACAAAGCGTACGCTATTGGCAATTTCATGTCTGGCTCGGATAATTGTGCCATCGTCGTTCCATCGGTAAATACGGCCATGGAGTGGACAATCGATTCTGGGTGCACCACTACTTCGATGTCTTCATAGGCAACACCAAATAACTCATGGGCTTCGATAACTTCGAGACCTTTATTCATTAAAGTTGAGGAGTCAACAGTAATCTTTGGGCCCATGGACCAGGTCGGATGAGCTAGCGCATCATCCACCGTTACCTGCTCTAAATCTTCTGGCCGACGCCCTCTGAAGGGCCCTCCGCTCGCTGTGAGCACTAGCTGTCGGAGATGCTTCGACTCAGAATTTTGTTCGATTGCTCTGAGACATTGGTGGAGAGCGGAGTGTTCGCTATCAACGGGTATCAGCTCAGCACCGGGCGTGGAGCGAAGAGGTTGAACTAGTGGTCCCGCAGCTATGAGGCTCTCCTTGTTAGCCAAAGCTAGACGTCGCCCCGAAGCTAATGCCGCGAGCGTCACGCCTAGTCCTGCAAAACCGACCACACCGTTAACAGCCACCTCAGCTCTAGTCGCCAACTCCTCGAATGCACCTTCGCCAGCCAATACTTCGACATTGGACGGGATCCCAGATTTAAGCTCACTAGCTAACTCTGCTTGACCAATCGCTACTGCATCAGGTCGGAATTCGTTTGCTTGGGCGATGAGGACCTCAACTGACGACCAAGCCGCTAACGCCGAGATTCGAAACCGTTCGGATTCCGATCTAACAACCTCAAGAGTCTGAGTGCCGATTGAGCCTGTTGAACCCAATACGGAGATCGTTTTCACTCTGTTTCCTCTCAGCTGAGCACAAGATCGGCTACGAAGTATGTCGTGGGGAGGACGAACAAGAGTGCGTCAAAACGATCAAAGACTCCACCATGACCAGGGAGCAAAGTCCCCATGTCCTTAACGCCCATGTCTCGTTTAATCATTGACTGCGCTAGGTCACCTATTGGCGCAGCTAGAGCAATGGCCACCCCTAGCCAGAAACAGTTCATCATTGACTCGGACCACGGATATATGCCTGGGAATCGGTTCAAAACAAGCGTTGTTACGACAATCGAGAGCAGCATTCCACCTATAAGTCCCTCGTATGTCTTGTTGGGGCTCACACGGGGGGCGATCTTTGATTGTCCTGTAGTGCTGCCTATGACATAACCACCTACGTCATAGGAGATAGTGCCGATCACCGCACCAATAAGTATGGCGTCGCCGTGAGGTTGCGCCAGGATGAGCGCTCCAAAAGACCCGAGTCCACCTACCCATCCGAAGCCAAGCAAGGTAACCGCGAAATTTGCCGTCGCGTGCTGAGACTCAACATCGAATAAAAACCAACAGAGACCGGTGACCACCAGCAAGGCAAAGACAACGGGATAAGCCTCGTATCCGCGGTGATAAGCCCCGAGCGACAAACCTACGACCGCCGCTAAGCCAAGCAGGGTCGCAGGACGATAACCCAAATTTTGCGCAGAAGTGAAGAACTCGAGAGCCGCTAGACCTAATGCGGCTAAAACCATGATCAAGATGGCCCAGGGTCCAACTTTGAGTAACCCAAAAAATGCCGCCGCCAACGCAAGCCCAACCGCTATCGCAACAGGCAAATTACGTCCGGAAGACCGCCCTCCGCCGTCTTGATTGTCGCTCTTAGCGGAGCCATGTGTCACCACTCGATCATCTTCATTCATACTCGTCGATTCCTCATAATCTTGGCGGCCTTCTCGCCAATGGGGTGCTGGACCATCAAAGTCCGTCAAGTCTCCGCCCTCTCGATCTTGTCTCTGTTCATTGGGTCCACGCTGATGTTCGTCGACACTGGCCATTATTCGTTGACTCGGGGGGGTGTCAAAAAGTTCAATGACCCTGGGAGATGGTTTGGTTTGTTCCTCTACTCGTCGTTGTTCTGTGCTCAACGTCAAAGCATCGTCTTTCTCGATCCCTATCTCTTGTTTCTCGATCTCTTGTTCCGTCAGTTGTGGAGTTTCTTCATCAAGAACTAGTTCAGCTGTCGGTTCTTCAACTGATTCAGAAGCCTCGCTGGCGGACAAAGAGTCAGCATCGACTGGAGTCTCAACTAACTCGACTTCTTCATTCTCTATCCTCAACTCGTTGTCCGGTTCGGCACCCTCGTTAGCGCTGATGACCCCATCGGTGCGATCGTTACCTCGTTCTTGTATACCGACCTCGTCGATAGGTCCAGTGTCGAATACAGGGCCTTCGTCTCCGTCATTTCCACCGATAATCGGAGCATCATCAAACAGTTCTTCGTCGAAGACCTCCTCATCTTCGAATAAGGATTCGCCGAATAGCTCATCAGTCGACACCTCATCTTGAAAAAACTCATCGGTACCGGATTCGGTATTTGTCTCGCTGGTTCGCCCAGAGGTCTTCGCCGCTTCTTCTGCTGACAAACGACTCGCATCAGAGAACTCTTCTTCGGTGTTGGGTGAAACCGTTGGAATCGTGTCGGACCGAACCGCATCCAGGAGACCCGTGTCCGATGTATCAACGAGATGTGGGTCGTCGGGCAATTGCGGGAACAGGCGCGATTTTCCCTGGGTTGTTACGTCTATTTCCGGTGGATCCGGGCGGTCACCTCCATCAGGCTTTTCTCCTGAACCAGGTTCAGACCAGTGAGGCATAGGTTCTTCATCAAAGTCAAAGGAAAGCAACGGGCCGTCGTCGGCGTCGTCTTGTTGAGTTTCGTTCCGGCGGGGGTCTAGATCGCCATTATCGTTATCAGCCATGGGCTCCCCCAGTCCTCACTTCAGACCTCAAGCAACTCCTGCTCTTTGGCAGTGAGGGCCCGGTCAATCTCATCAACCGCCTGCTGCGTGTAGCGGTCGAGATCCTTACTGAATCTTTCTTTATCGTCTGAAGAAATCTCTTTGTCTTTTTCGAGTGCATCTAAATCCTGGCGGGCGGACCGGCGAAGGTTACGGACTGCAACACGGCCATCTTCGGCCATCTGCTTGACCACTCGTACCAGATCTTGTCGCCGTTCTTCGGTCAAAGGAGGAAAAACCAGTCGAATGACTTCTCCGTCACTGCTGGGGTTAATACCCAAATCGGACTCCATTAACGCTTTGGATATCCCATCAATCGAACCCCGATCAAAAGGTTGCACAACTAAGACTCGCGCCTCGGGCACCGAAAAGCTTGCGAGCTGCTGCAACGGTACTTCGGCGCCGTAATAGTCAACCTTTAGCTTTTCAACTAATGCAGGTGTCGCGCGTCCAGTTCGGACTGTGGAATATTCGTTTTGTGCGTGTCCAACTGCTCGATCCATGCGTTCTTGGGCATCGGTGCAGATTTCTTGCGCAAACTCGCTCACTTGACCAGCGTACCGATCGCGACGCCATCCAGGATGGACTCGAAGTTTCCTCGTGTCATTAGGTCAAACACGACTATGGGTGTTGCATTGTCTTTACATACCGCTATCGCTGCACTATCCATCACTGCGAGTTCTCGAGAAAGGACATCCAGAAAAGAAACTTCATCAAGAAGTTCTGCATCCGGGTTGGTTTGCGGGTCAGATGTATAGACGCCATCGATACCTGAGTGGGTTCCCTTTAGCACTACATCGGCATCGATTTCTGCTGCTCTAAGCGCAGCGGCAGTATCTGTCGTGAAAAACGGGTTACCCGTACCTGCGGCGAAAATCACGACTCGCCCTTTATCAAGGTGTCGTTCTGCTCGCCGACGAATATAGGGCTCTGCTATTTGGGCCATTCCTATAGCAGTCATAACCCGGGTCGGAACCTCAGCTCGCTCTAACGCATCCTGCAACGCAATGGCGTTAATCACTGTGGCGAGCATGCCCATGTGATCGGACTGGGCTCGATCCATTCCTCCAACGGAGCCTGACATTCCTCTCCAGATATTGCCGCCACCTACGACGATGGCTATATCAACATCGTGGGCGTCGCGAGCCGCCGCGATCTCAGAAGCTAGGTTGTGCAGGACGTCACCGCTGATGTTGTCGCCGGTTGAGTCGGCTAGAGCTTCGCCTGAAAGCTTCAAGATAACTCGTTTCCAGGGGCAGGTGCCCTCCCAGCGACGAGTTTGGTCCTTCACTTCAGCTTCCTATCTCCACCTGAACAAAGCGACTGACTGTTGAGCCACCTAGCAGTTCGGAAATACTAACCTTTTCGTCTTTAACGAATTTCTGTTCAAGGAGGGCGTTGTCTCTGAAGAAGCCATCCATCCTGCCATCGACAATTTTTTCTATGGCTTGTTCAGGTTTGCCCTCGTTACGGGTGATGTTTTCCAGAGTTTCTCGTTCGGCAGTTACCACTTCCGCCGGTACTTCATCCCGCGTTAGGTATTTGGGTCTACTGCTTGCTATGTGAAGCGCGACGTCGTGGGCTATTTCTGATGTCCCCTGTTTGATTTCTACAAGTACTGCATTCACGCCTCTGCCATTTTGCTGGTGAACATAAGCATCGAGAACGGAGTCCGAACCTGCTTCGTATCGAACTACTTTTCCTAGGTCGATATTTTCTTTGAGGGTTATTTTCATGTTTTCTAGCTCATCCGAGGTTTCGCTTACCGCTTCCTCTCCCCGAGCTAGAACCGCTGTCAGAATCTTGTCTGCCATTTCGCCAAATTGTTCCGATTTAGCTACAAAGTCAGTTTCGCACTTCAACTCGACGATGGCAGCGTTTTGACCGTCGACTCGTGCTACGACGACTCCCTCGCTGTTCTCGCGATCCGAACGGCTGGCGCTTTTCGCTATACCCTTTTCCCTCAGCCATTGGGCAGCCGCTTCAGCGTCGCCATCGTTTTCGACCAGGGCTTTCTTGGCGTCCATCATCCCAGCGCCGGTTAGTTGGCGAAGATTTTGGACGTCCTTCGCAGTGAAGTCTGCCATTTGTTTCGATATACCTCGTTGATTGATAGTTAGTTTTCGTTTGTATCGTCAGCGGACGTTTCAGAACTTTCGGTGCTCCCTGAGTCATCTGCTTCTACTTCGGATGGTCGATCAACAACTGGGGTCGCCTGCGCTGCCTGTTCGGCAGCTATGCGAGCCTCGCGTGCTGCTGATTCTGCCAGGGCCTTTTGGGCCGCCTCTGATTGTTCTGCACTAACCCGGGCCTCTTCTTCGGGGGTGCGGTCACCTGGAGAGCGAACAACTGTCCCTTTGCTCTCGGCAATATATTTTCCTTCGCGAACGGCATCCGCTATGACTCTTGTTAGTAGGTCAGTGCTCCGAATCGCGTCATCATTGCCGGGAATGACGTAGTCAATTAGGTCGGGATCGCTGTTTGAATCTGCGACCGCTACTACGGGAAGCTTTAAACGATTGGCTTCTGCAACAGCTATGTGTTCTTTCGGAGTGTCTAGAACGAATACGGCTTGGGGAAGCTTGTCCATATTGCGCAGACCATCGAGATTGCGTTGAAGTTTCGTAAGTTCACGAGTCAGCAGCAACGCTTCTTTTTTCGGCATGTTGTCGAAGTCACCCGCTGCTTGCATCCGTTCATACTCGAGCATCTTGTCGACACGGCCTCTTATGGTCCGAAAGTTTGTCAACATGCCCCCTAGCCACCGCTGGTTCACGTACGGCATTCCTGAGATCTTTGCGTATGTCTCAATGGGGTCTTGCGCCTGCTTTTTTGTCCCCACAAAAAGCAAAGTTCCGCCTTTCGCGACAGTGTCACGAACATATGTGTATGCGGTATCGAGCAAATGAATCGTTTGTTCGAGATCGATTATGTAAATTCCGTTGCGTTCTCCCCACAGGTAACGATCCATTTTGGGGTTCCACCTTCGGGTCTGATGACCGAAGTGAACGCCTGCTTTGAGCAGATCTGACATGGTGACAACTGCAGCCATGGTTTCTCCCCTCACGGTTAGCTTGCTGCACCGAGGGCGACACCGCACCATATGGCGTGGCGACCGTGAGGTCGTCTCGGCTGTTAGTCATTTTGGATACACCTTGTATCCGGTCAAGAAGTCTAGCGATACGGCAACTAAAGGCGTCGCTGAATTACCAGCGGCATCCCCTAGCTGCGCCTAGAAGGTTTCCCGCGTGGATGGTAGATGCGGTGTTCTGTCACAAGTTCTGAGTTAGTTACCTTCGTGTAAATCTGAGTTGTGGCTATTGAGTCATGGCCCATGAGTTCCTGAACGTCGCGTAAATCTGCCCCGCCCTCCAAAAGGTGACTAGCGAACGTATGTCGCAGCGCGTGTGGCGAGCGGCCCGGCAGACCCTTGGACTCCAACAACTTGTGAATTACTCTCATTACGTCACGGCGCCCCATGCGATTGCCACGTCGGTTGAGAAATAACGCCGCTTTGTCTTTTCTACCGGGGGTGCAGGAGTCATCGAATTCACGGCTTCCTTCGGCGAGCCAAAGTTCAATGAGCTGACGAGCAATCAAACTCATAGGAACTCGTCGACCTCTTTTAGCTTTACTCCCGAGATCCGTGCGACGTTTCTTACTGCTTCCCTCTACCTCCAGAAGCTCTCGTTCTCTATCAAAACTGGTGGAGTTCAAGCCGCATAGTTCGCTAACGCGAAGTCCTGATCCATACAGAAGCTCAACGATCAACCTGTTGCGGAGATCAAGTGGGCTTTCCGGCGGGCCTTCATCAAGTAGCTGATTTATTTCTTCTCTGGTCAGAGGCCGCGGAAGTTTCTGTGCACCTTTGGGAGCTTGGACTTTGCTTGTTGGGTCTGAGCTAATTGTTCCTTTTCTGGTCAGCCATTGAAAGTATTGCCGCACTCCAGAGATACGACGGGCCATGGTTTTTTGTGCGCATCCCTCGTCGTGCATCGCGACTACCCAGCCGAGGACATCAGTGCGTTCAATGGAATCGGGCCCGGCGTAACCCTGACCCTCGCTCCACTTGATAAACACGCTGAGGTCTTGTTCATAGGCTTTGACAGTGTTGCGGGACGCCGCCGTACGAGAGCGAAGAAACTCTGCGACGTTCCAATTGTCAGGGCTCACACAATGAACGGTACCGATAGCTACAAGATTCGGCTGGCAATGTGCTTTAGGAGCCATGTATTGAACGGTTTGCATAGAAACAAACTGTCAGTCACTGACTTCTTGATTTATTTATCGTCAAATTTGGCTAGAGGGTGCATACTGCGGGCATGGGCTATAACCCGTACAGGAAATATTCCGCGACGGGGGTCGATTACTTGCTGGTCGCTATCGCTGGATTGATCGCCATCGGGGCAGTTCTTTGGGGCCTATTCGGATAGGGCAGCATGTTTGATCTAGAGCCCGAGGACGGATTTGAAGTCCACCGTATTCAGCCTTTTCAGGCAACCAAGACATACCTGTGCCCCGGTTGTAATCGCGAGATACCGCCCGGGCTGGGACACATGGTTGCTGTTCCATTGGATGCGCCCGACCTAAGGCGTCATTGGCATTATGGGTGTTGGAAAGCTCGACATCGGCGGAAACCCCGCGGCTGAGAGCCGTTCCGGGATGTCGCTGAACTTAGTAACGTTTTTCTTTTACGCGCGCAGACTTACCAATTCGATCCCGGAGGTAGTAGAGCTTCGATCGGCGAACATCACCAACGGCTACGCGCTCTATTTCCGCTACTGTCGGGGCGTGTAGTGGGAAAGTTCGCTCGACACCGACGCCAAAACTGAGCTTGCGAACGGTGAAGGATTCGCGGATGCCTGAACCACGTCGGGCGATTACATATCCCTCAAATATTTGTGTTCGCTCGCGGTTGCCTTCAACCACGCGGACGTGCACTTTGACCGTGTCACCAGGGCCGAATTCGGGATGGTCGGTTCTGAGTTGTGCTTGATCTACTAGATCGGTGCTGTGCATAGCGCACTTGCTCCTACTGCGGGTTCCAAATAAAGGAAGAACGACTGGTAGTTGTCAACAGGCACCGTTACCTAGGGCAGTAGGTACCGCATCAACAACGCCTTGTAATGCTAGCGGCCTGTTACTCCGAAACGAAGCGCTCGGCAATGCTTATCTCGAACTCATCTAGTAGGGCCAGTTCTTTACTCGTTACGCCCCGTTCCTCTAACAGGTCGGGCCTTAGTTCCGCGGTGCGGGCTATCGCCATCGCTAAACGCCAGTCGCCAACTCGGGCATGATTTCCGCTGCGAAGAGTTTCGGGAACCACAAGTCCCCGAAATTCCGATGGCCGAGTCCATTGTGGGTACTCCAACAACAAGTCGTCGAAACTTTCTTCATTCGTAGAGATTTCGTTACCTAGTACTCCTGGAACGAGCCGGGCAACAGTCTCGATGACAATCATTGCTGCGAACTCTCCCCCCGCAAGGACGAAATCACCTATGGAGATTTGTTCGTCGACCAGGTTCGTTTTGATCCGTTCGTCTACCCCTTCGTATCGTCCGCATAGGAGTGAGAATCCCTCCAAATTCGCAAGTTCTTTGACCTTGGACTGATCGAGTCGAGTTCCCCCTGGGTCCAGTAGGAGAATGGGCCGGGGTGGTTCAACTAAATCTACGGCCTCGAAAAAAGGTTCTGGTTTCATAATCATTCCGGGGCCGCCGCCGAATGGTTTGTCATCAACTGTTCCATGCGGGTCTGTTGTGGTCATTCGAAGGTCGTGGACGCGAAGGTCAAGTAACTCTGCTTCTTGCGCTCTACCCAAAACGCTGAGCATGCCCATATCCCGAACTAGTCCGGGAAAGATTGTAAAGACATCTATGCGCACAGCTTCAACTCAATTCAAATAGCCCATCGGGAACATCAACCAAAATAATTCCCTCCGTAAATTCAATTACAAAAGTCAATGGGACTAAGTGACCAGTGTCCAGCTCTAAAAGGTCGGACGCCGGATTGGCCACCACCGTCTTCACAGTCCCGCGTTCGACGCCACTCACTTCTTTCACTACCGAACCAATTAGTTCGTGCACCCATAGAGCGTCGGGAATATCTAACGGCTCGGCCCTGAGTGTTAACCCTCGCAGCTCTTCTGCTTGAGTGCGGTTTTCTACGCCATGGAATTGCACGAGCCACTTGTCGTGATGTTGGCGCGATTTCGATACGACCAGTTCACCCAGATCACTCATGAGCGAACTTCCGCGGTCCAATCGCTCTGTTTGGTTGGTGATTAGACGAACGACTACTTCTCCGGCCGTTCCATGGGCCTTAGCGACGGTCCCGACCTCTAGTAGGTCTTCGAGGTCAGACATAATCTAGGTTGCCGGGGATACTGCACCCCGCCCTAGTCGCTGAAATCAACCTCAACATCGACGCCGTCCTTAACCGCCGCTGCTCTTACTAGCGTGCGGATTGAGTTAGCGACACGCCCTCGTTTGCCAATCACGCGTCCGATGTCTTCCGAGCTCACCTTCGCCATGAGGCTTAGTTTTGTGTCGCTCTCTTCGATCTCCAACTCAACCTGGTCTGGATGTTCAACCAGTTGCGCAATCAGATACAGGAGCACTTCTTCAGCAGTGGTTCCCTCTTGTTCGGTCATGACTGCTCCTCATCTTGGCTTTCCGATGTCGAGTCATCCTCATCAGTGGAGGGAGCGTCATTCTCGGTTACGGCTTCGTCTGGTTTGCTGCTTTCTTCCGGAGCAGCTTCTTCATTGCCGGCGTCACTTGCATCCTCGGTTGCCGCTGGTGCGGAACTCGACTCGGATTTCTTAGACGAGCCTTTTTGTTTGGGTGCAGGAGCGGTCGGCGGAACGAACGTTTCGCCCTTGAACTCCGCCCAAGCTCCTGAGATTTTCAGCAACTTTTCGACGGTTTCGCTCGGCTGCGCTCCTTCTTGGAGCCAGTGCACGGCGCGTTCATTATCGATCTTGACGACCGACGGTTCTAAACGGGGTTGGTAGGTACCGATGATTTCGATAAAGCGCCCGTTGCGGGGGGACCGGCTATCGGCGGCCACGACACGGTAGGTCGGTTGCTTCTTCTTGCCCATGCGCATCAGGCGCAGTCGTACGGCCATAGTTATTCAGGTCTCTCCTGGGTCATCTTGTAGAAATATTCACTACTCTGCGTAGCCGACTCGGAAGCCGGTGGAGCAGCTAGGGGTGGCACAGTTAAAAGCCAGTATGAAAGCCTACCTGGCTAGACGCCCGACGGGCACGTCTGAAGTCAAGGTCATTTCATCTACCGGGCAAGGTGAGGTCTAGACCATCGATATCTAACTTCGGAATTGTCGGGGACTCTTTAGGCTGGACGCGGCTATTTCCTCCCTTAGCGGAGTTTTTCTTCCCCTTTTTCCCTTTCTTGGTCCTAGATTTGCGGCCTTTAGATTTTGAACCGAGACCCGCAAGGCCTTTCATCGCTTTTCGCATCTCTTTGAACTGCTTCAACAAATTACTTACTTGGGTTGGGGTCGTTCCGCTGCCTTTCGCTATTCGCGCTCGGCGGGATCCGTCAACTACATCAGGGTTAATTCTCTCTTCTGGTGTCATCGAAAGAACGATGGCTTCAACTCTGTCGATTTCTCGCTCGTCGACGTCTGCGTCCTTCACTTCTTTCGGAATGCCAGGCATCATCGAAACAATGCTGGAAAGGTCGCCCATTTGTCGAACCTGTCTCAGCTGCTCCACGAAGTCATCAAGTGTGAAAGTCCCCTCTAAGAGTCTCTGAGTAGCTGCCTCAGCAGCCTCTTGTTCAAATACTTCTTCAGCCTTCTCAATGAGGGTTAAGACATCCCCCATTCCGAGAATGCGTTCGGCCATTCGCTCTGGGTGGAACTGGTCAAAATCCTGGAGCTTCTCTCCCGTTGAGGCAAAAGCAACCGGGCGCCCTACGACTTCTTTGACGGATAGAGCCGCTCCGCCTCGAGCATCCCCGTCAAGTTTTGTGAGAATGACCGCATCAAGTTCGAGAGTGGCGTGAAACGCTTCAGCAGTATTGACTGCGTCCTGACCAGTCATGGCGTCAACAACGAGGAAGGTATAGTCGGGCTCCACTGAGTCGGATATGCCCGCTATTTCATCCATGAGCGCACTATCGACTGTTAATCGGCCGGCGGTGTCAACGATCAGTACGTCTCGTCCTGTTTGTTGCGCTTCAAGCAGTCCGCCACGCGCTGCTTCGATGGCCCCTTCCGGTGCGGTAAACACTGGAACTTCTATTTGTTTGGCGAGCGTCTGCAATTGATCAACTGCCGCAGGCCTTTGCAGATCTGCGGCGACTAGAAGCGGGTTACGCCCCTGCGACTTAAACCACCTAGCTAGCTTCGCCGACGAGGTCGTTTTTCCAGAACCTTGAAGACCGGCCATGAGAACAACGGTCGGTGGCTTTGAGGAGTATGTGACCTGAAAGGACTCTCCACCCAGGATTGTTTTGAGTTCTTCATTAACAATCTTTACGACTTGTTGTCCTGGCGTCAGGCTCTCCGAAACATCTGCGCTGAGGCATCGCTGGCGCGTACGTTCTATGAACCCCTGAACGACATTGAAATGGACATCAGCCTCCAACAGCGCTAGTCGAATTTCACGCGTCGCTTCAGCGATGTCATTTTCGGTTAGCCGACCTTTTCCTTTCAGGCGGCTCAAGATTCCGTCGAAACGGTCAGTGAGTGATTGGAACATACTCTTGGCCAGGCTAGCGGTACTAGGTTCCGCTACTTTCCTTGCGTTCACTCATCGCCGAAAAGTGCTTCCACAAAAAGGTCCGGGTCAAAATCAACTAGATCACGGTCACCTTCGCCGAGGCCGACAAGTTTCACCGGTAATCCCAACTCCTTTTCAATTGCAAAAACTATGCCACCCTTTGCGGATCCGTCGAGTTTGGTGAGGACCACTCCGGTGACATCCACGGCATCAGAGAATTCTCGCGCCTGGCTCAGTCCGTTCTGGCCGGTGGTCGCATCAATCACCAACAACACTTCACAGACTTCTCCCGGCTCACGATCAGCGACTCTTCGAACTTTGGCTAGCTCTTCCATCAAGTTGACTTTGTTATGAAGACGGCCCGCAGTGTCGGCAAGCACAAGGTCAACTCCCCTCGCTGCTGCCGCCTCAGACGCGTCGTAAATGACGGAGCTGGGGTCCGCTCCTTCGCTTCCGCGTACTAGTTCCGCGTCGCTAGCTAGCGCCCACTGTTCCAGTTGTTCTGCAGCCGCTGCCCTAAAAGTGTCTCCTGCAGCCAAAAGAATCTTTCGACCTTCATCGCTATATCGTCGGGCTACTTTCCCTATTGATGTCGTTTTGCCAACACCGTTGACGCCCACAAATAACCAAATGGGCACACCTCCCTTTGGCGCAACTGTCCGCAGAGCCCTATCTCGAGACAGCTCGGTCATCATCTGCAACTTGAGTTGGTCTAAAACCATCCCACCTTCACTCAGGCCCTGATCTTCGGCCGTGGCACGTAATCGGGCAATGGTGTCCATAGTGGTGTGCACTCCAACGTCCGCAAGGATCAAGAGTTCTTCTATTTTCTCCCATATCTGAGGGTCGACTGAATCTCCGCGTATATCTTTCAGCCGGTTCGAAACCAAGTCCCGAGCTTTGGTAATTCTTACCCTTAGTAAATCTGGCCCGGATTCAGACTGCTGGCTTTGAGTCTGCCTGTTCAGCTCATCGTCGGAAGTTTCTGGCTGCTCGACGTCGGTGAACATCGAGCCTTCATCTCGGATTGGAGAGGTTTTTGTGCTCTCAGCGCGTCCACTGCGTTCAGACCACGCTCGATGAGCCCACGGCAGCAACGCCAATACGACCATCAACAGAACGAAAATAACTATGAGGAAAGGGGTATTCACTGAAACTGCAACCTACCGACA
>MDSZ01119073.1_pt1 | contig 16874 bp, 11 predicted proteins | sample 811201 | NCBI WGS metagenome assembly MDSZ01 (sample SAMN05326647, study PRJNA326480) | marine metagenome | isolation source: seawater | place: Indian Ocean: North | collected 2010
AATTAATTTAGGAGGTTATAATGGCTGAGCCAAAAAATCAAAGCACTCAAGGTGCACCAAAGACAGAAGCAAAATTCCCAACAGAGATAATTGATTTACCGAGTGGTGGTAAATTATATCCAGAGGGACATCCTTGTAGAGATGGAAAGATAGAAGTTAAGTATATGACTGCTAAAGAAGAGGATATCCTTACATCACAGAACCTTATTAAAAAAGGTGTAGTTGTTGATACATTACTTTCGTCTTTAATATCAACACCAGGAGTTAATATAGATGATTTGTTTTTGGGAGATAAAAATGCTATTATGATAGCAGTTAGAATACTAGCTTACGGACCTGAATATTCAGTTGAATTGACTAACCCTACTACTGAAGAGAGATTTGAACATACATTTGATTTGTCTGCTATTGATTACAAATCATTACCAGAGGTAGATTATTCAAAAAATGAATTTGAATTAGAATTACCTGCATCTAAAGATAAAATTACATTTAAAATATTAAATGGTCAAGATGAAAAAAGAATAGATGATGAATTGAAATCAATGCAAAAAATCGGTGTTGGAACTACGAGAGAAGTTACAACACGATTAAAACATCTTATAACATCTGTTAATGGTTCGAATGAACAACAGGTTATAAATGCTTATGCTCAAAATATGTTATCGAGGGACTCATTGGCTCTTCGTCAAAGGGTGTCAGAAATAACTCCAGATATTGAATTGAAACAAGAAGTAGAAATAGAAGGAGAAGCGGTCACGGTAGATATACCAATGACCGCAGACTTTTTTTGGCCTACCTCCAGAGCATCGTAAGATAGTTCACCAAGACATCTTTTCTTTAATACATTATGGTAAAGGGTTTACTCATACCGATGTCTATGAGATGCCCATTTACCTGCGAAGATTTTATATCAATGAATTGATTGAAACTCGTAAAGAAGAAAAGAAACATTGGGACAAGGAAATGAAAAAGAAACACTAATCTTTCCTACATTTTTCCAACAACTTTATATTTATATATGAATAAAACTTTGTATTTGGAGAAGACCATGCGTAAGAAAAAATCATATATGAATCAAACAAATATTCTCAATGAGGGATTTTTTGACCTTATGGCGTCTGTATTTGCCCCTAATAGTCCAGCTGCTAAAAAAAGAGAATACAACAAACTTAAAAAAACTATAGGCAAAGATAAAAAGAAATTAGCCAAAATAGAAAAAGATTATAAAAAAATGAGACAAGATTTTGACGCTAAATTTTATAAAGAATTTGGTGTAAAACTTGCAAAAGGTGATACATTTGATGATTTATTAGCTTATGGTGAAAAACGATTTGGTGGGAAATAGGAGAACTTAAGTGGAAATAGGTGGACAAAAAGGTAGACAAACCAAAGACCACAAACTTTTTGGTAAGGATACTGTATCTGGACTAAAAGAAGTTCAAGACTTCAGTAAGACAGTTGCAGAAGCCGGCAAAGGGTTTAAGGATATGAACACTACTGCCAAAGCTATGTTCAGTTCTATAGCACAAGTAGAAGAAGGATTGTCTAATAGTGCCCTATATTCCGAAAAAAATAAAAAATCACATTCGGCTTTTGCAAAAGAAGCTGAAAAAATGATTGGTAAAGGAAGGATAGGTCTTGGACTTCAAAAAATGAAATTAAAAATAAAAGAAAAGCTTTTAGGTCAAGACCACAGTATGTCCAAATCAATGATAGACCAATTAAATCAAATTAGAAAAGGTGTTCCATTAAGGGCAAAAATACTTGATAATATGAAAGCAGCCGAAAAAGCTTTGAAAGGTCAAGTAGACAATGCTAAAGCGTTAGATAATGCATTGGGTGGAATTGGACAATCGATAGTTGGATTTATAATGAATCCGTTTACTATACTTGTTGCTTTGATAACATTTGCAATTAAAATGTTCACTCGATTCAGTAAAGTTACTGATATGATTGGTCAAGACTTTGGTTATATGGCTACTCAATCTAAAGAACTTCAAGAAAGAGTTTCTGTATTAAATAAAGAAGGTGCACATCTTGATGTAAATTACGATAAGTTTAAACAACACATAGGACCTATTGCTGAAGGGTTAGGTGTGGGTGCGATGGAGGCTATTAATTTAGCAGCTCAATCTGAAAAATTAGGAATAGCTTTAGGTATCGGTGGTGCAGAAGCAGCTAAATTAAAAATGAATTTTGAAATAATTGCTGGTGTTAGTAGAGACATTACAGACGATTATTTAAAACAGGCTACCGCATTAGCAGAACAAGCTGGAGTAGTTCCTTCATTTGTAATGAAAGATGTAGCTAACTCTTCAGAGATGATGGCTAAATATACTAAAGATGGTGGTAAGAATATATTAACTGCCGCTATCAATGCTAAAAAGTTTGGTGTTAATTTAGCCGCTGTTGAAAAAATAACTGATAGTTTATTAGATATTGAAACTTCAATTAATAAAGAATTTGAAGCTTCAGTTATGATAGGTAAACAACTTAACTTTCAAACTGCAAGACAAAAAGCATTACAAGGTGATGTTAGTGGAGCTGTAGAAGATGTTGTAGGTCAATTAGGTGGAGCAGCTGAATTTGCAAAATTAGATGTATTACAAAGAAAATCATTAGCAGGTGCCATTGGATTATCAGTAACAGAATTATCCAAATTTATGAACAAACAAGGTGAAGTTAATAATATGGCTAAAGTTACTGGTGAAGAAATGTCAAAGGCAAACATTGAAGACATCAAAGCTGAAAATGCTATAAGTGGAGTAACTCAAACTACTAATGCTATTAAGAATATGCAAGATACAATAACTAGTGGATTAATTCCTGAATTTCAAAAGTTGAATACTTGGTTAGCCGGTGAAGATGGTGAAGGTGGAATCGTTGGTTCAATTACAAAAATAGGAGAAAGGTTGGCTATGATTGGTGAAAACTTACCTTTCATTGGTGCTGGATTTATGAAGATGGCTTCCAAACTTAAATTTTTAGCAAAAGGTATAGCTAAAGCATTTTCAAAAACTATGAGTAATGTAGCTAAAGGACTAAAAGGTGGAATTACATCTATGGCTAAAGGTTTGAAAAGTGGTTTAGGTGGTTTATTATCAAAAGGTAAAGGTTTATTTGGTAAAATTGGTGGAATGTTCAAAGGTGCTGGTAAGTGGTTAAAGAAAATACCAGTTCTTGGTAGTGTGGTTGGTGTCGCTGCTGGTGTAGGTAGAGCTATCAAAGGTGATTGGGCAGGTGCTGGATTGGAGTTCGCTTCAGCCGGTGCAAATGCACTTAATCTTGTCGCACCTGGAGCTGGTACTGCCGCTTCATTAGCGTTGGATGCATCGATAGTGGCTCGAGATGCGGGAATGTGGGGTAATGCACCTGGTGCACCTGCGGAAGACTTTGTATTGAGACCTGGACAACCTCCATTAAGATTTAGTAAAGGTGACTTGGTGATGGGAGTCGATTCACAAGCAGTACAAAGTGCTACTGGTGGTGGTTTTGGTGGTGGTGGTCTAACTGCCGAAGATTTAAGTGCTTTAAAACAAGTATTTACCGAAGGTACTTTAATAGCTTTGAATAAAGCTGAACCTAAAACAATAGTCTCGAAAGAAGACATAAGAGTATTACAAACAAATACTGTTTAGGAGATAAGTAGTGTCAAAGGAAAATAACGAAAGTAGATTTAATAAAGGTGCCGGACAAAAAAGAAAACCTTTAAAAAATCTAACTGATAAAAATTTACCTAACATCGAAAATATGATGAAAGACCCTATTCGTCAAGGTAAGACTGTAATAGAGCCTAACGAAATTCCTGCGAAAAAAGGTGTCGAAGTAAATCCACCAATGAAAACTCCTACTAAACAAGGACAAGAAGGAATAGAACCGATGAAAGGTACTCCTTTTAAAACTAGTCCTGATATACAACAATTGGGAGATACTCCTACAAAATCTACACCTGACATTAATAAAATGGAAGATATTCCCAAGAAGGAGACAATTGAACCAAATACAGAAACAAACAAAACACCTAAAAAGGAAGGTATAGAAGTAAATTTATCAAATCCTACTCCTAAAAAAGAAGGTAAAGATGTTCAGTTATTTGATAATTCTGCTAAATTAGAAAAAGAAGGTAAATCTATTTCACCATTTTCAAATATTAGTAACTTAACAAGTGAAGGTGTTGATGTTATTTATGATAAATTAGATTTTAGTGGTAGAGAAAATAACTCACCTATATATGATAACGATAAAATTAAACCTTTTAATAATCCATTTTTAACAGATGCTAAAAATTTATCTCCAATTTATGGGAATGATGTATTACAACAATCATTTCAATCTAATCCTAAATATCCAGATGGATACAATGTAGATGTTGGTGGTATACAAGGTGGTATTGAGGATACTGCGGGTGGTTCATTACCTCCACATCCAGACCATCATAGTCAATTGGATGACTTACCAGGTGAAGGAATAAATTATACTTCTACTAATGATTACGAATCAGTTATTAATCAAAATCCATTTGGTATTCTTGTGAATAAAACAATAGAACATAACAATACGGGATATTCGTCTAATCCATTAGTTCAAAAACATTGGGACAATATAGGTAATCCATTGTCCGAAGATAGTCAAGAAGTTGATTTTATGAGTGGTATCAACTCTTATTTTGGTGAAATAGACCCAGCTATACCAGGATTTAATAGAAAAAATCCATTACTTAATTCGTTACTTGTTCAAGGAAATACTTTTGGTGATGGGATAAGTCGTTCACATTTAGGTAATTTATTAGATGTTAGAGTACCAACAAGTGGTAACTTTGAAAATGATAATAACGAAGTAAGTGAAGAAAAATTTGATTTTAGAATGGCTAGACCTAATGTACCATCTCACACAATTTCTGGTATTTTAAATGTCAATACATATGGTGGTACTCAATATGATGAATTATCTCCATTTCAACTTTTTAATTTTTCAGGTGATGATAGTTCTTTACTTCAAACAACTTTTGTGAATGGAATACCTGACCAAGTTGCACCTTCAATAAATGATGGACTAACTCCTGATGGATACAATGAGTATAAGTATGACCCAAGAGAATCTAAAATAAATGTACCATCCCATACATCACCTGGAATAAAAAATGTAAATTTATATAATGGGACAAAATTTGATGACCCTTTAAATCCAGATTTAGTTAATGGTGGAGGATTATTCAATGATAGTGAAAATTTATACAACACTATATTTAGAAATAATAGTCACTCATTTAGAGAAATATCAGATGGTGGAAATATGACTGACCCAATAGGACAAGGATATGTAAGTACTAAAACTGCACTTACGAATTATGATGCAACTGGTGGAGTTTTTGTAAATGATTTTAGTGGAAGTCTTGATGAAAGTTATCAATATACTTCAGGTGATATACCAGGTTATATAGATAATACTTCTGATACTCCAAATAATATAAATTTGATGAATAGTAGTTGGTATTATGGTGGTAATAATCATTTTCCAAACACAAGTCCATTTTTAGACCCAAATCATACTTGGTTTGGTGCTACTGGTGGAGGTACTGAAGATAGTCCTGTAAGAACTGTGAGTATTAATGGAGTAGCATTGACAGGACAACAACTTGGATATGGTGATTTAACTTTTGAGAGTTTATACGATACCTCTAATGGATATCCGGTAGGTATATATGATAATAGACTTGATATTAGATTTGGAAGTCCTGATTTGGGTGGAGGTACACAACATCCAATTAGAGTTTATAATGTACCTGATGATGATACAAGAATAGAACACGGAAACAAATATAAAGTTTATGTAGGAGAACCAAAAGATAGAACTGCTGGATGGTATGGTGAAGATATTACACGAATATCTGATTGGTTAGATACAAACGCAGGTAGAACTTTTGTAGCCAATCAACAAAATCTTTGGTTTACAAATAGGATTCATTGGGATAGTCCAGAAAATACTTGGAGTAAAAAATCAATAACAAAATCTATTGAATTGTATGATTACTCATTAGCCGCTGGTCAAGGTAGTGATAGTGTTCTTGGTAAAATGGCTGGAATGATTTTCGGAACAGATAGATATTCATATCAAATGCAATTATGGGAAGCAACATTAGGACTTGTAGGTATTGGTGTTCCAAGTGATAGTATAGCTGGTAACGCAATAGCTACTGGACTTTCTGTTCTTAATCTTTTATATGGTGAAGGAAAATCTCCTATATTTTTAGGTGGTAATGCTTTCCAAGTAAGAGGATTTTTAAATAAAGAAGGATTTACTGATAAAAGTAATGTAGCTCCTACAAAACTTGAAGATTTAGTTATGAATAATCTTTCTAATTTAGTTTTAAGATTCTTACCTCAAGACTTTTTACAGACAGAAGCGGGTGGAATGTCACCCTGGAATAATCCAAGAAACTTAAGTTATAAAGGAAAAAATCCAGATGCTTCTAAACCAGCATCACCTTCATTAGACGGTTGGGGTGAAAAATATTCTAAAGATGGTCAGGTAACATCAGATAAAATTAAACATTCAGACCAATATGAAGTTGGAAGATATAGTCATATACCTGGTGATGACGGATTAGGTTCTATGATTAGTGCATATATAAGTGCTGGTGGGAATGATACAGAATATTATGAAGCTGAAGCTGGTACAGGTTCTATAAGTAGAAATCTTAATCAAAATACTTTAACAAGTAATATACCTGACCCATTAAGTGGTGTTACAAATTTTGCAAATTTAGGTGACACTCATACATTGTTACCTATAAAACCAGGTAAAACTGTTGATGAAGCTTATCCAGATGCACATCCTGATGCCGTTAAGTTCGGATACCCACTTTATTTTAAAGATTTAAGGGACGATACATATTTATTCTTTAGAGGATTTATAGAGGGATTGACAGAAAATGTTGCACCTACTTGGGGTGAAGAACAATATATTGGAAGAAATGAACCAGTCTATCATTATGAAAAGACTACAAGAGATATAACATTTACATTAAAATTAATGGCTCAATCAAGACACGAATTAGAAGTGATATATCATAAAATGGAAAAACTTACATCATTAGCTTATCCAAGATTATTAAAAGATGAAGTAAATTTTCCAAATGCTGGAAAGCTTAGATTTAAACCACCACTTGTTTTATTTAGACTCGGTGATTTGTATGGTGAGAAAGACAATGAAATGCACGGATTTATTAGAAGTTTAAACTATAGTTATCCAGATACAGGTACTTGGGAACACACGGAAGGTAACAGAGTCCCAAAACATGTAACTGCAGCTATTTCTTTCCAAGTCATACATACAAGTGCTCCACATATGTTAACTAAATTTTATGGTAAACAACAAAAATTACTTGGAGCAGTACATAATGTAACAGATTCTGAAAGAATAGGTACAGATTATAACGATGATGGATTTAAAGTAAATCCTGCACCAACAAATACATAGGAAATATAAATGGCTAATAAAAAAAGTAGATATGATTCAGCACCAATTAGAATTATTAACTCTGGATATTATAAGGGTATAAAAAAAAGAGATACAAAATTTTATAAAAATATACCGAAACATCCAGATGACATATATGTATTAACACAGGTTGGTGATAGATTTGATTTATTAGCTGAACAATTTTATGGTGATTCTCAATTGTGGTGGTACATAGCCAAAGCTAATAATCTGAAATTTAATAATATTGAAGTGGGAACTACTATAAGGATTCCATCAACAACTGCATTTAGTAGTCCTGGATAATGAAAAAAAGGTTATTTTATGGCTAGAAGTTTTACATATGATAGATTTTTCGGTGAAGATATACCAGAACCAATACAGGCCAAATTAAGGGCTCGACAGAATCTACAAAAAAGTTCAAGATTTGGTGATTCTATTTCACACGGTGCAAATAGTACATCAGAACATCCCTATAAAGATATAAATAAATCTAACTTTGATGGAAGTGTTAGTGATTTTTCTTCAAGAAAACCATGGGCTAGAATGTGGGTCGCTATTCAGAATTATTCTTTAGACCCTCCATTATCAGAATTACAACAAAAAGCAATTTCAGACCCTGTCGGATACCAAGAAGACCCAGGTGCCATAAATATAAATAAAATCTCAATTTATTCTATCGGTGATAGTATTTATCACGATTATGTCAGAGCTACTGACTATTCAGATACAGACATTAATTTATTGAAAGGTTCAAGTAATCCATTTGATGATGATAAACAAGGAGATTTTTTAGGACAGAATCAATTATTAAAACCAGGTAGTGGTATAACGAGTATTGAAATGTCAACATCTGGTTATATGGGTGCTATTAAAGAAACAAATGTAAATTTTAAAGTATATAATTTTTATGACTATGAAAATATTATTGTACCTTACTTTTTAGTACCAGGTGCTAAAGTGTTTGTTGACTTTGGATGGGATACCGCTACTTTATATGACCCTAAAAGTTTAATTGATGGTACAGGAACAGACCCAAATTTTAAATTTAAAGATTTTTACGAAAAAATTTATGGTGATGGTGGACTAATATCTGAATCTCAAGGGGACTTGGAAGTACTATCAGGTGTAGTTACTAAATTTGATGCTAAAGCTAATGGGGATGGAAGTTTTAATTGTACGGTAACATTTACTTCAAGTAACTATGCATTAGTAGATTATGATTCTGCTACGGGTATTCCAATTGACCAAGCTATTCAAGATGCGGTTACTACAACTCTTTTTGAAAGATTACAACAAGATTACAAAGCTACTAATCCAGAAGGATTTGAAAACTTAAATACTCAAACTGTTTTAGGTAATCAATATGTAAGAAATACATTACCTGTTTATGTTGGAACTCAAAGAAGAAGTAAAATTTTTAATGGTGGTAAAGGAGGACCTGTATCTACATCACTTATTCCTGATATTGCATATGATACTGGTGTATATTATATGATGATGGATGATAAACATCAGTATGAAGATATGGACACTAATGCAAAATTTAAAAACTATACGAAAGCTGGAAATAGTGAGTTATATATTACCTTTAAAAAATTAGGGGAAATATTAACTGATTTGACTGGAACTCAATACGATGGATTTGATGATATGGATGCTCGATTTGATTTTGAAGGTGAACGAGTTACATATGATGAGTTGTTGATGGCTAGACAAAGTATGAATAGTGGAGAACTATATCAAGTACTTGATTTTTTATATCCAACTAAATCAGAATATATTAGTGTGTATAAGTCGTATACGGATGATGAAGGTAATGCTGGTTCTGAAGAATCTACTATGGATGAACAAGGTGATGCAGCTTTTACTACTGCTGGATGGGATATGGCATATGTTCAATTGGACTATATGTGGATTAGATTTGATTTAGTAGTACAATCTTTTTCTAAAAAAAGTAATATCAAAGATGCACTTAGAGAGGTAATGAATGCGGTTAATGATGAATCTCTTGGTATTTTTGATTTAGAAGTTACTCCTGCACAATCCGATAATCAATTAATTATATCAGATATAAATTATAGAGCGGCTATAAAAAGATTGGCTGATAATGCAAACGAAGAAAATGAAGAAAGTGAAGATTCAAATTCTTCACCTACAAATCCTGCTAATGCCGAAGACATTTTTGAATTTAAAGTATTTTCACCTAACACAATTATGTCATCAGTTGATTTACAAATGACACTAGCTAATAATGCATTGGCTAGTAGAATGGCTATTCAAGGTATGGGTGCTAACAGAATGTTATATCCCGTTACCGCACAGACAGAATTAGATATTGCTATTAAAGGACAAAATCAGTCAGCACCTGGTGCAGGGGAAGAAGCGGAAGATAGTTCTACAACTGATTTGAATCAATATTATACTCATGTCCCATTAGCTACAAAAGAATCAAGTGATAAATTAATGAGAAATACAGTTGATATTTATTTAAATCCTGTTTATCCAACGCCTGATGCTAATCCTACCAAAAGTAAAGAAAAGGAAATGTTACAGACTCAATTATTCGAGTTATATTCAAAGGGTATGACTATGATTCCAGGACAAGATGCCAGGTCGACAAATTGGGAATATTCCGATGGTAAGGAGTGGACAAAAAATATGTTACCACCTGATTTAGTTATTGGTGAGACTGATAAAGTTAAGGCAAGTACACCTGATTATACTGACCCTGAAATGGTTGGACATTTTCCTAATCCAGTTTATGTAGATGATATTGATAATTATTTTAAATTAAAATTAACAAATTCAAAAGTTGAAAATAAAATAGCGGATGTTGTTCTACCATATAAATTATCATTTCAAATATATGGTATCTCTGGATTACAACCTGGTAATAGATTTAAAATAGATTACCTTCCTAAAAGACAAAGGTTATCTGCATTTTTTATTATTATGAAAGTTCAACACACAGTTAACAATGGTAATTGGATAACAAAAATTGAAGCTCAAATGCATATGAAAGGTGATTATGCATTTAAAAATACAGTTTCATATAAACCAACAGTTCATTTATCAACCAAAAAAATGGTAGACTTGGGATATATTAAATCTCAAATAGATGATATCAGAAAAAATGATTTAAATTGGTGGTCAATTCAACCAGATATGTTAGTAAATCCTGGATGTAATGATTCGAATGCTATCAATTGGGATTCAACAACAAAACTTGATTGTGATGGTGTACAAGATGGTAGTGCTTGTTGGTGTTGTGAATATTGTGTATCTTATGAATTTGCTGATTATGCTCTTAAAAAAGAAGTTACAGCCACAATAACAGGAAATGAAAGTGGAGGATATGGTATTCATATGGGTGGTGACGATGGAGAATGGGGATGTAATCACGGTAAGATAAATGGATTAGATGTTGTATTTGATGAAGACCAGTTAAAAATTGGTAATAGAGTTTGTTCTTATCCACCTAATGAAGCTGAACAAAATGCTATATTTAATCCAACAGTAGAAGATGACGATTTGGGTGGAGACTATGTAGAAAAAGTACAAGAAGTTGTACAAGAACCTTGTGCTAAACCGAGTTGTGCAGAAACAACTGCATATTGTAAATCGATAGACGCTTGGTCAGATGATACAATGCAGATAGTATGTCAAGACTATTCTACTTTAACTCATATGTACGAAATGAGAGAAAATATATCAAATAAAGTAGGTAGGTTACATAAAACATATTACGATGTTGATAAGTATGGAGCTTCAGGTTATTGGGTTACAGACCCTAATGAGGGTAGAAACGAATGTTCACATTTAAGAAGTAGACAACTTTGTTTCGTTGATTGGTCTGGTTCTGATAGTTGTGAACCTAACCCATCTTATTGTGAATAAAAAAAAGCTTTGATTTTTAATTAAAAGTTTGTATATTAAATGGTTATGAAAATTTTAATTCCAATATTTTCGGATGCATTTTTACATCCGTTACATAAAGATAATGATTTATCCCTACTATATGTAAGGCATGTGGGAGATTCTGAAGGTAGAATGATATGTATAAATCATCCTGATTGTGGAGACAAAGAATCGATTGATGAGATTGTAGATGACCACAATAATTTTTATATTACACCTGATGTTAAAAAAATAAAACATATATTTCCAAAGACGAGATTAATTGATGTCAATTATTTACATTGGTGGGACAAAAATATACCTTTGGATTTAGAAAATATCAGAGTAAATGCATATGATTTTTTCCATAGTAAGTATTATAATGCAAAAAAACTTAATGAAATCATACCATTTACTAAACATAAAGAGTATTGTGATAAAGTTTTTAATGAGATGATAAAATCATTTAGTCAAGTAAATGATAGTAAATATCATAGTGATGTAATAGAAGCTTTTTCTTCAATAGAAAAACACGGAATAAAAATTACAGATGATGTATGTGATGTATTTGATGAAAGAGTAAGAAAACATATATCTAATGGGAAATTATATTCACAATATAATCTATGGACATCGACTGGTCGTCCAAGTAATTCATTTGGAAGTGTTAACTTTGCAGCACTACCACCTGAAAAAAGGAGTGTTTTTATACCTCAAAATGATACTCTTGTAGAATATGATTTTGATGCTTATCATTTAAGACTTATCGGTGAGTTGGTTGACTATAAATTTGACGATGAATCAGTACATCAACATCTTGCAGATTTCTATGGTTCAACATATGAAGAATCTAAACAAATATCATTTAAACTACTTTATGGTGGTATAACAGAAGAAATTAGAAAAAAAGTTCCATTTTTTGATAAAGTACAAGATTTTATTAATTTAAAATGGAGTGAATTTAATGACCGTAATTATATATTAACTGATATTTATAATAGGAAAATAACAAAATCCAATAATGATAGTATGAATAAAAATAAATTATTTAATTATTTAATACAATCTTTGGAAACTGAAAAAAATATTACAAAAATATTAAAGTTAAAAGAATATTTAGAAGATAAACAAACTAATTTAATTTTGTATGGTTACGATAGTTTTCTGTTTGATTTCAGTAAAAACGATGGAGTAAATACATTGAGTGAAGTAAAAACTATTTTAGAAGAAGGTAATTATTTAACAAAAATTAAAATGGGTTATACTTATAGTAAATTAGACAACATTACAAAAAGGTTATAAAGATATGAAATTTTTACCAAAAGATATAGTCAAAGAATGGTCTTGGCGAGTAAACGATGGTTCACCCAACCACAATAATCCTTCACATTTAGTAGAACTTAAAAATCTTTTAATTGAAAAAAGATTTCCTAATGAGTTTATAGATGGTTTAATGAGTAATTTATTAAATGAAGAAGAAGAACAAAAATTAACTGTTCATAAAGGACAAAATCCAACCACATTTTATCACGAAGTATTAACGGCATTAGCTTGTTCTGGTGTTGATATGAGTCAAGTCAATAATGGTGTTGATATGAAAAAATATATGGGAACTAAAGTTAAAGCTGGAGTTCCTGGAGATTGGTATAAAACTGGTGAGTGGGAAAAGTATATGGATAATTCTACTCATGCTAAATTTGATACATTGAAAAAAGATGCTATAGCATTAGCTAAAAAAATCAAAAAGAATTTAGGTAATGTTAAAGGTGCTGTGTGGTGGGCAGGTCCAACAAACGATTCATCAGACTATGGGGCGGCTGATATAGTAGCCAATTTTGCTAAGTATGACGATGTAGGTGTTTCTTTAAAATATCAACAAGGACAACTTAAGAATCTAACTGTTACTACACTTGGAAAAGCATTAAATTTAAAGACTTTTAATATGGATTATATCAAGAAAACATATAAAAGTGAATTTGATGGAATGACTACAGATTGGAATACTTTAATATTAAAAGAATTTAAAAAACATACCAACTCAAATAAAAATTTAGATACTAAACAAAGAAAAAAAGCTATTGATTTATTTACCAAACTTCAAGGTAAAGCTAATGATTGGGATAAATATCAAAAGTTAAAATTGGTTAAAAAAGATGCGGAAATAATATATGAAGCTGTTGATATGGGTAAACCAAAAGATTTAAAATTTAGATATTTTTGTAGAAAATTTCAAGAATTGAAAATTTCAAGGACTTGGGCAGCGTGGGGTAAGAAAAGAACGAAAAGATTTGATAATATATTTGGTGCAGCTTTTAAAGAGAATGAAGATGATATTGAACAAGGTTTAATAACTTTATTTCAAAGACAATTAAGTATAGGTAAGAAAGATATGTTCTATGCTGCAAATGCAGGTAAAACATTTTGGTTTATTCCAAGTGAAGAAAGATTTGAATCTTTAGTTAATGATATCGCATTGGATTATGATTTAGAAAATACTGGCTCTGGGTATATATTTAACCTGACAGTTGCTAGTTCAGTTACTGGTGAGACAATAGCCGTTATAAAAGTAACTACAAGATACACTAATGGACAGATGGATGGTATAGGTTCAAAATCTAATTATAAATTACATGCAAAAGATTGGTCATCTATCTTTGGAGATTGGAAATAATGAAAACTCAATTATTAGCAACATTTACAACAAAAAAAGATTTAGATGATATAGTAAAAATCATATCATCGACATACGAAATAGTTTTTGATAAAATATATGTATTACAGAACGAAGATAACATAGACGAATTGATATGTACTTATAATATAGATTCAAATAAGACTGTTGATTTTAATGATGTAAAAGGAACTATTTCACTACATAGAAAAAAACATACAAATACATTATATACTATTAATGCATTAAATGAATGTATAAAAAATTTAAATAATGGGGTATTGGATAAAGATTTTACAGTGCCTTGGGAAAATTTTAGGAATATGATATTGGTTACAAATGCAGAGGGATTAAGTAAAATACCTACCAGAATATATAAAATCAAAAAAATAAGTGAATAAAAAGCTTGACTTATATACTTATATATGTGTATATTGTAAACAAGTATATCAAATAGTTAGTTATAAATGATAATATAGGAGATAAATGGTTATGGCAACAAAATCATCTACGAAAACAAAACCCGCAGGTAAAACTAAAAAAACTGCACAAAAACATGACCTTGTTTATATAATGAGTAATTCTTGTGGTTGGTGTAAAAAAGCTGACCCAATTGTTAGTCAATTAAAAGACGATGGTTATGACATTACAACATTAGATGTGATGAATCCTGATGAAGGTAAACGAGCTAATGAATTAAAACAAAAATATGAAGTTCAATGTGGAACACCATTATTCATTGATGCTGAAACTGGTAATCAAGTATGTGGATTCAGAGAAAAAGATGTTCTTGAAAAATGGGCTAAAGGTGAGGAAATTCCAAAACCACCTCAACCTAAAGGAATGCCTCCTCGTCCACCAATGGACATCGCAAATGCTGATGAAAAAGAATTAGCTGAATTTAAAAAAGGTTATGAGGAATGGGCTGCGAATAATAAACATTTACCAAATGTTTTGACATTTGACCAAGCGGTTGAGAGGATTAAAGCTGGACAGGCTGCACAGAAAAATCAACAAGCTAATCCTAATCCATCACCAGGTAACAATCCGAGAACTGGTGTAGATGCTAATGGAAATGTGAGAGGTTCAAATAAAAATACAACATATTACTACATTATTGAAGATAATGAGAGAGTAGCAGTTTTCGCTAATGCTGATTATGTTCAGAAATTAGTAGCTCAATACTATGTTTTAGAGGATTCAGGTCCTCAAGATGGTAAAATGACTAAAGTTATTGGTGATAATGAATGGTCTAAATCATTTAGTAAAAAATCACCTGTACCTCCAGTACACAAACAACCAAGACCTCAACAACATCCAAAAACAAAAGAAGTTGATGAGAAAGTTCAGTCACAGATTGAAAAAGTTAAAAAACAATCTATAGAAAAACAAAAAAAATCTGAACAAAAAAGTAAATCAAATAAGAAAACCATAGAAAGCTTTTAGGAGATTGAATGGCAAAAGGGGTAAAGTTTTCTTCACTTTGGCAAAGCTTAGTAGATGATGGATACAATGTTGGTACTTACGAGGAGTTTATCAAAAAACTTGAAGACTCCTCAAAAGTATCTTCAATGGAATCATTTCTAAAATCTGAATATAATTTAGACGACCAAGATTTACAAAGAATTACAACGATGGAAAGAATGTTAGAGGAAGAAGAAGCTTCTAAAACAAAATTTCCATCAATGTTTCAAATGGGTAGAAATTTAGTTAAAGATACTTGGACAAGTATGAGAGCCAAATCTAAAGGATATCAATGGATGGTATCCGCAGATAAGGCAGATGAAAGATTAGAAATTTGTAGACAATGTCCATTCTTTAAATATGACCAAGTAAATCCAGAAACAGGAGTTGCTGATGGTAGATGTTTAAAGTGTGGGTGTTTTATGAATGTAAAGGCCCATTGGGCTTACGCAGAATGTCCCATTGGAAAATGGGGTAAATGCGAAGAAATAAAAAAATAAAAAAAAAGCTTGACTTATATATCATTTTAGCTATATATTTAAAGTAATAAAGGTTATATGGTTTTATATAAACCATAAATAATAAACGATAAAACATAATACATAGGAGAATATCAATGGATATTAATAAAATAAAGAGTCGTCTATCAACACTACAGGCGACTTCGTCAACTAAAGATAGTTTTTGGAAACCTGCACCAGGTAAAACTCAAATAAGAATAGTACCTTACAAATTCAATAAGGATAATCCTTTTGTTGAGTTATTCTTCCATTACCAACTTGGTAATAATAAAACTTATCTTTCACCTGCTTCCTTCGGAAGACCAGACCCTGTTGAAGAGTTTGCGAATAAACTAAAATCTACTGGAGTAAAAGACGAATGGATTCAAGGTAAAAGACTTGAACCTAAAATGAGAACTTTTGCACCTGTAATTGTTCGCGGAGAAGAACACGAAGGTGTTAAATGGTGGGGATTTGGAAAGACTGTATATCAAGAATTGTTAGGTGTTATTGCTGACCCTGATTATGGTGATATTACAGACCCAACTACAGGTAGGGATATTGTTGTTGAAAGACAAACACCTGCTGAAGCTGGTAATCAATATGGTAAAACTACTATAAGAGTTAAACCTAATCAAACTGCGATTACTGAAAATAAAGAAACTCTTGAAAAGATTTTCGATAGTCAATCAAAACTTGAGGAACTTTATACAGAACCATCTTATGATGATTTGAAAGAAGCTCTTCAGACCTATCTGAACCCAAGTGATGATAGTACTGAAACAACTACAACATCTAATGGTGTAGCAGCTTCAACAACTCCAACATCAAATACAACAACTACTCCAGCGTCTACT